>WNFI01049828.1_pt2 | contig 20990 bp, 19 predicted proteins | sample 5400471 | NCBI WGS metagenome assembly WNFI01 (sample SAMN13153348, study PRJNA577476) | soil metagenome | isolation source: 100 cm saprolite on Douglas fir-dominated hillslope | place: USA:California | collected 2013-09-17
CAATCGTAGTCAGCTGGGCCGCACCGTAAAAATTGCCATCCGAAGCCTGGAGCAGCACGTTGGGCGCGTAACCCTTAGAGCAAGAACCCGACTGCTGGAGCGGGCAAGGGAACGCGAAGAGCTGATTGATGGTGGCGCTGGGCGCGTCTGCGGCTGTGGCCACAGCTGTCAAGCAAATCAGTGCAGCACATGCGACCAGCGCAGCCCGGACCGTGTTTGCCGAGATTGATCTCCGCGCTGGGTTCGTGGTGGGATTTGAGAGTGCAACTTTCAACATGACAACCTCCGTAGGTTATTGTCAATTCCGGCTGAATTGAGAACCTGGTTCTCGCCGTACTGCGATTCGGCTTCAGGGTTGCCGTCGCGAACGAGTACATAGGATTACTTCGGGGGGGCATGTCGGCGGGATGTAAAAAAATTGTAAGAACTCTCCGGCAGAGAGAGAAAAGTGAAAAATTAGATAGATAGAGAGAAAGGAGGCTACTTGATGTCCTTCATCGAAAGCAGCGTGCCATAGTCGCGGCCGCTGGGATCCACGGCACGAGCATTGACGGCGGCGAAGGCCTGTTTGAACTCGGGATACTTCGTCACCAAAGCTTTCATCACAGCTATGTTGCTCTGATAGGTTTGGTTGGTATTTGAGATGTCGCTTACCTGATATCGCACCAGCAAATCCAGGTCGTTGCCCATCGCGTCAGGGAACATGGCAGTTAGTTTGTAGGTGGCCGTTCCAGCCTGGAAATCCGCGGTTTTGCTTTCTGCGGGGATATCGGTGGGCTGCAGGCTTTGAGACTCATCGTAAAGTTTGTCGGTCGCCGCGGTGCTCATGAAAGGCAGAGGAGAGATCAGGTTGCGCGCCATAAGATAATAGAGCCAGGCATTGTGCAGTTGGCCTTTCGCTTTGTACTCCCGCGCGCGGGCCGTGAACCATTCGCTGTCGTGACCTCCGACTTGCAGCGCCTTGATGTACAGCCCTCCCAGTTTCCAGTCATTCCCCACCTGCTGAAGAATGAGCGAAACTGCATTTGGCCCTTGTGCCGAGGGGGCGTCAAGAATCACCACGCCATACTTGCCCGGAGGCAAATTATTTAAATAGAAAGCGGCGCTGCCGGCGGTTTGGCCACTCTTGCCGAAGACGCCGCAGAAAAACTCCGCGTGAGCGATGGGAGCAGTTCCGTCCGCCTCCAACAGGAAGGGCGGACGCGCCGTCGGGTGAGAACCGGCGAGAATTTTTTGATGATCTTTCACCGTGGTCTCAATGCCGGAGAAGTCGGAAGCAAGGCTAGCAATCGAGTTCTGACGAAGCGACGTCGCGTCACCCTTCGCGATCATGTCGAAGTGGCGCTGTCCCGCGGTCATTAATGCGGAGCGCGTGGCCGCGTCCATGTCAGTGGCCGTCTGGCAGTTCTCAGCGTAGCCACTTACGATCGCAACCATGAAAACCGCAATCGCTAATGCCGTCCAAATTGCGCCACGATGTAAGCCGGAATTCATCGAAGTGCCGCCTTTGCTTTCAACAGGTTAGATGAAGGTTGCCCGCTTTGTGTCTTCTTTGCGTTCACGCAATTGTACGCCAGGCAAAAATGTTTGATGGCAAATGTCCGCCCCCCTGGCTCCCGCTTCGTGCCATAGCATTGTGGACTGCAAGATAGTAAGTTCAATACGTTCAATCTGGTAGATGGACGGATTTGCTGGCCAATCTTCGAGGCGGAGTTAACCTCGCAGCGGTGCTAGAATTCTGTTTAAGAGTGCCTGCGGTATTCTCCGAATCCGCAGAGGTTTCAGGAGGAGTGGTCATGCGCACAGGATGGAAGTCGGCAACGTGGATGATCGCAGGTGTTCTGTGCGTGGGACTTCTTCCGGCCTCCGCCACTTCTCGCAATCAGCGCAAAGCGAAGAAGCCGGTGTTGACGCCGCTGCCATCGGGGCCGCAAGGACCGGTGCCGCAGATTCCGCTGGACTCCATTCCAGCAGTCGCGCCACAAGTTAGCTATCAGAGCGGACAGCTAACCATCGTCGCGCCCAATTCGACCCTGGGAGACATTTTACGCGCCGTGCGCAAATTGACGGCTGCCGAGATTGAGATCCCCGGGGCCGCTAACGAGCGAGTGGTAACGCGCCTGGGGCCAGGGTCGGCGCGAGAGGTAGTTGCGCAATTATTGAACGGTTCGCGATTCAACTATGTGCTTCTCGGTTCGCCTGCGGACGCAAATCTGCTGACCCGCGTAGTGCTCGTGGCGAAGACCGCCGCGGCTCCAGCTTCAAATGAGCAAGGATCAAATCCTCAAGGGCAGCCAGGACAGCCTGTTATGGGACAGCCCGGATATGTCCCGCCACCGCAACAAGAGGCCGGGAACGTTCCCCCAGACGCTCCTGACGCGGAGGCGACCACCGAAGAGAATCCCGATGAGAACGCCGATCAGAATGCCGCAGAAGCGGAGCAGCAACCCACCGTACCGGAGCAGCCCGGCGTGAAGACTCCGCAGCAGATGCTGCAGGAGATGCAACAACGGCAAATGCAAATGCAGCAACAGCTGCCCCCCGGACAAGCACCGATCCCCGGCGGCGCGGCGCCCCCGCAACGGCCTCAGGAGCAATAGACGGCGATCGACGGCTTCAAAGCTCTCTCCTGTCCTCAGGGGTGTCCTCGTTTCGACACTTGTGTCCACTTCGAATCCCATCTGAATAAGCTGACAGTGGCCTTTCATCGACTCTGGCGAGAGGCTTCTCGATATATTGCAGTCACTTACAGTCATTGAGACTTTGGCATCTTGCTTGCCTGTATCCTATTTGTCGAAAGAAAACATATTGGGAGGATGGTATGGCAACGGTGATCGAATTCTATATTCCAACACGGTTTCACAGGCGAGTGAAGTTGATTCCGGCGGCCCAGCGGGGCAAGGTGCTTGAGTTTCCGGCTGAGCTTCGGAAATCCGCATAACGGGAGCTCCGAAGATTCGAGGGTTCGGGCGGATCAACATCGTCTTCAACAACTCCACTTGCTCTGAGCCGAGAGTGCGGGCTTTGCCTTCAGGATTTCTTACGCTAACGTCTTATTGGAATCTTATTCAGACCGGAGCCGAGGGTTTGTAGTGCGATTTAGGGCTGATTTCCATCGATGCGCTCGGAACGCAGAGAGGCAGACTGTTCGGGCCGGCGCTGCACGGTTCGGGCAGTAACCTGGGGATCGTTCTCTTGCATCGCCTGCTGCAGTAATTTCCAATCGCGAGCAATCTCGCGCTCCGAAACACCATGCGGACCACTCCCCCGCAATTCAGCTTGTAGCCTGGCCTCGAGAAGCGCCTGGACCAACTGCGGAGGAGCGCCGCTGGTCAGAACGTTTTCCGCTGACTCCCCTACACTCACCACCTGCGGTCCAACATTTATTTGAAGAACCGGTCTGCCCTGTTGGTCGAGTCCAGCCTTGGCTTTGGACTGCATACGTTCCCAGGCTTTTTCTGCGTTACCGGCTGATCTCCCAGCGTTGGCGCCGGCCAGAAGGTGTTCCAACGCTTTGCGATAAGAGCGGAGGTCCTCGCGGCCCAGGGGCAGTTCGGGTTCGCCGCCCAGCGCGAATATCATCGCGTTGTGGTTCGGATCGAAGCGGCCGCTTCCACTGCCAACGAAAACGACGGCCACGCATCCGGCAAAGATCGGACTCACGACGGCGCTGGGAACAATGTATTTCTTCGATTTGAAAAATGACTCAACCACGCCGTGCACGGCCGTGCTGCGGGCCACGCTCCCGGGAACCTGAGGAATGATCGTCCTCGAAAGTTCCAGCTCCGGGTGACGCGTGCTGAACTTGACCAGGGTCTTTGCCATCTGCTTGGGCGTAGTGATACCAATGTCCGCTACATAACTGCGATGCAGGGCCCTTGGCTGATAGAAGTTGATGACGTCCTTGACGAAGTCGGCACAATTCCGGGAGACGGCGTGGAAGTGCGAGCGGTTGGGGGACGAGTTGTACTTCAGGATCAGAGCCTCATCCTGTTGGGGAGTAGTCGCAATCTCGAAACCATAAATCGTTCGGTCATAGGACGAGCCGACAAGTTCATACCAGTTCCCACCCGGACTCTCTCCGTTGGGCAAATCGGGAGCGATGTCCTCCAAATATTTGCGGCGATAGTGATCGCGAAGGAAGGCGACCATCTTGGCATCGGCAAATAGCGGCACATCTTTCGGATTTTCGATCGCGTACAAGTAGGGAACAAGGGGGATTGCGATCCAATCGTAGCCGCCGACTCCGTTATACCGGCTCAGGACAATGCCCATTTCTCCGGCAGCGCACCGGCGAAGGATCAAGGGCGTTTCGGCGCAGACGCCGGAGAGATAGACAGCTGAGTGGCCGGTAGCGGAAAAGAATCCCAGTTTTCCGTATGGCTCTTCAAGCAGAAGAGTAGCGGAGGCTTCGGCCTTCGGCACAAAAGCCACGACCAGGGCAGCCAACACCCCGATGGCCCGCCGCATTAAAAGGCTGTCGCCTCGCACAATAATATCCAACCCCAAACCGAAATACCGGCTCCTTTAGAAACCCTTCAGAGAAAGGTTAGTTGCCTCCAATATGGGATGCCAGTTACGGAAGTTCGGGTACGTGGATGAAGCAGCGAGTAACCGGCGAATGTTGCGATGAGGTTACAAATCAGATTCAAGCAGTTGTTTCCGGGCCCAAAGCGCGCTTTCCGCCACGGATTTATCTTCATCGGATGCAAGCTGGTCGAGCAGCGGCAGAAACTTCCGCTCGGAGCTATTGCCCATGGCGATGGCAACGTTGCGGCGCAGACCGGCTCGTTTTGTCCGACGGATGGGCGATCTGCGAAATACCTCGCGGAACTCTTCCGCGCTCATTTCGGCGAGCCACTCGAGCGCTGGATTTACCAGCTCCGGACGAGGCTCGAATTCCGGCGCGGCGGTTACTGGAGCTTTACGGTTCCAGGGGCAGACGTCCTGGCAGATGTCGCATCCGAAAATGTTTTGGCCAATGCCCGTCCGCAGTTCCTCGGGAATCGCTCCACGTTTCTCAATCGTGAGATAGGAAATGCACTTGGTGGCATCGAGCTTGTAGGGAGCGATGAAGGCGTCGGTCGGACAAGCTTCGATACAGCGGGTGCAGGTGCCACAGCGGTCGGGAGCAGGCAAGTCCGGCGCAAGTTCGAGAGAAGTCAGGATCACACCTAAGAACAGCCACGAACCTTTTCCCTGATTGATGATGCAAGTATTCTTGCCGATCCAGCCCACGCCGGCGTACTTCGCGTAGACGCGCTCGACGATGGGCCCGGTGTCGACGTAACAGCGCGTGATGACATCGGGTCCTTCGCTGACATCACCCGCCGCGCTTCGAATCGCATCCTCGACGCGCCGCAGCCGGCGCATGACTGCTTCGTGATAGTCCTCACGGCTCCAGGCATAGCGGGAGATCCAACCGCGGCCGCGAGCGTGGACCTGGGTTGAGTGGACCTGATCTGAGTGGACCTGGTCTGAATGGACCTGGGTCGAGTACGGCTGTGCGCTGTTGTAATTGATGGCACACACCACCACGCTTCGCGCCCAGGGTGCTACGTGTGCGAGCGATTCGCGCTTGAGTGCTCCCTGCTCGTCGCGCGCTTCCATGTATCGCATTTCACCCGCGTGGCCAGTTGCGATCCATTCAGGAAAGTAGCGCTGTTCAGGAGCATCCGTTGCCGGCGCAATGCCCGAGAGATCGAAGCCGGCCGCGTGGGCTGCACGCTTGACGGTCGCCGCGATTTCGCTGATGCAATTCATGACGGGCAGTTTTTCCGTTTTTCAGTGCTTAGCTTGAAGCTACTCATGCAGCGAGAACTGAAAGCCAGTTCCAAATTGGAAATACAGTTCATTTTCTTTTGGTATTTCTCTTGCTTTCCTTCGTTCAGGGTATAAGCTTTTTTTCACAGAGTCACGCACTTCCCATGCGCGTTCTCCGAATTTGTCTTGCAAAGGAGAAGCCAAATATGGCGCAAGTTCCAAAATCACAACTAGCCACCATTCAGATCTCCGTCATCAATCAGAGCACGGTGCTGACGGACGACCAAGTGATCCCCGTCGTCGGGGCTCTGCAAAAACAAGTCACGAATGATTTCCGTCCTGTCTGGGGTGTTGATGCCGAACTACAGTTTGTTCCAAGCGGAGCTCAGCCCGCGGCGGGTACCTGGTGGTTGTCCATTCTGGACGACTCCGACCAGGCCAACGCACTGGGCTACCACGACCTCACCACCGACGGACTGCCGATCGGCAAGGTCTTTGCCGGCACTGACCTGAAGATCGGTGCGTCCTGGTCAGTCACATCCAGCCACGAACTGCTGGAAATGCTGGCCGATCCCAACATCAACCTAACGGTATTTGTGCAGAACGCCGATACCACCGGGACACTCTACGCCTATGAGGCCTGCGATGCCTGTGAGTCCGAGAACCTTGGTTATCAGGTCGATAACATTCTGCTCTCCGACTTCGTCTTCCCGTCGTGGTTTGAGAGCTTTCGTGCCCAGGGCTCGACCCAGTTCGACCAGACCGGGCACATCCAAGGTCCCCTTCAACTGCTTCCTGGGGGATACATTGGTGTGTTTGACGTGAGCGCTGGAAACGGCTGGCACCAGATGGTCGCAGAAAAGCGGCCCGTCAGCATGGCCCAGCGAGGCAATGTGGGCAGCCGCCGCGAACGCCGGCGCATACCTCGCGAACAATGGCTGGTCAGCGTACCGCATAAGGAGATCACGCGCCGAGCCACGGAATACCGTCGACGCCTAGAGGTTATGCAGACTCAAGCTGCCTGAGCTCCCATCCCGCAAGCCCTCCCCCATCGGCCCCGCGTGAAAACGCGGGGCCTTTTTTGTAGCCGCGATTCGGTTTTACAACACTTAAAAAGCGTCGGACAAACATCAAAGGAAGGAGGCCACTCTTCTCAGGCTGAGGAATCCACGATTTTCAGGCTGACGAATCCACGATTCGCATTCCGGATGGCTCGTAGGATGGTTCGTATCAGGATATGGCCTTAGCCATATCGCAAGTGCGCCCGAAGTAACGCGGCTTCACCGCTGTCTGGATCTGGGATCGAGCCTTTGTCGGGCAATTAAAAAAGGGATGGGCAATCGCCGCTCCCTCTTAAAAACTCCCTACTCGGTTCTGTCTATACGCCGAGCTTCTTAACTTCCTCGTTGTAGTACTTGCGGTAGAGAATGTCCCACTCCTGGGAGCCTTCGAGGATGGTGCGTTTCTGGCTCTCGATCTTGTGGCGGGCGGCTACATCAATCCGTTCCTCCTGGTTGAGAAGCTCCTCGAGAATCTTGCGGGTCTCCTGCCGGATCGTGTTGGGGTCCTCAATGAACTCGACTTCGTCTAGCTGTTTGAGTACGTCGGAGACGGCCCGGGCGAGCACGTTGACTTTGTCGCGGCTCAGTCTCACAGCACCGCCTTATATTTGCGCACCAGTTCGCTTTTCACCTTGCGGAACATTTCCTGGTAGTTGGCGCCGCTCTTGCGCATCTCGTCGGAGTAGGCCTCCAAAATTACGCGTACTTCGTCGTTGATACGGTCCTCAAGGGAAAGCTCATCGAACAGCGCAGCATGCACCCGCTCGGTAACCGCAGGTACGGCGGCGGTCTCTATGAACTTGCCAGCAATCAGTTTCTTGGTGAGTTCGCGGGCCAGGTAGCCCACATATTCTTTCGAAAGAAGCATGTGCGGATCGAATGCCCTGCGTGCAAAGAATGGTCTTCGTGAATCAAAAAGTGTAACACAGCACGCGGTCGCATTAGGGGCATCTACCCTTCGCATGGCAGGCAACGGCTACGTTCGTGAAAAATTCTTCGGAGGTATTGCGGCAAAATTTCCCTCCAAATATTTCGTTCTCGCAATCCGTCAGCGTGCAAACCCGGCGCCCCCGCTGGCACCTTATTTACGGACGGCATACAATGCTGCCTAGGCGAGAGCCTCATATGTCTCCCATTCCAGACGATCTCACTACCGTTAAAGACGATATGATCGCCTTCATTGAAGGCCACGGCATGCGCCGCTTTCACGGCTACGTGGACTACGACGAGGTGCAGTGCGTCACGTGGGAATCGGGCTCGAATCCCGACGGATGGAAGGATTTTGTGGAACTGGCCAAGTCGGCTGGCGCTCCTTTCCTGACCATGCATGCTTGGATTCTGGAGCGCACCGAACTTGACGAAATGGTAGAGCGGCTTTCGAATTCGGAGTTCACCGACGGTGACGATGTGGACGACGCGCGCTGGCTTCGCGCCCACGTCGGCAAAGTTGGCTTTCTGCAGTTGGGATGGGCATACCAGGGATCGATGTTTCTTTGCGAGGTCAGCACCGAGTGGTACGAGCGCTACCAGCGGTTGCTTGAAGTGTCCGACGAATTCGGCGGAATTACTATCGACGAACCTGACCAGGATGAAGAGAGTTAGCCGCCCCGAAGGCCGGGTTTCAGAAAACAGCACGCCTACCAGCTTCTCACTGGATCACTCCGTCTCTGGCTATTGAGTATACTTCGTATATCCGGAGGTATATACTGAGGATCTACAGAGAGGTTTCCTATGCCAGTCGGACAAATCGTCAAGTGGGGGAATAGCCTTGCCCTTAGAATTCCCAAGCCGGTCGCCGAAGAAGCCGGTGTGCGGGAAGGGGATCCCGTGGAAATCGCCGTCGCAACTGGAGAGATCAAAGTACGTCGTAAAGACCGCATTCCCACTCTGAAGGCACTAGTCTCCCAGATTACAGAAGAAAATCGCTATGCAGAGACTGCCACCGGGCCTGCCCGCGGGAAGGAAACGGTTGAATGGTGACGCGCTATGTCCCCCGCGCTGGTGACTTTGTGTGGCTGGATTTCGACCCGCAAGCGGGGCGTGAGCAGTCTAAGCGTCGGCCAGCCCTTGTCATCACGGATCAAAGCTACAACCGCGCCAGCGGACTCGCGATGGTGTGCCCACTCACCAGCCGCCGTAAGCCGTATCCATTTGCCCTGCCCACGGTTCTCGACGAAATCGAAGGCGCTGTACTTGTTGATCATCTCAAGAGCCTGGATTGGGCTGCACGCAAAGTGACATTTCATTCCAAGGCCCATCCGGCGCTTCTCGCCAAGGTGCGGGCTTATCTCGGTGTTCTGCTTGGCATCCAGCATCCATGAAGTCCATCCCCATAGATGCAGGTGCTCATTAATTGGCTTCGCGTTGTCCCACCCTGCGAGTGGAGTAAACTTTTCCCACCACCATGAAATGGATTCTTCGGGACGCCGATCCGCGGTGTTACTCCAACTTCGCCACAGAACTGAGATCTTGCTTCGCACCGCTTGCGCAGATCAATCCCGCAACGGTTTCGACCCTGACTCACCTACTTCACCGCCGCGGTATCACCGACCCTGAATCCGCTACGCGCTTCCTCACTCCCTCGCTTTCCCATCTCCATCCACCGGAACAAATGACCGGCGTTCGCGCCGCCATTGACCGCTTGGACGCAGCCATCGAACGGAAGGAGTCCATCCTGATTTACGGCGACTACGACGTGGACGGCACGATGGCGGTCATCATCCTGAAGACCGCAATTGAGCTCTGCGGCGGTACGGCTGACTTCCATGTTCCGCACCGTATTCGCGAAGGCTACGATCTTCGGGATGACGTGATTGAAAGCGCCGCAGCGGCGGGCATTCGCCTGATTATCAGCGTGGACATGGGAATCCGCGCCTTCGCTCCCGCTGAGACGGCGCAGCGGCTTGGTGTTGATCTCATTGTCACCGACCATCATCTTCCCGGGCCCAATGGCGTACCGAACGCATTGGCGGTGGTAAATCCGAACCAGGCCGGTTGCGCGTATCCCTACAAGCAGCTTTGCGGTGCCGGCGTGGCATTCAAGGTGGCGCAGGGATTAATGCAGCGCCGTCTTGAGGCGAAAGATCACACCAGGCTGCTGCTGTCTTTCATGAAGGTGGTCGCGATTGCGACCATCGCTGATGCGGTTCCGCTGACGGGCGAGAATCGAGTGTTCGCCAGCCTGGGCCTCGAGGCGTTGCGCAAGGCGGTGAATCCCGGTCTGAAGGCGCTGCTCGAAGTTGCGCAGATCTCGACCAAGCGTCCGCCCACCTCGACCGAGGTAGCGTTTCGAATCGCACCCCGCATCAACGCTGCCGGCCGTATGGACGTGGCCCGCGACGTAATCGAACTATTCAGCGTGAAAGATCCTGCGCGCTCCCGAGAGCTTGCGGTCAAGCTCGACCACCTCAACACCGACCGGCAGGAAGAAGAGAGACGTATCCTGCGCGCGGTCGAAGAGCGTTTCAGCGGCGATCCCACTCTCTGCGATTCCTATTGCATCGTCGTCGACGGCGAGGGATGGCATCGCGGCGTCATCGGCATCACTGCGACACGGGTCGTCGAACGCTACAACCGTCCCGCCGTCGTGATCTCGAGCCAAGGCGAAGAAGCGTTCGGCTCCGGACGCTCCATTCGCGCCTTCCATCTGCTCGAAGCCATCGAATCCTGCGGCGATCTTTTTTCGCGCTACGGCGGACACGCTCACGCCTGCGGCTTCGCTATGCCCACAGCGAATGTTCCCCAACTTCGCGCCCATTTGGATGCCTTCGCCCGCACCCGGCTTACTCTGGCTGACTTCGACCCCATGCTGGATCTCGATGCCGAGCTGCCGCTCGATGAAATTACGCCCGCGCTGTTTCAGGCCCTGCATATGCTCGATCCCTACGGAGTAGGAAATCCCGAGCCGGTATTCTCGGCACGCGGAGTACAGTTAACCGCGCCGCCCAGGATTCTGAAAGAGAAGCATGTGAAGTTGAAGCTGAGGGCGGGGGAACACGGGCGCGCGGCCCCATCTCAAGTTTTAGTGGACGAAAGTTCGCCCAAGGAATCTCCTCAGGAACTCTCCGCGGTCGCAGTCCTGGTCACGCCGAACTGCCATCCCGATGGAGCCGCGATCCGGCGCAGCGAAAAGGTGGCGTCCGCCAAAGAACTGAAAACTGAGAACCGAGAACTGAGAACTGGCTCTTGGCGAAACTCCATCGTGTTTGACGCCCTGGGCTGGAACATGGCCGAGCGCCTGCAGCAGTCGCCGCTTCTCGCCGGCGACGCCATTGACATCGCGTTCACCGTCGGACACAACGATCATCCCGAGTACGGCGGCCTGGAACTCTCCCTGCGCGACCTCAGAGTGAGCGCCACGGGCCAGGCTCGATAACTTTTCCCCACGGACTGCGCAAGAATTTGCAATGTGTGGCGCCTCGTTTGTTCGGCTTTCGTAACAGCAGCGGATATTGCCCGGATTCTTGTTGACGCGCCTCCCGATTCGGGTCAAGATCGCATAAGTCTGCGCAAGCTGATCTTGCCGCTCGCGTGATTCGCAGCTGACCATCCGGGGCTCGATCGCTCTCCCACCCAGCTCGGCTAGTAGTCTCTCGGTCTTCAAAAGGGGTTTTTTAATCATGAAGTGGACCAGGCCTGTCTTTCGTTCGGGGATTTTTCTTCTGCTAATGCTTCTGGTTCTCTCAATCGCGCCTGCATCGGCGCAAACGCCAGCGGCGGCTAGCCAGGCACACAACCCACAGCAACTTGCGCTACTTAAGTGGTACGGCGCCAATACGACCACCAGCTTCGCTGTCGGCACCAATCCGCGGGGTGTGGCTTTCGATGGCGCCAACATCTGGGTGGCGAACTACGGCAGCAACACGGTGACCAAGCTGCGGGCCAACGACGGTACGGTATTGGGTGCCTACAACGTGGGCACACAACCGGCGAACGTGGCCTTCGACGGAGCCAACATCTGGGTCACCAACTACGGCAGCGGCAATGTCACCAAGCTGCGAGCGGGGGATGGGAAAGTCCTCGGCACGTTTGCCACGGGGTCCACGCCGTTCGGACTGGCATTTGATGGCACGAATATCTGGGTTGGTGGCGCCGGCACCGTGACCAAACTGCAGGCCAGCGACGGCAAGCTGCTGGGCACGTTTACCATCATTGGAGAGTGCTATGGGATCGCCTTTGACGGTACCTACGTTTGGACCACCAACGGGAACGCGAACACAGTCACGCGCCTGAAACTGGACGGAACGAATGCGGGGGTATTCACTGTTGGCGGCACTCCTTTTGGCCTGGCTTTTGACGGGGCCAACATTTGGGTGGCCAACTCCAACGGACAGAGCGCCACGAAACTACGGGCGAGCGACGGGGCCGTCTTGGCGACCATCAATGTGGGCACGCTTCCTTATGGTGTCGTCTTTGACGGGACGTATGTGTGGGTTACGGCATTCAACTATGTGGCGCAGTTGCGCGTGAGCGATGGCGCGATACTGCACACCTTTAACACTGCTGGAGGTTCAGCCGGTATTGCCTTCGATGGTGCAAACCTGTGGATCGCCGAGTACGACGCCAAAAACATTTCCAAGATGTAAACGGGCCCAGTCACTTCAACGAAAGGAAAATACTAATGAAGATCTCACCGCGCTTGCCTCGTATTTCCATGCGCATGACTATTGCCCTGTGTCTGTTTTCATCTCTGCGTTTGTGGGCGCAGAGTCCCGGCGTAGGCGTGAACGTCTGGACCTGGCATAACGACAACGGCCGGACCGGGCAGAATGCTAGCGAAACGGTTCTGACGACAGCAAACGTCAATAAAACGAACTTCGGCCAGCTCTGTTCCTACCCCGTTGACGGCCAGGTTTATGCTCAACCTTTGGTGCTGTGGGATTCTGTAAACAACAGGAACCTGGTATATGTCGTGACGCAAAAAGACAGTATCTATCTTTTTGATGGCACCACCACTCCTGTGAACAAGACCTGCCCGCTGGTCGCGAGCAACACCAGTCTTATTCCCACAGGCGAAACCGCCGTCGACTGCCACAACATCGGACACAAGGACTGCAAAACCATCAGTCCGAGCGTCGGCATCTTAGGCACTCCCGTTATCGACGAGAAGACGAACCACATCTATCTCGTGACGTATTCGCAGACCGCCACCAACTACTACCACCGCATCCACGCGCTCTTCACTGGTCTGGGCGGAACAACCGCTCTGGCGGAGGACACCGTCTACAACAGCCCGTCGATCATCTCTTCCGGCAGCTTCAATCCAACTTTCTCTTCAGTGAACCACATTCAACGTCCTGGGCTGCTCCTGTTACCGAGCACTCAAAGCGCAACACCTTATGTCTATGTCGCCTTCTCCATGATGGATGGAGCCACCAACTATCCGCCGGGTTTTATCTTCCGCTACTACGGTGACAATCTTAGCCAAGCGCCGGTGGTGTTTACGACGGAGCCAGACCTTAGCAAGGGAGCTGGCGGCGGAATTTGGATGGACGGCGCGGGCCTGGCGGCCGGGATTGACTCTGTAGGCGGTCAGACCTACCTCTACTTCACAACTGCCGATGGTGATTTCTACACGAATACTGGCGGGTCGCTTTGCACAGACTGCGGGGACAGCTTCGTCAAGCTGACGTATGGCCTGGGTGCGAATAGCTTCTTCACTCCCAACGATCAAGCCTGCCGCTTCATTAATAATCCGCTGACTAACCCCGACCTCGATTTTGGTTCCGGCGGCGTGCTTCTAATTCCTGACGGGCTGTTGACATCGTGGCCCTATCTCGCGGTCAGCGCCGATAAGAACCACAACATTTGGGTCATGAAGCGCTCTGCGCCAGGCTTGTACGGCGGGAACAGCAGTTGCACGGGAAGCAATGGAAACACCGAAACCATAGCGGGCACGGGTCTCTACCACAACACCCCCGCCTTTTGGCAGACCAGCGCCAGCACGGGATACCTGTACTACGCCTCGGTCGGCGGACCATTAAGCCAATACGCCGTGCAGTCTTCTTGTACGTCGGGTAGCCCACCAGTCTGCTCAGGTCCCACAATAAGCAGCCAGGATCCCTCGGGGAACACCGTCAATTTCAATCCAGGGACCACCCCGTCGATTTCGTCGAATAGTACTACGAACGGGATTGTGTGGGCGATCAGCGGATCAAGCGTGGAGGGCACTAACCACGGAACCCTCTATGCATTCAACGCCTCGACGATGGCGCACCTGTATGACAGCAACCAGTGCCAATTGGGAGGTGACCTGATGTACTCCGCGACACAGTTTTCGGTGCCCACGATTGCGAAGGGTTTCGTCTATGTCGGGACGCAATCTGACAACGTCACGAATGTGGGTACAGGGGCGTTCTACATCTTTGGGAAGCTCCCAACGCAAAGGACAAGCTGCTGAGGGTGGAGTCGATTCCCTACGCCGAAAAGGGCGGCGCTGATGCATTTCGTCGTGAAAGAAATGGGGCGGGCCACAACACCGCCCCTCTTCTTGCCTTAAAATAGTCGCAGCATGCCGCCTCTCCGGGTCTATCGTCTGCGCCGATGGTTGGCCGCCACTGCCATTCTGTTTTCTTTGGCGGTCGCGGGCATGTATTTCTATGCCCGGATGCGGCAGCGGAGCGTGCTGAAGCAAGTCCCGGGCAAAATTGGATACGACATCAAGCAGACGGCCACCGGCTTCCAGTTCTCCAAATCAGAGGGCGGCCGCACTCTGTTTACTATCCGCGCCAGCGATCTGAAGGAATTCAAACTCAACGGCAAAGCCGAACTGCGCCACGTGAGCATCCTGCTCTATGGGCGCGACTCTTCGCGCTTCGACCAGATATATGGAGACGATTTCAGTTACGACCAGAAGTCTGGGGACATTGTCGCCATCGGCGAAGTTCAGATGGACCTGCAGGCCAATCCCTCAGGCTTGACTGATCCCGATCAGGCTGCGCCGAAGGAACTCAAGAATCCAATCCATATCAAAACTCGGGACCTCGTTTTTAATCAGCAGACGGGCAACGCCGCGACCGCCGCCCGCGTTGACTTCCGTTTGCCCGAAGCCACGGGATGGGCTGTGGGCGTGCAATACACGGCTAAGACGAACACGCTGACGATGGCATCACAGGTTCACATGACGGTGACTGGAGCCAATGCCTGCGAAATTCAGGCCACCCACAGCGTAGTCACCAAAGACCCGCGGGAAATCTTGCTGGACCATCCAACCCTCGAGCGGGACGGTGGCACGCTGCAGGCGGACGGAGCCACCTTGTACCTGGGGCCGGACAACAATGTTGAGCGTGTCCTGGCCAGAGGAAACGTTCACGCGGAAAAGGAAGTGGAGGCGAAGCAGAACTCCACTGGACGATCCAACACTTCTTCGACGGCAGGCGCTTCGCTGGCGAATCAGAAGAAGCCGGCGGGACAGCCGGAGCCTTCCGAGATGCGGGCCCGCTCAGATGAGGGTGAACTCTTCCTCACGGGCGAACAGAATCAACTGGAAAAGGCGATCTTGACCGGCAACGTCCAAGTCGAGCGAATTGGATTTCAGCCCATGCAGGGCAACGCCGGACGCGCGGTCCTGGATTTCGCGGGACAGAACCAGCTTCACCAGAACCAGGTTCAGAAGGTGCACGCTTCCGAAGGCGTCCGGCTGGCCCAGCAAGCGGTGACGAAGGAGGCGGTGAAGACGGAAGGTTCAGGGCGGCAGGACTTCGAAGTGACTGCGCCGGTCATTGACTTCTTCGTTCTCGACGGTCAGCGGCTTGACCGGGCTGTGACTTCAGGGGCGGCGCAGATCATGATCTATCCCCATCAAGAATCGCCGCAGAGCGCACCGCCCGTGTTGCCGCCGCAGAGAACAGTGATCCAAGCGGAAAAATTTGACGCGAACTTCGAGCCCACCACAAACGGTGGCAGCCGTCTGGCTAGAATTCACGGCGCTCCCAACGCGAAAATCACAAGTATCACTCCTGAAGAACCGGACCGGATCAGTACGAGTGACACAGCCGACGCCGTTTTTCTTCCGCTAGGAGGCATCGAATCGGTCACCCAGCAGGGCCGTGTAGCTTATACCGATGGCCAGCCTCCCGAAAAGCGAACGCAAGCTTGGTCGGATAGAGCGCATTACACCCCTGCCGACCAGGTAATCACGCTGGTAGGGAATCCGCGGGTTATCAACGGAGGTATGGCAACCACCGCCAGGACCATTCGAATCAACCGCCAGACTAACGAGGCCCATGCCGAGGGCGACGTCAAAAGCACTTATAGCGAACTGAAAGAGCAGCCCAACGGAGCCTTGCTGGCTTCTTCGTCCCCGATTCACGTCACCTCTCGAAGCATGACGGCGCACAACAATCCCAACGTCGCACTCTACACCGGAGACGCGCGCCTCTGGCAGGATGCCAACGTGATCGAAGCCCCGTCCATCCAGTTTGATCGCGAAAACCGCTTTGTGACGGCACAGGGCACACCAGCTCAATCGGTGTCCACACTTCTGGAGCAGCGGAGCACTCCTGCGGACGGGCCCTCCAATGGGAAAGAGCACGCGGTCAAGCCTGCGAGCAGCAATCAGTCTGGGCCAGTGGCCATTACCAGCAGGCACCTCACCTACAGCGATCCTGATCGAAAGGCTCACTACGAAGGCGGGGTGGTCGCCAAAGGAACAGATTTCACCGCCTCTGCCCGGGAGATGGACGCTTACCTCCTGCCGCGGAGCGAGACCGCGACCACGCAAGCACCCGTCGGTTCAGGACAGTTGGATCATCTGGTCGGCCAAGGCAACGTGGTAATCCAGCAGCCGACCCGTCGGGCTGACGGGCAGAACTTGGTCTATACGGCGGCGGACGACAAATTCGTCCTGACAGGCGGACCGCCCAGCATTTTTGATGCCGAACGAGGCAGAACCACCGGCGTTTCGTTGACTTTCTTTAGACGCGATGATAGGGTGCTCGTAGAAGGCGAAGCAAGTTCTCCTGTGGTAACACAGACGCGAGTGGCACGATAAATGCGTACCCTGGCCACTGATGAAATTGGCAAAGCTTACCGTGGCCGTCGCGTTGTAAACGGTGTCAGCCTGAGGGTCGAGCAGGGCGAAGTTGTTGGATTGCTTGGACCTAACGGCGCCGGTAAGACTACTACTTTCTACGCCATCGTTGGCCTGGTCCCCCCTGATACCGGCCGCGTGCTGTACGACGGTCAGGACATCACCGACGTTCCCATGTATCTGCGGGCGCGTCAGTATGGCATCAGCTATCTCCCACAAGAAGCTTCGGTCTTTCGCAAGCTCACGGTAGAGGAAAACATCCTCGCGGTTTTAGAAGCGCAGCCGGTTTCCTGGCATGAGCGTCGCGAGAAGATGGAGAAATTTATCGATGAACTTGGCTTGGAGCACATCCGCCGCAATCGCGGCTATGCTCTGTCGGGGGGCGAGCGCCGGCGCGTCGAAATTGCCCGTTGCTTGTGCATCAACCCCACATTCATTTTGCTGGACGAACCGTTTTCCGGGATCGATCCGATCGCCGTTCTCGACTTGCAGAAGATCATAAGCAGTCTGCGGGCCAGTGGGATCGGGGTACTGGTCACGGATCACAACGTGCGCGAAACGCTGTCAGTCACTGACCGGGCTTACATTATCGATGACGGCAGAATCTTCCGTCATGGCGTCCCTGAGGAGTTAGCGGGAGATCCGGAAGTACGGCGCGTCTACCTGGGCGAGAGTTTCTCGCTGGTGTGAAAGAGCAGTTGCCAGTACCCAGTTGCCTGTTGCCAACAAGACACGGCAGACGCGGGTTTGACAACTGGCAACTGGATACTGGCAACTGGTCTTAGGCCGAACTTATGGTTTTGTTGCAACACAAACTCAGTGTAAAGCTGTCCCAGCGCCAGATCCTTACTCCAGGCCTGGTGCAGATGGTCTCCGTCCTCGCGCTCAACAAGCTTGAGCTCAAGGACATGATCAACACTGAGATGGTCGAGAACCCGGTTCTCGAGGAACTTGAAGAGTCGGTTCCCTTACTCGACGAAGTTGGCCGCAAAGAAGAAGACCGCGAGCGCGCCGCCGCTGCGACGAACGAAGAAAATCCCATCACTGCGGTCGAAAAGAAAGATCCCTTCGAAGAGATCGATTTCGGCTCGTTTTTCCAGGACTATCTCGACCCAGGCTATCGCACGCACAGCGAGATGGAAGAAATCGAGCGGCCGTCGTTCGAAAATTTCCTCTCCAAGCCCACGAACCTGACCGACCATCTTGCCTGGCAGCTGGGTGCTCTCAGCCTGCGCCGGGAAGTGCGGGAAGCCGCTGACCTCATCATCGGCAACCTCAATGAAGATGGCTACCTTATCGCCAGTGACGACGAACTGCTTGGCGTTGCTCCGCCTGCATCGCCTGAATCCGACGTGGTCACCGCGAAGGCGATTGTCAGCGAAGCCCAGGCGCTGGGCTTGGCCGAGACGCTGCCGGCCGAGAGCTTGCCGCCCGAGAGCTCGATAGATCCTGACAGCGTACCGGATGAGGTTCTCCCGGAAGAATTCGCGCCGGATGAGCTTTCATCCCCGGAAGTCAACTCCGATGACGTTGCTCTCGCTATTGGTGGGAACGCGGATGTTGGCCAGGTGTCATCGGCTGACCATGAATCGGCGGACGCGAACATTGAGAAAGCTGCTCCTATACCAGCCGACGCCCATCAACTCCCTTTAGAAGCGTCTTTTTCCTCGAGATCAGGAAACTCCGCGGCGGCTGTCGCTCCCGCTCCCGATCCCGCCGCACGAACTAAGTTTCCGGTGTACCAGCCGACATTCTCCGCGGCGGATCTGGTCGAAGCTCTCGAAACCGTCCGCCAGCTTGATCCTCCCGGCGTAGCCTGCCGCGATCTCCGCGGATGTCTGCTCTACCAACTGCGCTACCACCAGCAGCAGCTCGCGCTGCATAAAAACGGCAACGGAACCGAACAAGTGCTGCAGGATGCCTCCGCCATCGTCGATCAGCATCTGCGTGGCGTACCGCTCAAGCAGTTCAAGGAAATCGCCAAGGCCATTGGCCGTCCCCTGGAAGCGGTGCAGACGGCGCTCGACTATATCCGCACCCTCGATCCGCGCCCCGGCCTGCGCTACAACAAAGTCCAGGCCCGCCTGATCGAGCCGGATGTCGCTTTTGTGAAACATGGCGACGAGTGGCTGGTCATAATGAACGACGAAGACCTGCCGCAGCTACGCCTGAATCCGGCCTACAAAAAGCTGGTCACGCGCGATGGCACCAACGATAAGAACACGCGCGACTACGTGAAAGAGCGCTACAAGAGCGCCATCCAGCTCATCAAGAATATTGAGCAGCGCAAGCAGACGATCACAAAAGTCTGTTACGTCATCGTGGCCCGCCAGCAGGATTTTCTCGAGCGTGGCATCGACCAGCTGAAACCCATGATGATTAAGGAAGTGGCCGAAGAAATCGGCGTGCATCCTTCCACCGTCAGCCGTGCCGTCGCCAACAAATACGCCCACACCCCGCAGGGAGTGTTCGAGCTGCGATACTTCTTCAGCGAAAGCGTGCAGGGCCCCGAGGGAGGCAACACGTCGTTGCTGATCCTGAAGCGCCGAGTCAAGAAGCTGATCGAAGAAGAAGATTCCAGCCGCCCGTTGACCGACGAGCAGATCACCAGGATTCTCCAGTCGCAAGGCATTCAGGTCACGCGCCGCACCGTAGCCAAATACCGGGAAGACATGCGCATCCCCAGCACGCACCAGCGAAGAGTAAAAAAATAAAGCAGAGGTAAGAAGTGAGAATGCAGAAGTGCGAAGGGCCATTGAACATTGCCCACGTCAGAATTGTTGGAGATGATAGTTTTCACTTCTGCATTTTGACTTCTGCCTTCTGACTTAAATAATGCAGTGCCCAATTTTTCTCAACGAACGAATTCAGGAGGGGCGCTCATGAACGTGGAATACACCGGCAGACATTACACAGTCACTCCCGCCATCCGCCAAGAGGTTGAAACCGGCCTGGCCAAACTCCGCAAAATATTAGGCGACAAATTCGAAACCAAAGTCATCCTCGCCGTCGAGAAACACCGTCACAAGGCGGAGATCACCATCAGCCCGCGCAATGGCCCGCTGGTCGGCCTGGCCCAGGCCAAGGACATGACCATAGCCGTCAACGAAGCCCTCGACCACCTCGAGAAGCAGGCAGTCAAATACAAAACGCGCTGGCAATCGAAAAAACGCTCCGCGCGCAAGACCGAAGAAGTCAAGAAGTGGAATGGCCACTCCACGCAGAGTGAAATACAGAATGACCTGCTGGCAGCCGTCGGCCTGTCAGAAAAAACGGCTGTGCCCGTGCTCGTGCACAGGTATCCTGCCGTAGCGAAAACCACCGACGTACATCTGGTTCGATCCTCTGATTCAGTCGCCATGCGTCCCATGACCCTCGAAGAAGCCATCAAAGAAGCCCACTTCCGTGACCGCGACGTCTTCGTCTTCCGCGATCCCAAAGGCAAAGTAATGATCCTCCACCGCACGAGAGACGGAAAGATGGAGCTGATTGAGGCCCCATAAAAGCCGGCTACGAACCATCATCCACACTAGTGTCATCCTGAGCGAAGCGCCTGATTCTCGAAGAGAATCAGCCGCGCAGTCGAAAGCCTGCCCTGAGCGAAGCCGAAGGGGATCCCTTCCCCGCCAGCAGCACCCGAGGCTCGAAAGGGAATTTCAACCACAGGTTCGTGCCGCACAAGATCAGAAGTCGCCCCTCCTCAAGAGCAATCAAAACGCTCTCACCGCCGCTCGCCCAACACCATCGTCCCCGCCGCCGTAACCCTCCGCAGTAAATCCCCCGCCTTCATCCGCCGGCAACATTCCTCAAACTCCGGCGGCGGTCCCTGCCAGCGCAGATCGTCGACCGTACTAAATACCGGCGCATCCAGCCGCAGGGTGGCAAGTGTGCGGAACAACAACGCATCATCCCACGCCTCGAAAAGCGATTCCGACAGCACGCGTGCTTTGCGAATGGAGGGATGCCATGCCCGCCAATCCTTCGGAATGTCTTCCAGGTGCGGGTACTGAGACAAGGTAGCCGCCGCAGCCTTCACACCCCATCCTCGCACGCCCGGAAATCCGTCGGCACTGTCCCCTACCACAGCCAGAAAGTCGGGAATGGATTGCGGACCTACTCCGAACTTGGCGACGACC
>WNFI01033185.1_pt1 | contig 20988 bp, 19 predicted proteins | sample 5400471 | NCBI WGS metagenome assembly WNFI01 (sample SAMN13153348, study PRJNA577476) | soil metagenome | isolation source: 100 cm saprolite on Douglas fir-dominated hillslope | place: USA:California | collected 2013-09-17
GTCCAGGTTGCGCACGGGACGGAGGTCCACCTGCGATCCGGGGAGGAACGCGCGCACGCCGATGTCGACGGCCAGGCCGCCCTTGACGCGCTCGATGACGCGGCCCACGACGACGCGGCGCTCCTGATAGGCGCGCTCCACGTCGTCCCAGACCTTCATCTTCTCGGCCTTCTCCTTGGAGAGGACGACGTAACCTTCCTTGTCCTCCGTCTTCTCCAGGAGCACGTCCACCGAGTCGCCGACCTTGATCGAGAGCTTGCCCGTCTCGTCGCGGAACTCGTCGACGGGGATGATCCCCTCCGACTTGTAGCCGACGTCGACGATGACTTCGCTCTCGCTCACCTGCAGCACGATGCCCTTCACGACCTCGCCTTCGGCGAAGTTCTTGAAGCTGACGTCGTACATGTCGAGCAGGCGCTCGTACTCGGCGTCGTCCATGGCCCCGGCGGTCTCGCGGGGCTCCTCTTCTTGCCGCTCCGGGGCGGGAGCTTCCGCGACCGACTTGCTGCCGCCGATGGGGGCGGTGGGGCGCTGCGTCTTTTCGATCTCCGGCATGTGCGAGCGAGTCCTCCGAAATTCTTAGAGATTGGTCCTATCGCGGAGGCGTGCGCGGCTAAGGCTCGGGCTTCGCGTGAGGACTAAAGCGAGAATTCTACGTGCCTTAGGAACCGAGTGTCAAGACCGTGCCGCCCGCGCTCCCCGTCGAGCCCGGCCTCTTTGACGGTCGAGGCCGGACCGGGTACATTTCGCCCACACCAAAGCGAGGTCTGAATGAGGAATGCCGTGACGGTTTTCGCGGGGACCTGTCTCGTCGCGTTCATGGCCGACGTGGCGCGCGCCGACAACAGTCAGTGCGTGAACGCGAGCCTCCTGGTGCCCGACGGCAGCCAGCAGACGGGCGACATCCCGGCCGCACCCGATCCCGGTAATCGCTGGTTCCGCTTCGTGGCCAAGGCCGGACGCTCCTACGCCATCATGCTGGAGAACCTCACCTTTCCCGATCAACAGGCCGAGATCGCGGTCGCGGCCGTCTTCGACGGGTGTGGCGCAGCCCTGGTGCCCGTCAATGACGTCGCCGATTTCTTCGAGCCGGTGAGCTACGACTCCAGCGCCGGAGTGGGTGCCGCCCGAGTGGCGCTGAAATCTCCCGGGAACGTCACTCTCTTCTTTCCGGTGCAAGGCCACATCAATGCGGCCAACGCCTCGCAATTCCGCGTTCGCGTCGAGGAGACCACGCTGTTCAGCCCGTCCTGGAGCACCGCCGGCGGGTTCGAGACGGTCTACCGGCTGTACAACACGACGACGAACAACGCCAGTTGCTCGGTCACCCTCGATCTGCGACGGGACGACGACTCTGCCGCCACCGGGGGCTCCAGCACCGTCACCTTCTCGCTCCCCTCCAACCGCAGCGTCACCCGGCAGACGGGCGCCAGCGACATGGCGTTGGCCTCCGGGCAGCAGGGGCATGCGACCGTGACCCACGACTGCCCTCCGGGCGCCATTCAGGTCCACGCGTACATGTCCGCCCAGGCCGGAACGCGGCTGCTGCCGTTGATCGTCGCGCCGGCCCGCCAGCAGCGCTAGAACGACCCATCGCTCATGGCGCCGCGGCGACGGGCCGCGGCATCAGCGCCAGGCCTGGGCCAGGGCGGTCAGCAGCCCCTCCACGGTGGCCGGCTGGGCGATGGCGAGGACGGTGAGCCCTGCGGTGCGGGCGGCCTCCGCCGTGGTGGGGCCGATGACCGCCGCAGGCACGCTGCGGCCGTCCTCGCCCGCGAAGGCGGCGAACGCCTCCACTGCCGAGGGCGACGCGAAGACGGCGACATCCACCCCGCCGCGCAGCGTCTCGGCCAGCGACTGCCCTCCGTCCGCAGAGACGGTGCGATAGGCCACCACGCGCTCGACGACGGCGCCGCGCTCGGCGAGCCCGCGCGAGACCGTCTCCGCCGCCCGGTCCGAGACGGGCAAGAGGACGCGCCGGCCGCGCACCGCCGCGGGGTCGAAGGCCGCGACCAGGCCCGCGGCACGGAAGTCCCCGGCCGGCTCGACGGACACGCGCGCGCCGGGCCAGGCCGCGTGCACGGCCAGCGTGGTCGCCGGCCCCACGGAGGCGAGGCTCAACCCGGCCGGCAGGCCCACTCCGAGCGCGGCCATGCGCGTCGAGACCGCCTCCACCGCGTTCGCGCTCGTGAAGACGAGCCACTCGTAGCGCGCGAGGCCGCGCAGCGCCTCGTCCAGGGGCCGGCGGTCGGAGGGCGGGCGCAGCTCGATGAGCGGCGTCTCGGAGGCGACGGCGCCGAGAGAGGCGAGCCCAGCCATGAGCTCGGGCCAGCGGCGCGTCACGAGCACGCGCCGCCCGGCCAGCGGGCCGCTCACGACCGGACGAGCTGCCAGGCGCCGCGGGCGAGGAGATCGGCGGCGACGCGCCGGCCCAGCTCCTCGGGATCGTCACCGGTGTCCTCGCCGCGCAGGATCGCGCTGCCGTCCGCCCGCGCCACGAACGCGCGCAGGCGCAGGCCGCCCGACACGGGCGCGGCGTGCGCGCCCAGGGGGACGTTGCACCCGCCCTCGAGGGCGGCCAGGAGGGCGCGCTCCGCGGTGACGGCCCGGGCCGTCGGCTGGTGGTGGAGGGCGGCCGCGGCCGCGCGCACGTCCGCGTCGTCCTGGCGGCATTCGAGGGCGATCGCACCCTGTCCGGGCGCGGGCACGAACACCTCCGGATCGAGCACCTGCGTCACTTCGCCCATGCGCCCGAGCCGCACGAGGCCGGCCATGGCCAGGATCACGGCGTCGTAGTGCCGCTCGCGCAGCCGGCGGATGCGCGTGTCGACGTTGCCACGGAGATCGTCCACGTGCAGGTCCGGACGCATCGCTTTCACCTGCGAGGAACGGCGCAGGCTGGTGGTGCCCACGCGGGCGCCCGCGGGCAGGGACTCGAGCCGCTTGCCCGAGTTCGAGAGCAGCGCGTCGCGCGGATCGGCCCGCTCCAGGTAGGCGCAGAGCGACAGGCCGCCGGGCAGCGCGGTGGGCACGTCCTTGAGGCTGTGCACGGCCAGGTCGACCTGGCCGGCCAGCATCGCCTCTTCGATCTCCTTCAGGAAGGCGCCCTTGCCGCCGATGCTTTCCAGGCGCCGATCGAGCACCTGGTCGCCGGTGGTGGTGATCTTCTGGAGCTCGACCTCGTGGCCGCGGGCGACGAGGAGGTTCTTCACGTGCTCGGCTTGCCAAAGGGCCAGTAGTGACCCGCGGGTCCCGATGCGGATGCGCAACGTCACAATCCCAGCAGTTTGCGAATGAGGCTCAGCTGCTCGGGGGCGTCGCTTTCGCGGGCCGCTTCCTTGAGATGCACGGTCGGCGAATGCAGCAGCTTGTTGACGATGGCGGTGGTGGCGGCCTCGATCGCTTCGTCCTGCTCCGCCGTGAGGGGGCCGATGCGCCTTCGCGCCTTCTCGAGCTCGTGGCGGCGGATCTCCTCCGCCCGGCGCCGCAGCTCGTTGAGGAGCGGGACCACCTCGCGCGCCTTCTGCCAGTCGAGGAACTCCCGCACCTCGCGTTCGACCAGCGCCTCCGCGGCCGCCGACTCCTTGAGGCGCTCGCGCAGGTTGGCCTCCGCCACCGTCTTGAGGTCGTCCAGATCGTAGAGGAACACGCCTCCGATCTTGCGGACCGCGGGATCGATGTCGCGCGGAACCGCGATGTCGATCAGGAACAGCGGACGCGCGTGGCGTCCGCGGCGCGCGGCGCGCGCGCTCTCCACGTCCGCTTCCTGGATGACGATGCCGGGGGCGCCGGTGCCGCTGATGACGATGTCCGTACGCGCGAGCTCGTCGCGCAGCGATTCCAGGGGCGCGGCCTTGCCGCCCAGCGCCGCCGCCAGCTCCGCCGCCTTCTCGAAGGTGCGTCCGCCGAGGACGGTGGCCCGCCCGCCGCTGCGCACGAGGTGCTTGGCCGCGAGCTCGCTCATCTTGCCCGCGCCGACGAGGAGGACGTTCTTGTCCTTCAGCTCGCCGAAGATCTTGCGCGCCAGCTCCACCGCGACGTAGGACACGGACACCGCGTTGCGCCCGATGCCCGTCTCCGTGCGCACGCGCTTGGCCGCGGCCAGCGAGCGGTTGCGCAGTGCGTTGAGGGCCGATCCCAGCGTGCCCGCCTCCTCCGCCGCCTGGTAGGCCTCCTTGACCTGCCCCAGGATCTGCGGCTCCCCGATCACCATCGACTCCAGGCTGGCCGCGACGCGGAAGGCGTGGCGGATCGCGTCCGCATCGGCGTAGCGATAGAGGACCGCGTGCAGCTCGCGCCCGTCGCGGGCGTGATAGCGGGCGAGGAACGACTCCAGCGCGTCCACCGCGCCCGGATCGTCCTGCCGCGCGTAGAGCTCCACGCGGTTGCAGGTGGAGAGGATCATGACCTCCCCCGCTCCCGTCTCCGCGCGCAGGCGCAGCAGGGCGTCGCGGAGCTGGTCGCGCGGGAAGGCGAGCGCCTCGCGCACGGGAAGGGGGGCCGTTCGATGGCTCACCCCGATGATGATGATCATGGCGTGCGCGCCGCCACGGGCAGGGCGAACACGTTCATCCAGACGAAGGTGAACGCCACCGCCGTGAAGGCGGCGATGCCGAGCAGGGCGGCCCGCCGCCCGCCCCAGCCCGTCCGCTGCCGGGCCAGGATGAGCGCGACGTAGAGGCACCAGGCCACGACCGCGCTCCACTCCTTGGGGCTGGAGGTCCAGTAGCGGCCGTGCACGGCGTGGCTCCAGAGAAGGCCGGTGATGATGGCGAGGGTGAGCAATGCGAAGCCGGCCTCGACGGCGCGCGCGCTCAGCGTGTCGCAGCGCTCGAGGCTCGGGATCAAGTAGTAGAACGTCCGCGGTGTGCGCGACCGGAGCTCGCGCTCCTGGATCAGGTAGAGCAGGCCGCCCGCGAAAGCCACGAAGAGCGCCGCGTAGCCGAAGAAAGCCAGGGTCGTGTGGATGGGCAGGAACAGCCCCTTCAACACCGGATCCCCCACCGGCGCGATCGGGGTGAGGTTGGCGATCAGCACCAGCGCGAAGGCCATGGGATAGACGGCGAGCCCGAGTGCCTCCAGCCGCGAGCGCGTATAGATGACGAGGAAGACGAGCACCATCGTCCAGGCCAGCAGCGACGCGCCGTCGTGGAGGCCGACGGCCGGGAAGTGTCCGGCCTCCGTCCAGCGCTGGGCGAGGGCGGCGGTGTGCAGGGCGAACCCGACGAGGGTGGCGGCCACGGTCCACGACGTGACGAGCAGGCGCCGCCGGGTCAGGGTCTGCAGCAGGACGTGCAGGGCTCCGACCGCGTAGAAGATGAGGACCAGGACGAGATAGACGTGCGAGCTCACACGTGCTCCAGCGGCCCCGAGGCCGCGCCGCCGAGAAGCGCCACCTTAGCACACGAGTGAGCTGACACACAGCGCGGCGGGCCGGAACGAACGAGCATGGGGATCTTCTCATTCGGGAGGTCGCTATCATGGTGGTTGCGCATCAAGATCTGACCGTCCTCGCGTCGGGTACCGCCGTTTCCGGCCGCGTGGCGGGCCGGGACCTGGACGTGCTCGGACAGTTCGACGGCGAGCTCGAACTCAGCGGACGGGTGCACGTGGCGGCCGGCAGTCGGGTGAAGGGCCGGGTGCGTGCGAACCTCGTCGAGATCGACGGAGACTTCGAAGGCGAGGTGCGCACGGAAACGCTGCGCCTCGGCGTGGGCGCCTCCGCCCGTGGCAAGTTCTTCGCGGGTCGGATTGCGATCGTCGACGGGGCGCGCCTCGAGGGCGACGTGAACCCTTCCGAAGGCGCGGTCGTCACCGGGTCCGGTCCGTCGTCGTCATCCGGCGGCGGCGGCACCGCGGTCGGCGGCGCAAGGCCCATCCCGAAGCCCTCCACCGAGGACAAGCCCATCGCGAAGCCTTTGGCCGAAGAGATGCCCGTGGCGAAGCCCGCCGCCGAAGAAAAGCCGACCAGCGAGGCGGTCGCTCCGGCCTGACCGGGGCGGAAAGCCGCCCGCGCGGCGCCGAAGTGAGGGTCGAGAGGAGATCGTCCTTTCGGACGGGTGGGATCGGCGAGGAATCAAGAGGAGGTTCGGGCAGGGACGCCGCGCGGGCTGTCGAGATCTCTGGTACTCCACCAAGGTCAGGGGCCCAGGTCGCCCAGGGCAAGGTCACCCGGCACGAACACGCTCTCGTGGACGCGCAGCTCGCAACCCTGCGGATCGCGCACGCCGGCGAGACGAACGCAGTGCAGGGAACCAGGGCTGAGCAGGCGCGACGGGGTCCAGACGGCGACGCGGCCGTCGAGGCTGGTCCACACGCCACCGGGTACGGCGCCGTTCTCGTCGATCACGAGGAAGGTCAGCGGCGACAGCGTCGAAGGATCAGCGGGCCGCGAGAAGCGCGCCACCACGGGCGCGTCTCGGAACGCCCCGCGCGCGCCGTCGGGAGGGTCGAGGTGCCGGACACGTAGGCGAGGCTCGTCCGGGGCGGCACGCCATACCGTGCCTGGCAAGCGCAGGCTCTGGCCCACGCCCCCTGGCGCGGCGACCGGCGGCGGCTCGCTCATCGCTCGACCCACTGTCGCCCGCGGCAGAACAGGATGCGCACACGCGCCGATCCGGGCGTGACCCGCACCGCCGCCTGGGCAAAGGTCCCAGCGAGATAGAACGTGCCGGGCGTGGCCGTGCCCAGGGGCGAGAACGACACCATGTTCGAGCGGCCGAACTTGATGGGATCGGCGGGATCGAGCGTTCCGGAATCCGGCGGGATGGCGGGAACGCCCGGGTTGATTCCGACCCGGACGTCGGCGGCGCCGCCGCTGAGCTCAAACGGCCCGGCGACACGCCTGTCGCGGCCGGTGGCGATATCCGCGCTCAAGACGCCATTGCCGTTGCCGTCCGCGTACAGGCTGTAGGTCGGCCCGCGCGTGCCGGTTTCGAATCGGATCGCGGTATTGACGTTCCGCTTCACCGCCATCGAGTAGGCCTCGCGAAACTGCCCGCAGAACTTCTGCGCCGCGCCCAGGAGATGCGCCTCCTGTGAGTACGCGCGCAGCCCTGGGATCAGCAGCGACGCCATCAGCAGGATGATGCCGAGGACGAAGACCATCTCCAGCAAGGTGCGACCGCGCTCGTTCATGGCCTCCTCCGGTGGAGCAGGGAACGGGGGCGGCGCCCGGCCGCCCCCGCGCCGTGCTACTTGCCGGCCGCCGGCTTGGCGGTCTCGCCGCTGGTGGTGAGAAAGGCCTGGATCTTGGCCAGGTTCTTCTCGCCGATGCCCTGCACGTTCATCAGCTCGGAGACGTTCTTGAAGCCGCCCGCCTTCTGGCGGTAGTCCACGATGCGCGCGGCGAGCTTCTCGCCGACACCGGGCAGGACGGTCAGCTGCTGAGCGGTCGCGGTGTTGATGTTGACCTTGCCCGACGGGGCGGGCTTGCCGGCCGCGATGGCGAGGCCGCTGGAGACAACCAGGGCGAGGACGAGGGCCAGGCCCGTGGCGACGATGCGCTGAAACTTCATGCGTTCTCCTTCTTTCTTCGTTCATGAGGGGCGCGACCGGTGACCGGTGGCGCCGAGGTGAAACGTCGTCGAACGGCGGGGGGATGCCCCGCCAAAGGCGGCGCCAGTCAGCAGGTTGAGGGTGGAACGCGAGCGCCGCGACGGGGGCCCGCACCGACAACGCGCGTTGTCAGCAGCGGTCGATCACACGCGCAAGGGCGCGCGGATGCTCGTTCCAGGGCGTGTCACCGGATATTGACGCCGGGCGGCTCCTACGCGCCTCCGCCGACGGAGCGCGAGGTTTTTGAACCGGCGCCAGTGTCGGTTCGTAGAAGGGTCAACCTCAGAAAGGACACCATTGAAGAACCGTCACTTGCCCGCCGTCGTTCCCCTGCTCATGGTCTTGGTTTTCATGGATGGCCCGCTTTTCGCGGAAGCGGGGTCACCAGACCCGGCTGCGGTCCTGGAGCGCGACCGTCTCTTCTGGAAGGCCTACAACGCTTGCGACGTGAAGACGATAGGGGAGTTCTTCACGGCGGACGTCGAGTTCTACCATGACAAGGGTGGGCCGACGCTGGGGCTGGCCAACCTCGTCGGAAGCGTGAAAACGAATCTCTGCAGCAATCCGAATTGGAGGCTGAGGAGGGAAGCGGTCGAGGGCACCGTTCGGGTCTTCCCCCTCAAGAAGGACAACGTCGTCTACGGTGCCATCCTGTCCGGTAAGCACCTGTTCTACATCCTGGAGAGTGGGAAGCCGGAAAGCCTGGACGGGCGGGCGCGCTTCACGCACCTGTGGCTGCTGAAAGATGGGGCGTGGAGGATGGCCCGCATTTTGAGCTACGACCACGGTCCCGCCTCCGACGCCGGCAAGCGATAGGAGCGCGGCCGTCGACGCCGGACGGTGCTATTCGCCCCCGCCGAACTTGCGCAGCCAGCCCTCGACGTCGTCTTCCTTGTCGGGCTTCTCGCCGTTCGCGGAGCCCGCCGGCCGCACGAGGCGCCGCTCCATCGCGTTCCACTCGTGCGCCCGGAGCACGCTCGCGCCCGCGGTCTTGACGTAAGAGTAGAGAGCCTTGTCCGAGGTCACCACGACGATCTCGCGGGGGCGCTCGGCGGTGTCCACGATCTCCCGGATCAGGGTGTCGGCGTCCGTGCCCTGGGGAGGGACGCGCAGGCGTAGCGGGCCGAGGTCCTGCGTTTCCATGTCGGGCCGCAGCGGATGCCCGTCGAACACCAGCGTCGCCTTGGCTCCGCGCGCCCGGCAGAAGGCGGCCACGCGGCGTACGACCTCCGCGCGGCGGTCGTCCTGACCCTGGGGTCCGCCCCAGGAGCCCAGCAGGTTGTTGCCGTCGATCACGTATGGCACGGACGCATCAGATCTTGACGAGCTTGCGGAAGAAGCCGCGCCGCTGGTCGTCCTTCTGGGTGAGGATCTGCTCGAGCTCGCCCGCGTCGAAGAAGATCCCCTCGCAGTGCGTGCAGCGGTCGACGGTCACGCCCTCGAGCGGCTCCTCCTTCATGTCGTGGCCGCACTTCGGGCATTTCATGAGATGGAGGTCCTTGAGACGCCGGATCTCCTCCGCCTTCTCCCTCGCCGCCCGCTCCTGCTCACGCTTGAGACGGGCCGTGCGCGCGGCATCGAGGAGCTGCTTCTCGTTCCGGAGGAACCACTCGTCTTCACGCTTGTTGTCCTGGTCCACCACGGATCCTCCTTGTCTTTGATCTCAGGGGGGGAACTCACCGCCCACCGCGAAAGGGGTGAGCTCCCCCCCTGAAACCCCCCACCGCGCGCCGCCGCAACGGGCGGCGCCGCGCTTACTGGTCGGCAACGGCGGTCTCGGGAACTGATCCCGTACGGTCGCTCAATGGACTTACGATTCTATGTCAAGAGAAGGGGCGCATCGTGTTATCATTCCGACCGATTTGGCGATTCCAGCAGGCCCGGTCCTCGAATCGCCGGGAGGCGCATTGGCCGACGCGTTCCCCATCAGCGGTCAGATCGATCCCAAGGCCTTCCCGTTCCTCGTCGTCCAGCTCCACCGCCGGGGCGCCACCGGTTCGCTCAAGGTGGAGGGCCCGTCGTATCACAAAGCCCTCTATTTTCGGAGCGGCCGCGTCCTCTTCGGCTCCTCGAACGATCCGCGCGATCAGCTCGGCTCGATCCTGATCGAGAGCGGGAAGATCACACCCGAACAGCTCGCCGACGTCAATGCCAAGGTCGGTCCCGGCAACCCGCTGGCGAAGGTGCTCGCGGACACGGGGTTCGTCTCGCAGCGCGAGCTGTCGGAGGCCGCGCGGGCCAAGGTCGAGCGCATCCTCTCCGACGTGCTCACCTATACCGTCGGGAAGTTCGACTTCGAGGACGGCGTGCTGCCCAAGGGCGCGGTCGACCTCAAGCTGGCGACGGAGCGCCTGGTGATGACGTCCGTGCGCCGCGTGAGTGATCGCAATTTCGTCCTGCGCCACATCGACGGGCTCGATGCCATCCTGGGTCCCACCTCCGAGATGGTGCCGCGCCTCGGCGAGATCGAGAGCGAAGCGGGCGGCCTGCCCCAGCACCTCGACGGGCGGCGCACCCTCAAGGAGGCCGCGGCCTCCGCGCGCCTCGAAGAGTTCGAAGCGGCGAAGATCGCGTGCGGCCTCCTGTTCCTCGGACTGGTCGAGCGGGTGCGGGCCGCGGTCACGGCAAAGAGCGCCCCGGCCGTGAGCTTCGCGGACGTGGAGGCGGGGAACGAGCTCGACCTGGGGGCGACGGCGGCGCAGGCCTTCGCATCGGCGCCGGCCATCGTCGTGCCGACGGTCGAGCCGGAGCCGGCCGCGCCGCAGATCGTGGCCCCCGCGGACGACGACGAGCCGCCGCCGTTCGTGATGGACGATGCGCCGGCACGGCCCATCGAGTCGTCCGAGATCGCATTCCCCAGCTTCGTGGTGCCCGAGCCCGAGCCTGCGCCCGTCGTGACCGCGAAGCCCGCCTACGACGAGCCCCCGGCGATCGAGGCCCCTGCCCCCGTGGAGTCGCCGACCATCGCGATGACTGCTCCCCCGGCCGCCCCGGAGGCGGCCCTTCCACCAGACGAGCCGCCGCCGCCCATGGTGACGTCGTCGGCTTCACCCCTCCCACTGGTCATGCCTGAGAAAAATCGCCCGGGGCACGCACGCGCCTCCGTTCCCCCGCCTCCCCGAGAGCCGATCACGCCCTCGTCTTCCCGATCCTCGCGCCCGAGCAAGGAGGACCTGGCCGCGCTCGACGATCTCCTGAATGCACGCACCACGGAAGGGCCGCTCACCCCGCTCGAGAAGCCGGGCGGCTTCGCGGAACGGCCCGCTCCGCAGTACGCGCGCTCCGGCGGTGGCCGCCGCCAAGCGTCGGGGCGGGGACCGCTCCTCCTCGGCCTGGCCGCCGTCCTGCTCGGCCTGGCCGCCGGCGGTTGGTTCTACTTCAAGGGCATGCCCGGCCGCCCGGGACTCTTCGCGCGCGCGTCCCCCGCCCCGGGCGCCGTGACCTCGCCCCTTCCCCCGACTCCGACCACGACGCTCGCGGCCGCGGACGTGGTGCCCTCGCCCGTGCCGGCCGCGCCATCGGCCGCGCCCTCGACTGCCGCCGCGACATCACGGCCGGCGCCGACCACCGTCGCCCCGGTCACCGCTCCGCCTCCGGTGACGGTGTCCACGCCGCGGCCGTCACCACCCGCGGCGGTCCCGGATGGACGCGCGCTCCTGCGCGCGGGCCGCTTCCCGGAGGCGGCGCGCGCATTCGTGTCCTCGACGCGCGCGGCGGGCAAGGGCGCCGCCGTGATCCAGCTCCTCATCGCCTGCTCGTCGGACACGGTGCAGAAGGCGGTCGACAGCGGCAGCGCGTCCGACCTCGTCATCCTCCCCGTCGACTTCAAGGGGCGCGACTGCTATCGGCTGGTCTGGGGTGTCTATCCTTCGGCCACGCGCGCCACCGCGGCCCTCTCCACCGTGCCCGAATACTTCCGCAACGGAGGCGCGGCGCCGAAGGTGCTCGGAGTGTCCGAGGTCATCCCCTGAACTGCCGGTGGCGGCCGCTCGCGGCGGGGGCCGCGGTGGCCGCGTGGTGGCTGGCCGGGCCGACGGCGAGGGCCGATACGATCACCCTCACCAACGGGCGCGTGATCGAAGCCGACCGCACGTGGTACGAGGGCACGCAGCTCCGCTACGAGAAGAACGGCGGCGTGTTCGGCCTCCCCAAGAGCCTCGTCCAGTCGATCGACCAGCGCGCGGCGGTGGCGTCGCAGAGCCCGGAGGTCGCCCAGGCCCGCGAGCGTCTTCTCGCCGGTGACCCCGCGGGGGCGACGCGCCTGCTGCGCGGCGTCCTCGCCCGCGACGCGCGGTCGGTGGTCGCCCTGCAGGCCCTGGCCGAAGCGCAGCTGGCCCTGGGAGACGCACCGGGCGCGCGCGAGTCCGCCTCGCGCGCCGCCGCCATCGACGATCACGACCCTCGCTCGCACGTCCTGCTCGGCGACGCCCTGGCCGCGATCGGGGAACGCGTGGCCGCCCAGGATGCGTACCGGCACAGCCTGCGCCTCCGTCCCGACACGGAGGTCGAGCGCAAGCTGGCGGCCCTGGCCGCCGCCCTGGCCGCCGCGCCCGCCCCGTCCTCGCGCGCCCAGTTCCGTCTCCGCTACGACGGCGGCATCAACGAGCCCATGGGCATGGCCGTCCTCGAGGTCCTGGCCGGGGCCTACGACAACTACGCCGCGCGGCTCCACTTCCGCCCCGACGATCCGATCACGGTGGTGCTGGAGATGGGGAACACCTTCGAGGACCCCCGCGCGCCGGAGTGGGCAGCCGGATTCAACGACGGCACCATCCACGTGCCGCTGCGCGGGATGGAGCGGCTGTCCGTTCCCCTGGTGGCGGTGCTGCGCCACGAGCTCGCGCACTCGTTCATACGCGCGCGCACGAGCGGCAACTGCCCCACCTGGCTGCAGGAGGGAATCGCGCAGTGGCTGGAGGGCGGTGACCCGCGCCGCGAGGACGCGGTGGTGGCGACGGCGGCGCGCCAGGGCCGGCTGCTGCCGCTCCTGACGCTGGAGGGCCCGTTCCAGTCGCTCCCGCCGGATCAGCTCTCTCTCGCGTACGCGGAGAGCCTGTCCGCGGTCGCGCACATCGTGCGCACCCGTGGCGAAGCGGCCATCGTGCGCCTGCTCGCGGGGCTCGGCGACCGTCTTCCCGCGGAAGAGGCGCTGCCCGTCGCGCTGGCCCTCAGTTATCCCGAATTCCAGAAAAGCTGGGAAGACGCCCTCAAGGCCTCAGCGCCGCGCCCCTGACTTCCGGCCTCCGCGGTACCACTCGAGCGTCCGGCGCAGTCCCGTCTCGAAGTCGACCTTCGGCCGATAGCCGAGCAGGCGATGAGCGGCAGAGATGTCGGCGAGGCTGTGGCGGATGTCGCCGGCGCGGGGAGGCCGCAGCTCGGCCCGCGCGGGCACTCCGATCTCGCGCCCGAGCGTCTCCAGGAGCTGGCGCAGCGTGACGCGGTGGCCGGTGGCCACGTTGACGTGCTGGCCGGCCAGGCCGCGCGCGGTCAGGGCCCGCACGTTGGCCTGGACCACGTCTTCCACGTAGGTGAAGTCGCGGCTCTGCTGCCCGTCGCCATAGATCACGGGCTTCTTCCCGGCCAGGAGCGACGTGACGAAGAGGCTGATCACTCCGCTGTAGGGCGAGGCCGCGTTCTGCCGCGGCCCGTAGACGTTGAAGTAGCGGAGGGTGAGCGTCTCGAGGCCGTACAGGCCGTGGAAGATGCGGAGGTAGTGCTCGCCGACGAGCTTGCCCACGGCGTAGGGCGAGAGGGGCCGCGGCTCCATGTCCTCGCGCTTCGGGAGCTGCCGCGCATCGCCGTAGACGGACGAGGACCCCGCGTAGATGAAGCGCCGCACTCCGCACTCGCGCGCGGCCACGAGCATCGTCAAGGTGGCGGTGGCGTTGGCGCGGTGGGACAGGACGGGATCGGCCACGGAGCGCGCGACGCTCGGCACCGCGGCCTCGTGGTACACGACGTCCATGCCACGAGTGGCGCGCCGCGCCGTTTCCAGATCGGCGCAGTTGCCGCGCATGAAATCGACGTCGTCGCGCACGGCACGCAGGTTCGGGCGGCGTCCAGCCGAGAGGTCGTCGAGCACGCGCACGCGATGCCCGCGGCCGACCAGCGCTTCCGCGAGGTGGCTGCCGATGAAACCGGCGCCGCCGGTGACGAGGATCTTGAGCTTGCTCAGGGCGCTGTCTCCTCCTGATGAGGGCCTCCGAGCATATCGTAGCGGACCCGCGCCGCGTGCACGCCCGCGCCCATGTCGATCCCACATGCCGCACACCGGTGCTTGCCCCCGCTCAGTGACGGCGAAAAAGGGACAGTGGCCCGGATTCCAGGACAGTTCGCCGATTCCTCTCTGTGACCACGCACGGGGAACCATCCCCCTCGCCCTACTGAAGCGCCGCTTCGGACGACGGTGGAAGGGGGGTAGCCGAAGGCGCAGGGGGGTGCGATCCAGGATTCCACCCCCCTGAATTGACTAAGACAGGAATTCGGATGCCGCGTGAGTCTTCGGCGTAGCCGAAGGCGCAGGGGGGTGCGATCGGAGGATTTCACCCCCCTGAATTGACGAAGACTGAAGAGGAAGAATCCGCGGGGCAGTGTCCCGGAGTCCTCTCGATGGGCCCAGATGGGCTCGAATAGTCCGCAGGAGCGGGTCTATAAGCCGGATCCTGTTCCGCCGCTCCTCTCGAAGCGACGGTGGCGATCATTCCTCTAGCCCCGAAGTTACCCGCGGGGTCCACGGCAGTTCGGCGGTGTGTTTTCTGTGGCACTTTCCCTGAGGTCACCCTCGCTGGCGGTTGGCCAGCACACTGCCCTCGGAGTCCGGACTTTCCTCCCCGGCCATGACGACGGCCGCGGCGATCACCCGACCCACTCCTGCGGAACGTCCAGTCTACCGCGCGGGCCTCCTGGCCACAAACGAGTGGCCTCGATATTGCTGGAGAAGCTCGCATGAAACAGACGCCCTACTACCGGTCCGTCATTTCGATCGTCAGCATCCTGGCCGGCGGCGCGGCCGGGGTCGCCGCTTCCACGCTGTTCGATCCGCCCTCGGGCGGCGTCACGCCGGCGAAGGTCAGACGGCAGGTCCGCGCCACCGACGACGACGCCGAGCTGGACCGCAACCGCAAGCGTTCGCACTCCTGACCGCGGGACGGCTCGGGGCCCCGTGCCCATTGCCGAAGCGGCGCGCTTGCACTAAGGTCGCGGCCGCGTCTCCCGACGCGTGCGAGGCAAGGTCATGAGGCTGATCGGATGGGCCGGACCGCAAGCCGTGCTCGCGGTGATGTTGGGCGTCCTTTGCATCGCGGAGCCGGCGGGCGCGCAGCCGGCATCTTCCCCGCCGCCCCAGTACCCGGCCTATCCCAGCGAGACGCCGACGACGCTCCGGCCGGCGACGGAGGGCTTCGACCACGTCCGGCGCGACGTCATGATCCCGATGCGCGACGGCGTAAAGCTGCACACCGTGATCCTGGTCCCGAAGGGCGCGCGCGGCGCTCCCATCCTCCTCACGCGCACGCCCTACAACGCGACCGATCTCACCAGCCACGCGCATAGCGCGCACCTGGGCCCGAGCCTCAGCGGCTACGACAACGCGACCGACGTCATCGTCGAGGGCGGCTACATCCGCGTGGTGCAGGACATACGCGGAAAATACGACTCGGAGGGCGACTATGTGATGAACCGCCCCCTCCACGGCCCGCAGAACCCGACGCCCGTCGATCACGCAACCGACACCTACGACACCATCGACTGGCTCGTGAAGAACGTGCCGGAGTCGAACGGACGCGTCGGCATCCTGGGCATCTCCTACGACGGCTTCCTGCCCCTGATGGCGCTCGTCAACCCCCATCCCGCGCTCAAGGTCTCCGTGCCCATGAACCCGATGGTGGACGGCTGGATGGGAGACGACTGGTTCCACAACGGCGCCTTCCGCCAGCAAGGCATGGCGTACATCTACGAGCAGCAGGCCACGCGCAAGAACGACGCGAAGTGGATGGGGACGCACTTCGACGACTACGACATGTTCATGCAGGCGGGATCGGCGGGCGAGCTCGGCCGCCGTCACGGGCTCGAGCAGGTCGGCTTCTGGCGCAAGATCCTCGAGCACCCGAGCTACGACGCGTTCTGGCGCGATCAGGCGGTGGACAAGGTGCTGGCCGCGCTGCCCCTGAAGGTGCCGGTGATGCTGGTCCACAGCCTCTGGGACCAGGAGGACATCTACGGCGCGCCCGCCGTCTACAAGGCCATCGAGCCCAAGGACACCGGCAACGACAAGGTCTTCCTCGTCCTCGGACCGTGGCACCACGGCCAGGAGATCGCGGACGGCAGCGCGCTGGGCGCGATACGGTTCGGGAGCGACACCGCGGCCTGGTTCCGGCGGGAGGTCCTGCGCCCGTTCCTCGACCAGTACCTCAAGGAAGGCGCGCCCAAGGCCGACGTCGCGCCCGTCACCGCCTTCGAGACGGGCACCAACACCTGGCGTCGATTGCCCGCCTGGCCCGCGGGCTGCGCGACCGGCTGCACCGTCCGCCCCACGCCGCTGCACCTGGCCGCGGGCCTGAGGCTCACCTTCGATCCGCCGAAGGCGGGCGACGCCGCTTATGACGAATACGTTTCGGACCCGGCCAAGCCCGTGCCCTTCCGAGCCCGGCCCATCCAGCCCGTCGGCTACGGCGTCGGCGCCACCTGGTCGCAGTGGCTCGTGGACGACCAGCGCGAAGCGTCCGGCCGGCCCGACGTCCTCGCCTTCACCTCCGACGTCCTCACCGCGCCCGTGAAGATCAGCGGCCCGCCCATCGCAAACCTCGTCGCCTCCACCACCGGCACGGACGCCGACTGGGTCGTGAAAGTGATCGACGTCTACGCGGACGAGGTCGCCGGCCAGCAGGAGATGGGCGGGTACCAGCTCATGGTGTCCGCGGACATCCTGCGCGGGCGTTACCGCCAGAGCTTCGAGACGCCGGCCGCCATCGTCGCCGGGCAGCCCCTGCTCTACCGCTTCGCCTTGCCGAACGCGAACCACGTCTTCCTGCCCGGGCACCGGATCATGGTGCAGGTCCAGTCGAGCTGGTTCCCGCTCTACGACCGCAATCCCCAGACCTTCGTCCCGAACATCTTCTGGGCGAAGCCGGAGGACTACCGCAAGGCGACCCAGCGCATCCACCACGCGCCGGGCCAGGCGAGCTTCGTCGAGCTGCCCATCGTCGCGCGACAATAGCCGCCGTGCTCCCGATGGGGTAGGGAATGCCGGAATGATGACGCGCGCCCGTCTGATCGTCCTGGTCGTCCTCTTCGTGGCCGTCGCGTCGGCGATCGCGGCCGTCTCCCTGCTGCCGCGCCGCTACTGGGCCGCGGACCAGCCCTCGGGGATCGCCGTGTTCTGGCGGGACGACGAGGCCTTCCTGTTCGTCGATCACCACGCCATGGCACGAAGCACGAACGCGGTCTTCGAACGCCTGCCGCAGTCGGGCTGGTGGAGCGTGCTGGCGGCGGCGAACGGCGACTGGCGTGCCCTCGGTCATTCCACGAGTGCCTACCGTCTCGGGGGAGGTGGAATCGAGCGCTACGAGCTGGCGAACACGGTGATGGCTCCCGCGTGGGATCTCGCCGACGGCCGCCTCGTGGCGAGGTCAAGGCTGCCCTCGGACAAGGCGCAGGGCTACGCCTGGACGGGAACCGGCTTCTCAAGGCTGCCCGCGGGCGCAGTGGCACCCTCTCCGCGCGTGAGCGCGGCGGCGTCTCCGGACAAGGGCGCGCGCACGTTGGAAGCGGACGACGAGGAAGAGGACGCGGATGCTGGCTTTCGGGGGCCGATCTCGGCCGAGGCCAGGGAGAGGCTGCAAAAGGCCGGGTGGCACTACAAGCATCTCTCGGGCTACGAGGGGATTCGGCAGCCCGCCGCGCTTCCGATCCCACTCCCTTCCGGGAGCGTCACTCTGTCCTTGCGATCGCGAAAGCTGGCCGATTCCTTCTTCCCCTACGCGACTCCTTCTGCAGGTGTTCCCGCGCAGTGGCGGCCCGATCGAGCTGCGCTGCATGCTCAACGGCTATCTCGACGAGGGCTGGTCGGTCGGCGTCAGCAACGGCAAGCCGATGGCGGCGTCCGCCCTGGTGCGCCGGCCGCGCGCGATCGGCATCCTGTTTCCCACGGCCACGCCGGGCGAGCTCCTGAGCCGCTTCCTTGCGTTTCGCGACCGCGTCGGCACGGACCTGGGCCTGCGGCCCATCGCCGACACCAGCCTCGCGACCTACATCCAGCGGACGCTGGAGAGCCTCGGCGAGATCTCCGCCGCCATGAAGAAGAAGAACATGGCGGTCGGCCTGGGCCAGTTCTATTCCCGCAAGCTCGGGCTGGCGTCGAAGGAATCGCAGCGCGTATGGCTCGGGGACTACCCGACCCTCGCCGAGCAGCGCCGGGACGCCGGTGTCGGCCCCGGGTTCAGCGGCGCGGCTCTATACGAGGAATCCCCGTAGCCGGGAGGCTAGCTTTGCGAGCTGTCGACGGCCTGCCGAATGGCCGCGGCCAGGTCCGAGAACGTGACCGGCCCCGCCAGCACGTCCACGAAACCCGCGCCGCGAGCGGCTTCGCGGAAGGCGGCGTCGGCCGACGCCACCACCGCGACCGCGGGCATGTCCAGGTCCTCGCGTCGGAGGTCGCCCACCAGCGCCGTGGCGCGGTCCGCCCGCGCCGGCACCTCGCACACGAGGACGTGAGGATGGAAGATCCACGCCCCTTCCACCGCCTCCCGCGTCGAGCTCGCGGCACGGACGTCCGCTCCCAGCGCGGATAGGAGCATGGTGAACCGCTCGACCAGGCCGGGACCGTCGCCGATGACGAGGACGCGAATGCCGTGGAGGCCGTCGGTCGGCGTGCGCGCGTCAGGGCGCCGGGATTGCCGGCGCAGGGTGAGCGCGGTGGCGGTCAGCCGGATGGCCTGACGCCGCAGCTCCAGGCTCTTGTTGACCAGCGACTCCGACCGCGCCGTCGAGCTGCGCAGCTCCGCCAGCAGCGCCCGCGCCACCGCGGCCGCTTCCCCGATCGGGCCGGCGGCGGCGCCCGCGAGGTCGTTGTCGCGCGCGCGGCCGGCGGCGGCCATCGCCGCTTCGATCGCATCCTCCACATAACCACGAGCAGCGGCGTCGAGACGATCCGCCTCCGCGTCGTGGAGCAGGCTGAGCAACCGATCCAGCACACGGTCGAGGGCGACGAGCTCGGGTTGGGGGCTCGGATCTTCAATATCAGGTTGCATAGTCGTGCTTCACCCCGGGCGCTGCACGATGGATACACGGAGGCCGGCGCCGAGTCAATGGCCCGCCGGTCAGCGGCTCGGGGCGGGCAGGGTCAACCGGATGCGGTATCGAGCCCGCCGCGCGGGTCAAGCGCCCCGGGAACGGACGGAGGATCACGCGGCGGAAGCCGGGCGCGGCGGAGTCGATGCCGAGGACGGTCCGGAACAGCTCGAAGTTCGGGCTCGCACCCCAGGCGTGGCAGTCCGAGCGCACGTCGGGCTCATTGGTCTCCGCCCACGTCGTGAGCCCTTCGGCCAGCATCTGGCGCCACGGGCCGAGCAGGTCGAGGTAGCGGTCGCCCAGGCCGGCGCGATTGAGGGCGGCATGCAGGTAATGGCGGAAGTAGATCGAGCAGGGGACGAGCGAGGCATCGGACAGCACGCGGTCCATGACCGCGCGCGCCTGTTCGCCCTCGACCACCCCGGCGAGGACGGCCAGGACGTTCGCGTGCTGGGAAAACTGCGTGCGCGCACCCGTGTCCGCGAAGAGGCCGCGCGCGGCGTCCCAATACCGGGCCGGGATCGTCGCGCGCAGGCGCGCGGACGCCTCGCGCAGCTCGCCCGCGCGGGCCGGCGAGCCGACGGCCTGCTCGAGATCGGCCGCCTCACCGTAGGCGAGGAGGAGCTGCAGGTCGAGGGACGCCGACGAGCCATCCCCCGGCGGCACGCCGCGCGGCCACGCCCGCGCCCAGTCCAGGAAGTTCCACCAGGGGACCGGCCCCAGCGAGCCGTCCGGTCCTTGCCGATCCGCGAAGAACGAGAGCACGGAGCGCACGCCCGGCAGCATCTGCCTCACGAAGGCCGGATCGTCCTGGTAGCGCCAGTAGTCGTGGACCATCCCCACCCACCACAGCGAGAAGGGCGGGATGTACTGCTGCAGGCGCGTGGGCGAGCGGCTCTGGGTGAGCCCCTCGGACGTCCGCGAATGGTCGAGCTGCTCGATGGCGTTGCGCACGAGGCGGCCGTCGCCCGTCATGTAGAGCGAGACGAGGGCCTGGATGCGCGTGTCACCCGCGTACTGGAGCTGCTCGTAGTACGGGCAGTCCATGTAGGACTCGTGCGCGCACAGCCGCGCGGTGCGCCAGCCGACCTCGAGGATCCGATCCAGCTCCGTCACGCCGGCGTCGAGCCGCGCCCGTGCGGTGAACGGATAGCCGGTGGCCACCGCGGTCAGGTCCTCCACCGTCACCGGCTCCTCCGCCGTCTCGACCTCGAGCTGGACGTAGCGGTACGTCCGCCACCAGAGCGGCCGGAACCTTCGCTGGGCGCCGCCGTCCGCGACGAAGACGTCGCGCGCGCCGCGCAGCTCCTTGCCCTCGACCTCGTCGCGGTTGCCCTTGACCTTGGTGCCCGGCTCCAGGAGCGCCTCGGCGTAGCGCAGGGTGAGGGTGGCTCCGCGACCACCGGATACCGTCAGCTCCGGATAGGCCGTGGTCAGATGGTCCTGATCGAGCAGCACGGCTGCTTTCGCGCGGGGGGGAACGACGAAGGGCGCGGGGGTGCGCGGGAACGACGCGGGGACGGTGAGGCCGGTCGCTCGGCGCGCACGCGCGAAACGAATCGGCGTTTCCTCCATCGCGGGGATGGAGCGCGGAACGAGCATCCAGCGGCTCGGCGCATCGACCGCATCACGCGCGCTTCCGACCGGACCTTGCTGGGCGGGCTGCCACTTCCCGTCGTCGAACTCCGGCTGCTCCCAGCCCCAGGGGTAGGCGGCCGCGTCCACGCGATCCCCCGGTCCCGCGACGTAGTACTGGTTGTGGATCTCGGCGGGCACGATGGGCAGGGGCGCGTAGGCCTCGTTGCGGACCGCCTTCCAGGTCCGGTCGGTGCTGACCGCCTTCTCCGTCTCGCCCGCGCCCTGCAAGAGGAAGCCCGTCTGCTGCGTGACCTGGGCCTGCGGAGCGTGGATACCGAAGTTCCAGACGACGGCCGCGAGCACGTTGCGGCCGGCGCGGAGATGAGGCGCGAGGTCGACCGTCTCGTAACGCCAGTGGTACAGGTCGCCACGCGCAGGGCCCCAGGAGACGCGCGCGCCATTCGCGAAGAGCTGATAGCGGTTGTCGGCGGTGACCTGGACGAGGAAGCTGCGGGGACGCTCGCCGAGCTCGAACGTGCGCCGGAAGTGGTAGACGCCGTAATCGAA
>WNFI01087990.1_pt1 | contig 20984 bp, 26 predicted proteins | sample 5400471 | NCBI WGS metagenome assembly WNFI01 (sample SAMN13153348, study PRJNA577476) | soil metagenome | isolation source: 100 cm saprolite on Douglas fir-dominated hillslope | place: USA:California | collected 2013-09-17
GGGAGGTTGGTCAACGAGTGTTACGAACATTGTTAATCCAGCTGGTGGAAATTTTACTATTAGCGGCATAAATTGGTATGGTTTTGAAACACGAGGGTTTGTTGCTCATGGCCTTTATGCTCAAAATTACACTACAATAGTAGATAGCATTAAGCAGTATGGCTTTAATACTATTAGAATTCCATTTTCAACAGAATAGGAGATATGGAGTCCCCTGGCACGAGATTCGGGGAGGAAATAGCGCTCTTAGGCTTGTGAATTATCGCCGGAAAGGTGAGAGTTGACATAGATACTCAAAACCTGCATACGTTGGATTACAGGAAGTGAGCCTTTTTAAGTTTGCGCAAGTAGCATGAGACTCGACCAGCCTGTGGGGGTTGCTGTCGAAAAGAGCACGAAGCCCCTCGCAGCAAGTTCTCTGCTCTTTGAAGTTTTCGCGTCGGTCCTCTGGCTACTTCTCCTCGTCCCTCCCACATCATCGCCAGCATACGAACCCGCTATCATCCAGTAGACTGAACTTCTGCTAGTAAGGAGATAGAGTCTCGACATCGCTTTTTGATCAGGAATCTTTCTGCTGATTGAGCACCCTGATCGTTTCGGTTCGCGCCTTCTCCAGGGTGATGCCCAGGCTTTCGAGCACACTGGCAGCGGTCCCCTTTTCTTCACGGATTAATCCCAACAACAAGTGCTCTATGCCAACATAATGATGGTTCAACAGTCGGGCCTCTTCAACGGCAAGCTCGATCACTTTTTTAACTTGTGGGGTGAGCCCAACCTGTGCAGGGACGATGTGGGCTTTCACGCTGAGAATGAATTCAACAGCGCTGCGAACCTTGTTCAGGTCCACGCCGAGGTTGCTCAGTACGCTGGCAGCAACACCTTTACTTTCGCGTGTGAGGGCGAGTAGAAGGTGTTCAGTGTCGATGGAGTTATGTTGAAAACGTCGCCCCTCTTCCTCAGCGCGAGAGAGAACCCTGCTGACTTGCACTGTGAATGTGTCAAACCACTCCTCACCCACCTCCTCCACCATGCTCTGGATGAAGTGTGTTTGAGCGAATCTTGTTCGGATCACTTCATGGGGCGCTCCTGATTGGCTGAGCACCTGGATGGTGTGTGTGCGTACTTTCGCCAGGTTCACCCCCAGTCTTTCTAGCGCCTGGGCGGCGATCCCTTCACCTTCGCGCACCAGGCCTAACAGGAGGTGCTCTGTTCCAATGGAATGATAGTTGTTCAGGTGATGAGCTTCATCCACAGCGAGTTCGATCACTTCTTTGGCGCCTGGAGTGAGGCCAATTTCACCAAGAACAATGCGATCTCCACGTCCAATCATAAACTCAATGGTAGAACGGAGCAAGTTCAGGTCCACGCCGAGGTTGCTCAATACTTTGACAGCAACCCCTTCTCTCTCACGTACAAGACCGAGCAAGAGATGTTCGGTGCCAATGTAGTCATGTTGAAATCGCTGGGCTTCTTCCTGAGCGAGATTCAAGACCTTCCTGGCCCGCTCGGTGAACTTCTCAAACCTGTCCCTGTCATCCTGGCTTTGTTGCTGACCACCCTCTTCGCCAAGCACCCGCGGCTATCCCATCCTCTTCGCGCGCCAGGCCTAGCAGGAGATGTTCGGTTCCAATGTAATGATGGTTCAGGCGGCGAGCTTCATCCACGGCGAGTTCGATCACCTTTTTGGCGCGTTGAGTCAGACCACTCTCGCCCAGGACGATACGATCTCCGCGCCCAACAATAAATTCGATGGCGCTACGAACCTTGTTCAACTCAACACCGAGGTTCCTCAACACTTGAGCAGCGACACCCTCGCCTTCGCGCACAAGACCGAGCAACAAGTGTTCTGTCCCGATGTAGTTGTGTTGAAAGCGCTGGGCTTCTTCCTGAGCGAGACTCAAGACCCTCCTGGCCCGCTCGGTGAACTTGTCAAATCTATCTCTGTCCATTGATGTATCACCTCTCTCTCGTTTGTCTCGCTCAGTTCAACTGTGTGTCATTATACAACAGTATGTGTCGAAGCTGAGGCTTGGTAACTGACTCCCAGCTATGAAAATGCCTATGAAGACCTGGAGGGATAATCAGAGCGTGAGCCTTTTTGAGTAGTGGCACAATGAAGGTCAAACGTAGTCGGTTTAGACCAGTAGCCCGTCGAGCATGAAGTTCCTCCCCCACGGCCACCAACCGTCTTTCGTCTGACTGTATCATCTGACTTTCTCTCAGTCCAGATGCGCGATTGTTTCGTGGGCTGACTTCCTGGAGCTATAAACGCAAGCTGGATCTGTCTCATTTCAGGAGCGTCAGTTGTCAAAAAGGCTCACCTCCTGATGGAGAATCAGGATCTTCCGCCAGTCATCGTTCCTGCGCATCTTCAGAGAGAGCGATGTTTCGCTTGCCATTTCCTCAACAAGCTCTACGTCAAGTGGGCCTGTCTGGTGGTGATTCCCCCATTTTTGCTACTCGGAGCACCGGTGCGTAACCAACCCCGGCCCAGGCGCAACATATGAGGGGAGTGAAACCCTGGCAGAACATGAGGGTATCCCAGCAAGGTTGGCGCTTCGCGTTATGCTCTCCAGAGCAGGAGTCGTTTCTGCACCTTCTCAAAGGGAGGAGCAAAAAGGAGGAGCCCATGTCCACGATCCACTTTCCAGCTGTCGGCCACGTGTATGAAGCACATTTCGGGAGTTGGGTCCACCAGCTCCACTTCGAATCTGAGACGGTAATGACGCGCACGACCGCCGAGGGTCCCATCACGGGGACCGCTGAGACCGTGCAGATTGCGGTCACGCCCATCCGGCCAGGGGTCTTCCTGGTCTGTTGGCAGGAAGCGAACAAGACGACGGTGGTCCACGTCGAGGATTTCGAAAAGGGCATCGTTCATACCAACATCACTGAACGGAATGGGGCATTCATACGACGCAGCGGCACGTTGAAAAAGTTGCGGTGACCGGAGCGAGCGTCTGCCATCTCGCGCTCGCGGTGCCTGGCAGGACATCCCCTCTGTGCCTGATCTGGAAGCGAACACCAGGGGTGGCCCAGATCTTGAGGAACAGGCTGCAAAGCTGATCGGGAAACTGGCCTGGATGCAGAGGAACTTTCGGTCCAGGTGTCGCCTCCCACTGGCCACAGAGCGCAGGCGAGAGGTCACCTGGTCCCGGCTAGGTGATCACGAGGGGATGGGCTGTCTCTTAATGCGAAACGGCTTCCAAAAATATCCACAAAGATTCCACGTCCGGCACGCAGCTCAGCAAGTTGCTGACGCAGTTCGCGATTCTCTGCTACGAGTTGATCCATGAGTTGCTTTTGTTTGAGGATCTCTTGTGCTATGTGATCAAAATAGTTTCCGTCCATGGAATCTGTTTTCCTTTCTCACCTCTCAAGTGGTCCCCTCGCTCTCCCAAATGCGTGCCTGCTCACAGGCACAAGCAAAGTTCTAGAATAGAAACGAATGAGCCCATCTTTAGAAACATACTATGGTACTTTTTTTGATCAACTTTCATTGATTACCTTTCCATTAATTTGACACAATTGATCATATTCACTGGAGAAAGTTTGAAGGGCTGACTGCTGAATTCTTTGATCGTTCTGGCTTCACCGTTGAAATTGGTCCGGGCAGAAATGATGACAGTGTAGATGTGCGAGTGTGGCCTAAAGATGCGGATAAGCACCTTCCTCCGACTACGCTAGTGCAGTGCAAACGCCAGAAGGATAAGATTGAAAAAGTAGTGGTTAAAGCACTTTATGCTGATATTCTTGAAGCACAGGCTCAATCTGGCTTGATTGTTACCACAAGTGCACTCTCACCTGGTTCGGAAAAAGTTTGTACAGTTCGAGCTTATCCTATCACTCAAGCCAGTCGTGAGACGTTAAAGCAGTGGATTACAACAATGCGAACCCCTTATACCGGAGTTTTTCTGTAGTGCAGTCAATTCTCAGCAGCCATGCGAAAAATGTAATCCAGCGTTATTACCATTACCAGGGCTTCAGGCTAAGGCTTCTCGTACTGATTTAAAGTGGGATAGTTATGTTTCTCTTCAGGGAGTAAGCCTTTTTGATGTTTGCATATTTAGAATGAGACGTAATCAGATTAAATCGATCGCCGGCAAACGAGTACGAAGCCGCTCCCAGACTGTCATCACCAGGCATCATTCGCCTAACAATAATATCTGAGCTTATGTCATTCTAGATGTGCACTTCTACAAAAGGCAAACTCCCTGGATTAGTAAAAATAGGGTCAGGTAATCTCGGTTACTTGCGTCATGACTGATGTTTTGAATTAAAGGTTCTGTTCGGTTGAAAGTGCGCAATAGCGAGTAAGGAAGCTACGCGACTTGACCATAAACCACAAAAAGGCGACAATTGTTACTTATATGAGCCATCTTTGTCATGAATTTGAGGCGCTGTAGGGTGCTATAATCATTATTCAAATCTTACCCCAACCACGAAAACCCGCCAACCCTCATTAAACCAAATACCATATCAGCCAACCAGCAAAACCCCCAATCAATGACAGCAACCTTGACAGCGTTGGCGACTTGCATGAAGCAATGTGACCGGAAAGTCCCATCTCACAATGCGAGTCCTATCAAATACCTCTTCACAGGAGTGGCATACGAGATCGACGCTTACTTCCCGAAGAACCGCTGCGTAAAGGTGGCGATAAAACTGATTTCGATGAGCAGCCCTACCACCGCTTCGGCAGCCGCAAGCCGTGCATAGGTATCGCCAAGCAGATCAAGCACCCCTGAGAACACGTAGGCCACCACTTTGCGTTGCCGGCGTAGGACGATGCGCTGAAGGCGTTGGGCGCGGTAGGCAACAGCGAGTTGACGGTTTGCTCGGACGGCTGCCTGGTATTCAGACAGACGCTCTGCTTGCTCTTTCTTTTTCCCATCAGGTGTCTTCTTCTGTCGTGCCTCGTGCTCATCGCCAAGCACAGCCACTTGCGCCCAATCGACCACAGCGAGGTTGGTATCTCCCCATTGCACATCTGCAAGTTGGGGGCCAATACGCTGCTTATCACCTAAAATGGCATTTCTGAGGTTGGCTCCCTCTAGCTGTGCCCCGTGGAGGTTGGCTCCCTTTAGCTGTGCCCTGCTGAGGTTGGCTCCCTCTAGCTGTGCGTCTCTGAGGTCGGCTCCCTCTAGCTGTGCCCTGCTGAGATAGGCTCCCTTTAGCCGTGCTCGGTAGAGGTCGGCTCCCTCTAGCTGTGCCCCACTGAGGTTGGCTCCCTCTAGCTGTACCTCGCTAAGTTTGGCTCCTCTCATGAGAACGACCGCTGAGCTGCGTTGCTCTTCAGTTGCCTTCGACCACTCATCAAACGTTAGCCCCCCACGTAGGCGCGTGAGCGGAAGCTGATGCAGATTAGCATGTTGCAGATCGGCCCCTCGCACATCCAACCCTTCCCGCCCCCTTTCCGTCTCATCGCTCCACTTGACAGGCCCCCCATCGTGCGTTGCCAGCAGCCATTCTACATCAGCACGCTCTAGCTCCATCCCCTTGAAAGGGTAGATGCCCTTTTCAACGTCAGGAACGAGCGCACGACGCTTTCCAAGCTCCGTTCGACGCTCTAGACGAATCTCCGGCTCAGTACGCCAAAGCTGGTTCTGTTCTTGCCAGTAGGCAAGCCACGCAGCACGGTCATCTCTTGGTGGACGTATTGATTGCAGGGACGATGGCTCACTTTGCTCGCTCACCTGCTTCTGTTTCTCTGTTCTCCAACGTAGTGACATTCCTCATTTAGCTCATCTACCACCGTGGTGCATCCTCTATCTCTCCTACTTGATTAGGACGATGGAAACTCGCCTCTTACCAAATACCGGTAGGCCCCAAGCGCTATTCTAACAGCAAAGTTAACAAATTGCTCTCAACGCCTCGTTACCTTACGGTACCTTTATACAACCACTCTAAAAAGCAATTCGCCAACGCTGTCAACCTTGACAGCAAAACCAGTTCAGCCATAAAGCTGACAGCAGAACAACAATACAGTATAATGCACATTGCCTCACAATATACAAATAACTGCTAGCTTGGTTAGAGGAGATAAGAGACATGCCAAAGCGACCTCGTTCGCATATACTTGAAAAGATTTCACGCAATCGATTATACGAAGCATTCACACAAGCTGGATGGGTAGTTTGGGACTTACAACCGGATTATGGGGAAGACTTACTCGTACGTATTTTTGTTGCTAACACGGCCACTCACTATTCTTTTTTTGTCCAAGCCAAATCAACCGATCATATTGAAAGATACCTACACAAAGATCAAAAACACATAACCTTTCCAATTAATGCAGATCACCTAGAATACTGGAACCAGTTTTGGGAACCCGTCATCCTAACAGTTTGGGACGCAACATCCGATATTACCTACTGGGAACCAATTCAAAAATATCTTGAAAAACACGGCAATAGCAAACAAAAGCAAAAAAGCACCTACATCGACATCCCTACTGATAATATCCTGGACGAGAAGGGAATCAAACGTATAGCAGGGTATACAAAGTTACGATACGCACGTTTCGAGCGAGAACGCGAAGGCGCTGAAACACTTATAAAGCTGTTTGAAGATGAGTTAAAAGCAGGAATCAAATACGATGCTCAAAGAGGTACGTTGGTAATTAATAAACCTGATGGAGAACTCAAAGTCGTATATTTTGGCTCAGCAAACCAACTGTTTAACCAACTGCTTGATATTAAAGATTGGGTTGAAGACTTAGGAGAGGACTTCAACGAGTTTGTTAGAGAGGTGTTCGACGAGGCAATCCAGAACCTATATGAAATAGTTAGGGAACATCTAGAGACAGGCCGGATTAATATACGAGACAAAAACAGAAACATCGTGAAAACGTACGAGACACCTGAAGACTGGAGCAGAGACGTTAATGAAGAGCTTGAAGCAGCAGAAGAACTTAAATGGAGTGATACATGAGCTTACAGACTTCACATTTACTTAAACAGATCATCGATCTTATCCGCCGCCTCTTGCTGCATCGACGGCAACACATGCGAATACATGTCTTATGTGGACACTTCTTCACCCCAACAAACATACCCCGACCGTAGCGTCGAGGCAGCAGGCAGCTACAACGCGAGGACACCACTTCCAGTCGATATCATGCATAGCACGTTCCTTTGCTGCATGAGAAGATGACGCGACTACGATCCTTTTTAGAATGTTTGTCCTATCCTTCCGGTATTATAGCACAGTATTCCAATCTCCATCCTGGCAAGACATTGGGAAGACTGGTATACTCATGGACAACGCATACTCGTCCCTTTGTTCCCAGTTGGATAGGAAAAAGTACTTCAGATACGATAGAATAGATCAGCGACCCCTGCCTTAACTCGCTCTTCGTAGGCGGTGAACATGAATCAGGACGGAACATGTTAGAAAAGTTACTGGACGAAGCTCTCTTGGCTCATCGCGCAAGAGATCTGCAAAAAGCAGAGCGCCTCCTCCACCAATTGGCAGAGTCCCCGGAGGAGGCCCTCCATCTGGCTGTCGATGCGCTACAACGACCTGATAAGATGCGACAGGCACTAGCCATCCGGGTGATCCATCTCATCAGCTACCCCAAGAATGAGCAGGCCATAGCGGCGTTACTGTATCATATTGGAGACCCAAATCTTCCCGGATGGAATGAGGCAGTGGAAACGCTGGTAGATATGGGGCCGGATGTGGTCGTGCCCCACCTGGTGCAAGCACTTTTGGAGAAAGGGCCACCCTATCATGTTGACATGGGGAGAAACCTGACGTGGGCCTACGACGTCGATGGCATCTGCTGCATGCTCAGTATGAGTACGATACCGAGCGAATACGCGCTTCGCTGTTGCCCGGCTATCAACTGTCTGCTCAATCAGGCTGATCTTGCTCAGGATACTGACAAGTATCCTGATATCGATATGCTGCTTGATGTGGTTGAGAAAGCAGGAGATCAGGTGGACTATGTACTCCCAACGCTCATTGCTCTGGCAAAGAAACATCCTGATAGCGACGTAGGAGAACGCGCGAAGACATTGGTTTCCGCATTTCCACCGGCAATCAGAGCCACCTACAAGTTATTGTTAACGCATGAGTAAAACTCCGCGAGATGGAGCTCAATGAAGCAGTTTGTCTCATGCCAAGCAGAACGCGCCTCCCGTGCGGGAATGTCAAGCTTACCATGCGGGTCAAGGCCAAGCAAGCGCGCTCACCTCCCATCCCTCCCGCCACCTGCGCGGCCTTGACCTCGCATGGTCTGTTGCACTCAACCCGCACGGAGGGGACGCGTAGCGGGCTCGGCAGACGGCTGACAGGCGCACCCAGGGAACAAACTCACGGTCGGCAGGAGGAAGGACGTGGGGACCGTTCTGCGGCTCCAGCTGACAGGGCCACCCTCCTTCCCCCCGTCTCTTACGATCGAGGAGACAGAGACAAGTGATCCCACTTAACTTTTAAGAAATTTTCCTGAATCCAGCGGATTTCGGACTCTGCCAGCTCACCAGATCGTACAAGTTGAGCTCCCGGACCGGCAAGAACGGCATTTGGTCCGAGTACGGTTTGATAATCCTGACGCACGTCCTCATCGGTGATGCCCATATACACCATGGACATACCCGGACTTTCATGCCCTAAGATTTTTTGAATGGTTCGTAGTCGAGCGCCTCGCTGCGCTAATTGGGTGCCAACTGTGTGTCGAAAACGGTGAGCGGTTACGGTGGGCTTGCTGTCAACTGTGGTCAATCCGGCGGTTGCACAGACTTTCTCTAAAGAATCACTAAAGAGATATTGGAGGAATTGTGTTCGACAGTTTGAACGGTCAAATTTAAATCTGAATCGGCTCAGCAAGCCACTTTACATTATTCCGTCTGTTGAGGAACTGTCAAGTTCATTTGAACCATGCCTTTGAACAGATATATTGACGCGCTAATGTAACTGACATAGTATAAAGCCAACGACAAAAAACAAGAGCTAAACGCTCGATGTGGAGAAAACATAATATGCCGCTTGCCGAAATTATGACTATCGAGGTTGGTTCAGCCGTAGCAAAGTCAATTCTCAAGCTTTGGCTAAAGGATTCGGCGCTTGGCGAGGACATATCCTCAAGCCTGATTGATTTGTTGAAATCCCGAACCTCAGATGCGCTAGCGCAAAGACGGGTGCAGAGACAGTTTGATACTATAGGTGAAAAGGTAGGAGAAAGCCTTCTTCCTCTGTTTGAGATCGAGAGTGCACGTCTAGATGAGGCAAGTCTTACTGCTGTGGCCCTAGCTGTAGCAGACGCATTTGACAAAGTAAAACTTTCAAGCGAGTTGCTTGTGAAGCATAACTTGGAACCAACAAAGCTAGCCAAGCAGGTGCTAACTACCAATCTTGCAGGAATACAACTATTCAGCGAGACGGAGAAGGCGTTCTACCAGCGTATCATTGAGGAGTCTTGTGCATATATTGTAGACATAGCTTCGCAATTGCCTTCATTTACCGAAAAGACATTTGCAGAAGTTCTCCAACGGGATGACCAAATTATCACCTCAGTTAACAAAATCCTGCAAGAGGTCCGTCGGATACGTGATAAGGTAGACCCGATGACCGAAGCGGGGCGATTTGAGGAAGATTATTGCAAGACAGTGGCTCGTAAATTAGACGAATTACAACTATTCGGTACAAACTTATCCAATGCGAGCCGACGGTATCGATTGAGTGTAGCATACGTAACTTTGTCAGTAGCACAGAAATCACCGCTTATCACTAAAACTGAGCATAATATTGGCATTGTAAAAGCCGAGGCATCTGAAGATGCTTACACCGAAGCCATTTTAGACAGAGTAGCGGTAGATACAGCATTAGCACGTTCGCGCAGATTATTTATTCGCGGGCCAGCAGGTTCAGGTAAAACAACACTACTTCAGTGGATTGCCGTAAAATCATCCTCGCGATCCTTCAGTGGATACTTATCGGATTTGAACAATACTCTTCCATTTTTTATTCGTTTACGCCAATTTGTGCAGACAGAGTTGCCGAGGCCTGAAGCATTTCCCAGTCTGGTTGCCCCTTTAATTGCAGATACGATGCCTAAAGGATGGGCACATATGCAGCTTAAGTCAGGAAGAGTTATCGTTCTTGTTGACGGATTGGATGAGGTGCCCGCGTTACGACGAGAAAATGTTCGTGTATGGTTGAAAGATTTGGTAGAAACCTATCCACATACACGTTTCATACTTACTTCACGCCCTCATGCAGCAGCAGAAGATTGGATGGTTCATGAAGGATTTAGCAATGCTGAACTGCAGCCAATGCAATTATCCAATATCTACACCTTCATTAATCATTGGCATATGGCCGTGAAGGATGAGTTATACGAGGATACTGAAAAAGCAGAACTCGTATCTCTGAGTAGTCATCTTAAGGAAAATGTGAAACATAACCGCTCCCTACGGAACCTAGCGATCAATCCTCTGCTCTGTGCTATGTTATGTGCATTAAACCGAGATCGCAGGCAGCAACTTCCTGCAAACCGCATCGAGTTATATGAGGCTTGTTGCTCGTTACTGCTAGAAAGACGTGATAAGGAAAGGTATGTTGAACTTATCGATTATCCAGTACTCAATTACAATCAAAAGCGCCGTTTGTTGGAAGATCTGGCATATTGGATGATAAAAAATAACTGGTCGGAAGTAGCATCGGAACTTGTTGACGAACGGTTCGAACGAAAACTGAGAAACATGCCTAGCGTTTCACCTGATATCTCAGGTTCTAGAGTACGACAATTCTTTGTAGAACGAGCGGGTATTATTCGCGAACCTGGAGCGGGGCAAACTGACTTCGTACATCGCACTTTTCAGGAATTCCTCGCAGCACAAGCTGCTATCGATGAAATGGATATTGGAGTGTTAGTAGCAAACGGGCATAATGATCAATGGCGTGAAGTTATCATTCTCGCTTCAGGCCTTGCGTCACAACGAACATGCGAGCTGCTCATAAATGACCTTATTGCCCGTGGAGACAGAGAAAAAGAATTTCGCTATCAACTTCATCTACTTGCTGTATCCTGCTTTGAAACATCTGTTGAATTAAGACAAGACATAAGAGCAGAAGTAGATAAACGCCTCAATGAACTGATCCCTCCAAAAAACATGAGGGATGCCGAGGCGCTAGCGGCAGCAGGCGAATTGGCAGTGAAATATCTTGCCAAAAAGAATGAGTACCCTACAACCATTGCAGCTGCGTGCATTCGTACTCTTTCAGTTATCGGAAGTGACTCAGCTTTGGAGGTGCTTGAAGGGTATGCCAATAATGCACCTCCGCCGATAGTGGATGAATTGCTGAACGCGTGGAATTCTTTCAAAAGAGAAACGTATGCAAGGCAGGTACTTTCAGACGCCCTGCGATATAGCTCTAATCTGTCCATGGAAGACCTACCCTCGTTAGATGGGTTTCAGTATTTTACAGGTCTAACGGAACTGCATCTATCCGGTTGCGCAGCAGTGAGCGACCTCAGTCCGCTAAAGGATTTAACACAATTGACCAGGCTACATTTGTCCGATTGTTCAGCAGTGAGCGATTTCAGTCCACTGGCGGCTTTGACAGAACTACTGGAGTTGCATCTGTCTGATTGTTCAGCAGTGAGCGATTTCAGTCCACTGGCGGCTTTGACAGAACTACTGGAGTTGCATCTGTCTGATTGTTCAGCAGTGAGCGATCTCAGTCCACTGAAGGGTTTAATCCAATTGAAGGTGCTGAATTTATCTGGATGTTCCTACCTTCGCGTCTTCGAGCTGTTAAGCTTAACACAACTGGAGAAACTGGATTTGTCTGGGTGTTCTCAACTTAGCACCATTAATCTAGCAGGTATGACTAAACTGAGGAAATTGGATCTGACGAACTGTTACCAAGTGAGCGATTTGAGCTCACTAGCAGAATTGACGCAATTGAAAGAGCTTTACCTATTAGGTTGTTCACAAGTGACCGATTTAAGCGTCCTGGCAAAATTAGGTAGTCTTAGAGGGATAGTCATAACCGAAGGGATGCTGAAAAAGCTCATCGTTCCGCAAAGTATTAGGGATAAGATAGTAGTTCAGGGTGAATTGTGGTTGTGATTAGCTCTGTTGCATTGTGCGATACTGGATAACCCTGCTTCTGTTTTTCGCTCAGAACTTGCAGACTTTGGATTAGTTAAAATAGGGTCAGGTAATCTCGGTTACTTTCAATGTGAGCCTACTATTGACAACTTAGGCTCGTTATGGTAAGCTTTAGTCAAGAACGGTATATCACCGTACTATTTAGTAGGGGTTTGTATGGCCAAGCAAAGACTGAGTCACGTCAGGGCGGGCTTAGGTCTGACTCAGGCTGAATTGGCTGAACTTTCAGGAGTGTCCAAGCAGACGATTGTCGATGCAGAGAAACGTAGGTCAATACGTCTCATCACTGCCTACGCGATCTTGAATGCTCTCAATAGTGAACTATTGCAGAGGGGACAACCAGGTTTGCTGGTGGACTCTCTCGATTGGAATGTCATTGGCGATTAATGTGTGTAGTGTGCGAAGTAAGGATGAAGGAGATGCTTATGCATGAAAAATGAAACGCCTGGACTGGTCATCCTAGGCGTTTCAAACCCGTTTTTTGAGCATCACGTGTTGCCTCATTGCCAAACATGCCAGCACGCGATACTGAAGACACCCTTTTACTGCTTGCTATTCAGTCCAGCACATCAGCTTGGTAGGCTGTGTATTGTGCTGCTAGGGCGGGTTTAGGTCTATGTATCTATTATGCCATTACTTCATGCAACTGTCAACGACGTTTAAGGCAAGCGTCCGAATATTTCGAGATGTCTCGGTCCTTTAGCTACGATTGTAAGGAGAACTGTCAATGCGCTTTGAAGTACAAACCATCACTATCTCCGACCGGAAAGGTAACTCTCATGCTATTCCTGCCATGGTCGGCATGTGGGAGGATGGTACTCCCATCGGCCTGGCCTATCATCAATGCCCCTACGCATACGAAAACGGTACTCCCAAGATGCAACCCTGGTATGACCTTACACATATCGCCAGCGGCACAAGCATTGGCTCTGACGAGGATGTGGAGGATGAAGCGGTTGCCCGGCGCTGGCTGGAACTCGTGGCACCCCTTATTGAGTGGACCCAACCCGCCGAAACCTTCAGAGGGCAAGCCTCTTTCTTGCGCGAGCAGGTGGAAGCAGCCTGTTGGCAAGCCCGAGAGGAATGGCAACAGCAAGGAAAGGGGGTGAGTGGTCGTACTCCACCAGGAGGAGTGGTTCTGGAGAAGTAATGCCCCTGTCTGCCCTGGAAAGCACCCAAAGCATTACTTCTCCCTGCGTTCGCCCTCTGACTGTTCATCAGCAAGGCTGCTTTATTCTACGGCAGGTCTTAGGCGGCAGTCAAGAGCGAACAGACGTTCGATTGTTGTCAAGCATCACTCTTTTTTCGAGAGAAAGGATTGACCACCGTGGAAGATCAACAGTACACGCATTTCATTGCAACCGATGCGCCGCTCGTCGGGTCTCCCTTTGCCACCTGGACTGGGGAGCAGGAGATACTACACTCATCCAGGGCCAACGACGCAGCGGCAGCCCTGCGACAACCTTCTTCACCTTTACTCACTATACCCACCTCTCCAACAACTTCCTGGATTCCCTTAGATGAACTTGCTACCACCTGGGCCGACTTCGGCAGCGAGACCGCTGCTAGTTCCCTGGCCTTGACCGCGACCGGCACCGCTTTCATTGCTCTCTCCTGGGAAGCCAGCGCCCTGCGCCATCACACCTGGGCCTGCCAGGAGTATTGCCAGTGCCGCACGCACAACGCCACTCGCTGGTACGGGCAGGCAATGGAGGACCTCACCGAGGCCAGCCGCCAGTGGAGCCGGGTGGTGATGTGGCTAGAAAAACTCGCCAATGACGAGCAGCAGTGCAGTCCCTCTACCCTGGAACGTACCCGCAACTTGATCGGCCAGGCGATGGCACAGCAACAGCGCCTGTGGCAGCTCACTCAGGAGGTGCAGCAGAATCTCCTGGCTGTTGGTGGAGGCAGAGATGGACACGCTCCCCGACAAGCAGGGAGGATGATGCCCATGCAGCAAGCCAGTGAGCAGGAGAGATAACGATGGCTACGCTCAAAGAACAGATCGCTCAGCATACCTCTGCTCAGACAGCCCAACAGCAGCTCCCCGATGACCCGCTGGCTCCCAAGCCTATCCGCTTTCCACAGCAGCAGGCGCGGGTGACCCAGGCCTATCCCCCTGACTACGAGGATGCTGACGAGCCAGCTACCCGCCCACCACGCAGCGGTATCCGCTACCAGCATACGTTGCCGCATCAGTACCGGGGGCAGACCGTGCTACCCACTCCCCCACAGCAGTTGCGCCGCCAGCACCTTACCGGGCAGGCTCCCGGACAACAGCCTCGCCCTCCCAGGCGACGGAGCAGGCACTGGTCGGTGTACCTGGTGAGACCGGCATGGCGACCATGACCGCCCTGGTCATCGGCTTGTACAGCCTGGGCAGTTGGTGGCAACACGTGCAGGATGACTGGACGTATGGTATGCCTCGGACGTATCAGACCGATGCTGTCGTTGGGCACAACCATGACTCACGAGCGCATCCTAGTCATTTTCTCGCGGTCAATCTCAAGGGCCACCTTGAGGTGTTTGAACTGCCCGCAGGCGACCCGACGAAGGTGCGCGTCTTCCTCGGCCCCACCATCGTTGGCACCGGTGCAGACCAGGTGGTGGTCACCATCAGCTTTGCCGATCTTGACCATGATGGCACCCCTGACCTGATTCTCCATTACGGTGAGAGTGAGGAAGTCTTCTCCAACAAGGGCGGCACGTTCCTTGTGCCAGGCGGCAAATCCTCTGCGCAAGGAAGGAGCGTGCTCGCATGAAACAGGTGCAACTTGGCTGTGTGCTCTTCGTCTGTGCCCTGGTTATTACTGTGTTCCTGCTCGTCGCACTGCAAGTCATGCTCCAGGTCTTCCAGGCACTGCATGGGTTTTGAGGAAAGGAGAACTATCCATGCAACACCATTTCCCTGTAGAGATACCGCTCCTGCTTGACCGGGTGCAGGTGACGCACCGCTGCCTGCGCCAGGCCCATGAGCAGCTAGGAGCCTCTTTAGTGCTCTTTGAGTGTGAGGCTCTCATCCAACCGAGACACTGCAAGCAGGCCATCAAGACGGTACGCACGATGCACGAGCTTGCCGCTTCCCTGCATGCGTACCTGCTTACGCAGGACGCTCCGGCTTCGCTCACAGCCAGCTTGCGCCTCAGACTCTCCCTGCTCAAGCACTACACCGAGAAGACAGCCATGCAGCTTGTGCTGGTGCAGTCCTGCTGCCGGAGGCACACGGCTATTACGCTCTGGCTGCACCAGCAGGCGTGTGCCTACCTGGATGCGGTCATGGAACTCAACGGCGAAACGCTGCGCGAACTCGCACGCTTTACGACGCAGGTCCGCTGCGACCAGCAGGAGGGGTCTGTCAAGGGAGCAGATGATGTCACTGCCTCGTGCAAGGGAGCAGGCAACGATGACCCTACCAGTACGACACGAGCACCAGCGCAGCATGTATGAGAAAGGACAGGAGCAGACGATGCACGAAGGACCGCAGATGAAGACCAACACCAAAAACAATGACGAGCAGTGCCCCGCCGATGGAATGCTCCCGGGCAAGAGCACCGGGCCTGCTGCCAGCAAAGCCAGGTTCATCCCGACTGCTCTCGTGGGACCAGCACAGCAGGGGCGGGAACCATGCCCGATTATCCTCCCACGTATTGCCATCGGGGTGTCAGTAGCCCCGAACGTTCCCGCGCTCCCGGCAGTCCTGGAACCGGCAGGAGCACTACTTGCGATAGAGCACCGGGCTACCCTGGTGCTCACCCCTGTGACCAACGAGGAGAAAGGGCGGGAAACGGGAGCGCACGAGCCGCACCCTCAAGAAGAGGAAGGACTGAAAGAGCTACTCGCGCCACCACCGCCGCCAGCAGTACCGGGCCAGGAGCGCGGGTACCCGGTGATTACTAGCCCAGTCCCGACGCCAGGCGATCTCCACCACACGACCCCGTTTCCCTCCTCGCCAGTGGGGCATCAGGCACAGCAGTGGAGTCCTCGTCACCGGAGGCTTTTCCTTGCAGGGCTGGGCAGTGGCCTCTTCCTGTACCTGCTCGCTCTTGTGCTCGTTGCCGTGTTCATCGCTCCTGTGGTGACCCTGGCGGCAACGGTGACGCTTGGTACCCGAGGCAAAGACGCTCTCGACTACCCTCACCGTCACAGCTCTTACGACCGGCACGCCTGAGCAGGCACATGAGCAGGTTGCCGCACGCCTCCTGGAAGTCGGCAGCCCGACACAGAGCCAGCGTGTGCCTACCACCGGTACCGGCCACGCGCCTGCCCGCGTGGGGGAGGGCACCGTGACGTTTTACAATGCTGCGCCCTACAGCCAAACCGTCGCAGCAGGTACCCTGCTCACCGGAGCCGATGGCGTCGAGATCGTCACGGATGCCCCGGCGGTCATCCCTGCGGGCAACCCCCCGATTGAGGGAGAGGCGACGGTTCCTGCCCATGCTACAGCGATTGGTCCGCAGGGCAACATCGCCCCGCTCGATCTCAATGGCCTGTGTTGCATAGTGGGGATCTCGGTCAAGAACACCACCGCCTTTCATGACGGCCAGGACGCCTATGACTTCCCGATGGTGACCCAGGCGGATATCGACCAGGCAGCAGGGCCACTCCTGGCTACGCTTACATCAGCGACGCAGGCCAGCCTGCAAGCAGAGGTCCATCCCAATGAACGCCTGGCGGGACAGGTAGGATGCCAGCCAACGGTCACCCCCGATCACCCGGTCGGCAGTGACGCCTCCCAGGTGACGGTGAGCGTCTCGGCGACTTGCCATGCTGAAGTGTACGACTACGGGACGGTGGTGCGCCTGGTGACCAACGCGCTCATGCAGCAAGCGACGACGAACCTGGGCACAGACTATGCGCTGCGCGGAACGATCAATACCACGATCACCCCGGCAGGAGCACTCCCACATGCCAAACCGGGAACCTTGACCCTGCTGGTCACCGGACAGGGCGCATGGGTCTACCAGGTGCGTGTCGCTGAACAGGCACGGCTCACGAAGCTCATTGCTGGCTTGTCCAGGCAAGCAGCAGTCCAGGTCTTGCAGCAGCAGGAACAGCACCATCTTGCTGGTGTCCACATCCAGATCACCGGCTTGTGGGCACGTGACACCACCCTCCCAACTGACCCGGCGCGTATCCACCTGCTGGTGGCGCTGGGAGCGTAGAAAGGAAGACACCTCATGCAACAGCACAACACGCACAAGCAGCCGTTCGTCCACCTGGCCTATCGCAAAATCATGATCGACCATCTACCGCTGCGTGATCTTTACCGTACAGTCAAGGCCGCAGAGGTCGTCCTGGGCGCTCCCGTCCGGGTCTTCTTTGGCGGCATGGCCAGGGACCGCCAGGGCCATGTGCTTGACCTGACCCACGGTGGCTGGGACGAACTCCAGGTGGGGCAGCATCCCAGGCAGCGCTACTTCCCCCTGCTCGGCCCAGGAGAGATGCGCGTGATTCGCCCTGAGCAGGACGTATGGAAGCACCTGGTCCTCTTGCAACCGGAAAGCCTGGAAGAGGAACAGCCATGAACAAGCAACCTGTTTTTCTCTGTAAGCACTGCCAGCACGAACTGACCCCGCCACGCGCAGGCATGCGCTTGCAGGAAGTCAAGTCCTGGTTCCGGTACTCCCGCTGTCCAATGTGCAAGCACGAGCTACGGGTGGTCGAGCGAATGCCGGAACCAGTCATCCCGGCCTACACCCAACAGCCACTGTGGACAGGGGAAAGCACGAGTTCTTCGATGTAGGACAGGAAGCGAGACAGGAGCACAGTCTGATGCAGTCACAGGAGCAGCGCACGCCACCAGAGGAGTACGAGCCGATCCAGTATTACGTGTTGGAGGGACTGTTTCCCCCAACACATGTCTTCGCGCTCAACCTGGCCCTGGGCACCTTCCTGCACCTGTACTGGGAGGAGCAGCTGCCCTACCCACTCGTACTGGGCGAGCAACAGTTGACCGAACGCGAGCGTGATCTTTTGCGGCCGAGGCTTTCGCACTATCCGCAGTTCGCGCCCTACGAAATCATTCATGCCAGCTTTCACGAGGGCTTTGACCGCCTCTCCGCACATGTGATTACCCAGGCACAAGCCAGGCTGGAAACGCTGCGCGAGGAAAGGCTGTGGGATGCGGAAATGCGGCCCATTCGCAACGTGATGTCACGGCTGCGGCTCAAAGTGTGCGAGGTGGGCTTAGATACCGTCAACATGCTGGAGACCGGCTACATGCTCATCAAGAATCCCAAATGGCGCTCCCCCCTGGAGAAGAGGCATACACCAGGATGAAAGGAGCTACTCGTTTAGGACGGACATCTCAAGAACAGGGCATGCCATCTCGCGCTTTGTGGACGAACGGAAGCGCATGGCATGCCAGCAGGATGCTACACTGGAAGCAGAAGCAAGGTATATGCAGCACATGCAAAGGAAAGGACAGAATCATGAGCAGCAGTACAGCCATTTCTACTGACGTACATCAAAAGACGACCCAACAGCCAGCTTCGGCAACAGCTCCCCTCGTCGAGCGCCACCTGGGCCTGGTGGTCCACCTTGCCAAACGCTATGCCAGGAGCTATCAGGGCCATCACATCCTGGACTTGGATGATTTGGTACAAGAGGGGGTGCTTGGACTGATACATGCTGCCGAGAAGTTCGATGCCCGGAAAGGCTTTCGCTTCAGCACCTATGCTACCTGGTGGATACGCTGGGCCATCGGGCAGGTGATCATGAACGAGTCCCGCACCATTCGCGTGCCAACCACCATCTGGCCTGCATTGCACCACCTGGCTCGTGCACAAGCCGCCCTCTGGCAGCGGTACCAGCGCGAACCATCCCTGGACGAACTGGCTGAAGTGATGCAGTGTGCAAAAGAGCAAGTCCTGGTGCTACTCCAACTGCAACACGAGCCGGTCAGCCTGGAACAACCGGTGTACTCCGAGCAGGAGGTCACACTGGTTGGAGACCAGTTCGCAGCACCAGACGACACTGAGCAACGAGAGCAGCAGACAGAGGTAGCAGAGTTACTCATGCATCTCTCCCCACGAGAACGGCGGGTCATCCAGACGCGCTACCAGCTTGGACAAACAGCGACCTCTGGCATAGAGGATATCCCATTGCCCTACACCATCGTTGGTCAGCAATTGGGCATGACAACTAGGCTGGTCAAGGCAACAGAGACACGTGCGCTCATGAAGCTGCGCTTTTGGGCAGCACGATCACCCTACGTGCCAAGCAGCTAGGATATCCAGGCTACCTAGATATCCCCTCCACGTTGCGGCAACATTCCACAATGCGGAGCCGGAACAAGAAGAAGAGTAAAGAGAGAAGTAATACAGAACCCAGGCATCGACACCCAACAGAGGTAGGAACGCCCATGCAACAGGTCATCACCGCCAAGCTCAAACTGCAGACCACACCAGAAGAGCGCCAGTCACTCAGACAAACCCAACTGGCCTACCGCGATGCGCTCAACTATGTGAGTCGCTATGCCTTCGAGCATGGGAAGATGTCCAATCATGAGCGTTTGCAAAAAGGGACCTATGACGCTATTCGCCTACGATATAAGCTCCCCTCACAGATGGCCTGCAATGTCCCACGCCAGGTTGGGACCACCTACAAGGGGCTGTGGACCAAGCTCAAGAAGAATATCGAGCATCGCAAGGCAGGCTACACCAAGAAACGCTACAAGGGGCTGGACAACCCCCCCAGGTATCTCTCTCCCACGGTGACCTACAACTATGGCTACGACTACACCTTCAAGCCAGGGCAGCAGGTGAGCGTACTCACCTTACAAGGGCGCATCATCGTCTCCTACCAGGGCTATGAGCCGCACGTGGCTCTCATCCACCACGGTGCCACCATTGGAGGTGCCAAACTCTGGTACGACAAGGCGCACAAGCAGTTTTATCTGCTGGTCTCCCTGGAACTAACGGTGCCTGAGCCAACTCCTGACAGGCTGCCTACGGTGGTAGGGGTAGATGTCGGGCAACGCTACCTGGCAACGACGGCCACGCTGTCCAACCGAAGCCGGTTCTATCCCGGCAAACACGTCCGGGCGAAAGCTGACCACTACGCCCGGCTCCAGAAACGCTTGCAAAAGAAAGGCACTCGCTCCGCGACGAGGCGACTGGTCGCGCTCAGCGGACGAGAGAGACGGTTGAAACTGCAAGCCAATCACCGCATCGCGAAATCCATTGTGGAAACACACCCGCACACCTTGATCGGCTTAGAGGACCTCACCGGCATCCGTGAACGGACGAAGAGGCGCAAGCGACGACGCAAGAAGAACGGGAGAGGCACCGAACCCGTCTCCCCAAAAGCACGTCGAGCCAACCGCCATGCCTCACAGTGGGCATTTGCTGAGCTACACGGCATGCTGAGCTACAAAGCAGTGTTAGCAGGCTCCCTAGCGATCAAGGTGGATGCGGACTACACCAGCCAGGCCTGTCCCTACTGCGGCTATGCAGATAAGCAGAACCGCCCCGGGAAGGGACTGTTGTTCATCTGCCAGCATGAGCAGTGCCCCTATCGCTTGCGGACAGGGCGCCCTTATACATTGCATGCTGACCTGGTGGGAGCACGCCATATTGCGCTGCGAACGCTTCTCATCCGGCAAGACTGGGTAAGAACGGGGCACTTGTCAGTTGCCCCTGATGTATCGGACGATGAGAACAAAGCTGCACGCCTCTCCAGGTATGCAGAATTGCGGTGGAGTCCAGATACAAGCTCCTCATGGAGTCACTGACATGAGATGTGGGAGAAGGACCCTGTTCCTGCTGCTAATACGATTAGTGCGTGTAAATCCTGCCAGGGGAAAAGGGCGCGAGACATCATGGCACTGATCATAAATTATGCAGGATCGGTTGGTCTCCA
>WNFI01361042.1_pt1 | contig 20974 bp, 22 predicted proteins | sample 5400471 | NCBI WGS metagenome assembly WNFI01 (sample SAMN13153348, study PRJNA577476) | soil metagenome | isolation source: 100 cm saprolite on Douglas fir-dominated hillslope | place: USA:California | collected 2013-09-17
GATTTCTCGACCACCGGGATCACACGGCTAGGCGCTACGGGCGCTGCGGCAGTATTTGCGGTAGCGGCAGTACTTGCGGTAGCGGCGTTGGCAGAGTTCCTGCTACGAACATCAATCACCAGCCGCGGTGGACTCATCAGCAAAGACGCGTTGTAGCTGGCGCGATCTGCGGTCTCTATCACCAGCCGCGCCCGGCCCGGCTGGTACTGCGCCACTCGTACCTTTTTCACCAGCCCGTCATCCACGTCGAAACTTCGGCCGATCAACTCCGAGGACAGCCGGGTGTTTCTCAGATCGAAGAAAATACGATTGGGATGGTCAATGCGTTGCGAGTTGAATTGAACGTCCTGCTGCTGGTCCAGGTCCACGGTGACGCGGGTGTAATCTGGCGCCGACCAGTGCCGAACCGCGGTCACGCGGACCAACTTGTCGGCGCTGTCGTCGTTCGAAGCGGAAGTGGCGGGCGCGGCGTCAGAGGTGTCGTTTGCTCTTAGCGGCTTCTCCGCCAGCGAATCTGGCTTGGAGTTCCCTTTCTCCGCTTCGCGTGTCTTTGAAGATGAAGACGACGAAGATGAAGACGATAGTGCGGCGCCCGAACCTAGCGCAGCCCGCGCCTCGTCCGCCGATGGCCCGTGCGGATAGCGGCGAAGCAACTCTTGCAGCGCCTCGCGACCGTCGGCGTCATCTCCTAGATCATTCTTGTAGATTTTCCCGATGGCCAGCAACGCTGCCACACGATGCTTGCTACCCGGATATTCCCGGCGGAGGAACTTGTATTCGCGCAGGGCTGAATTGAGCGCCCTGTCATCCTTGAAGCGCCGGCCCATCTCAGCCGTGATCTCGGCCACCGCGAACGCGCTGCCGTCCGCCTTGCTAGAAGTCGGAGCCTCTAGGACCACTCGCTGGTAGGAGGCGATTACGGTTTCGTATTCGCGGCGGGTGCGCGATTGATCAGCACGCCCTTGCAGGATTGCCCGCTGCGATTCGGCTTTGTTGAACTGGGTCTCCGGCGACCCTGAGAGACTTCTGTTTCCGTGCTACTGAGATGCTCTAATCCGTGTTGGTGATGTAAAGTACGCCCCGCGCATCCCGCTGCACCTTGATCGGCTCCCGCGATGCACGGCTGAAATAGGTGCTGCTTCCGAGGTCTCCGCCGTACAAAGTAGTGATACGCCGCACATAGTTGCGGGTCTCGGAGAAGTGCGGAATCCCCGCGCTTCGGGCCACGGCGCCGCTGCCGGCGTTGTAAGCCGCAAGGCTCAACTGCACGTTGCCGCCATAACTATCGAGCAGCCGTTTCAGATGACGTACCCCGGCGTCCACATTCTCGTCCGGGTTGAAAGGATTGCTCACCTTCAACTGGCGGGCAGTCTGTGGCATGAGCTGCATCAATCCCATCGCCCCCTTGCGGGAAACGGCGTTGGGATTGAAGTTCGACTCCACCTTCACCAGCGCGCGCACCAGATTCGGGTCCACACTGTGGCGGGCTGCGGCCTTGTCGATAGCGGCGTCAATGTCCTTTTGCGTAAACCCGCTGCGCGAATAAGAGTTTTGCTCGCTGGACGGCTTGCCCAGGTACTCGTCCACTTCCGCCGCGGCTGATTTTGCCGCTCGCACGTTGGCGTGCGGCACCGGTTTCCAGCGGTGCTCGGTTGAGCTCCAGAAAACCAGGTTGTTTTGCGACGACTGGCTTTGTTGGGTCAGCCCTTGCCGGGAATGGAGCTTCGGTTTCGGCGCCGGGGCCAGCTCGTCGTTGGTATAGACTTTGTGACCACTGTCGTCGGTGGACGGAGTAATCGGGGCGTCCGTAGCCGCCCGCACGGATGGCGTGAGTGAAAGGACGGTCGCGATCGCTGTGGTAGCCATCGTCAGTTGTGCGAGTTGCAGGCGTTTGCGCATACCGGGTTAGTACTCTCCAACAGAGGCAAGAAACACCTCTGCGCCTACCTTCCCGGAACCTGACGGAGAATTCCTACCAGAGTGTTCCGATTATAGGCGGGCGGGTGGCTAGGGGCAATCGCCCAAAGGGGAATAGAACCACGGTGGTAATATAGTCAACTTGCTGATTATAAATAACTTATTTTATTAGCAATCGTCGGAGGTCTTGCCCCTGAGGCGCTGAATTCCTTCATTGCGAATGATCGGAGCCATGGCTAGGGCGGCAACTGGGTCAGCCCACCAGAGCCCAAATATGGCGTTCAGTAGCAATCCGATGAGCAGGATGGCTGAAAGATAAGCGCAAAATTCGGCCTGTTTCGCGTCTGCATTCATGGCGCGACTACTTAGAGCGTTCCCGACCTTTTTTTTGGCTCGTGACAACAGCGGCATCACGACGAGCGAAACGCAGGCTAAAGCCACTCCGGCGATGCTATGTTCCGGCGCGTGTTTTTGGACGAGATCGCTCAACGATTCATAGCCAACGTAGGCCGCTAATGCGACGAAGGAGAGGCCGACAATTGAGAGGGCACGCTTCTCGTTGCGTTCCCGCCTCTCGACGTCAGCGTCAGCCGATATGCGCCAGAGCAGCGCGGCTCCGGATGTCACTTCGATGAAGCTGTCAATTCCGAAACCAACCAGCGAGATGCTGCCAGCAACCAAGCCAGCAACCACACCGACTACTCCCTCAAGGCTGTTCCAAACGATCGTGAAGTATTCTAGCTTGCGGCCGCGACGCACCGTTGCAGCACGGTCTGGGACTGCGGTTCCTTCCATCTGCATAGGATAACTGCAAAGCCGCGAATCGGTTCCGATCCCGCGCAAGTATTAAAGATTGCCGCAATCTCTTTGATCATCCGCATTCACAAAGCGAATTAGATGGATTCGTGATTCGGAGCGACCTCCAAAGTTGGGCCCAATCTACGCCTTTGTTTTCATTGCGCAGAAGTATTCTTTATCGCTGCCATAGATTTCTCTTTTCAAAATTTCTCTAATCACCGCAAAAAAAACAATCAATTGGACACTCCCCTCCAGACGCAATAACTTGCAAGCACTTCGCGGGCGCGTTCCGGTTGACGCAAAGCCTGCACGGGAGGAAACCAAGCTCTTATCATGAATAAAACTTCGCGACTAACCCTTGTGCTTGCCGTTGCCTTAATCGCCTCGATGTTCGGGGCAACCGCCACCTGCGTGGCGCAAACTTCCCCAACAACTACGCCAGACACTTCGACTCCGGCCGCAGCGCCCGCAGCTGCACCGGCACCTCTGCCCATGCCGGCGATGGCAGGGCCACTGGCAACGGCTGTTCCCCATGAGATCGCAGCCGGACCATTTGGAAAAGTAGAGGTTACGGGTATTCTGAGCGGCATGGGTTGGACCGAAGGAAATCACATTGCGGGCGACCCTTCTACGCACTGGGACGTGAGCAATGCGCAGATCTTCATCCAAAAGACCACCGGCTGGTGGCAATTCTTTCTGCAAGGCGGGGCCTACAACTTACCAGCTGTGGGGGTACCCTTCCTTTCGACCGGCGAAACCACGAAAGACGTCTACGGCCCGTTCCCGCAAGGCTTTCTCAAGCTGGTTAAGGGCAACTTCAACGTAGAGGTCGGCGCGCTGCCCACGCTAATTGGGGCGGAATACACGTTCACCTTTGAAAATATGAACATCGAGCGCGGCATTCTGTGGAATCAGGAGAACGCCGTCAATCGCGGCATACAGCTCAATTACACCCACAAGAAGATCACCACAGCATTCAGTTGGAATGACGGCTTTTACTCCAACCGCTACACATGGCTGTGGGGTTCACTGGCTTACGCTTTCAATGGTTCAAATACTTTGGCCTTTGTGGCCGGCGGGAATGCAGGGGCGTACGCGAAGAACACCCTGGCGACTCCTCTTCTTCTAAACAACGAATCGATCTACAACCTCCTATACACTTACAGCCATGGGAGTTGGGTGATTAACCCGTACTTTCAGTACACCGACGTCCCGAAGAATGCGAGCATCGGAATTCTTGCGGGCGCGCATACGACCAGCGGCGCTCTTCTGGTCACGCGCAATTTCAAACACGGAGTATCGCTGTCCGCCCGTCCGGAATACCTCAAGTCGAGTGGAAATGTCTTAGACCCCAACGCCATCAACTTATTGTATGGGCCGGGTAGCGGCGCGTTCGCATTCACCGTCACCCCGACTTATGTCAAGGATGGCTTTTTCCTTCGAGGAGACTTCTCGATCGTTCACGCTATCGACTCCACGCCGGGCTTGGTTTTTGGCAGCTCTGGAACCGATACCAACCAACCGCGCGGCGTTCTTGAAGCAGGCTTCATGTTTTGAGGATTCAGCACGGCGCCGCAGTAAGCGGCGCCGGTAGTTTCGTGGGGTAGTTGCAGTTGATCAAGATGCGGACTGGTTTGGAGCGCGCAACCTCCTGCCATGACCACGATGGTTTTCAAGCCAGTCCGCGCCAGATCCCAGACAGGGGCCCCCCATCGCACGGCTTCAGCCTACGATGGGGAGCTCTTTTGAGAGGAGCAGTCCACGTCGATGTGGCTCCCAGTTTCACTCCGCGATGTTTCCAGCACGACCATTAAGAAAAAATTGCCGGGAAGCGGTTCGATAAATCTGCTGAAGGAGAAAACCCAATGTCCGACGACGCTGTCGAGATAAAACCGACGTCAAGTTCGACCCGATTGACAATCAACCCCGTGGCGCTCCTGGCTCCCGCCACGAAAAAGAGCGTGACCACTCAGTGGCGTGCGCCCGCGATACCGTCTCTGGTGACCAGGACAAACCGGAGCAGCCAGATCCATGAAATTTCACCCGTCGAAAGGTTGCGGCTTGTAGCTCATCGCATGTCTCAAGCGGCGCCGCAGGGCGGCGTGCTGCCGCAAGTGGTGGATTTTGTGGCCTCGGCAGTCGCCTGCGACGCCTGCTTTGTCTATGTACTCGAAGGTGACGACTTGGTGCTGCGCGCTTCCACGAATCCTCAATCAGGCGCAGCGGACCGGGTGAAGCTGAAATCCGGCCCGCAGCCTGCCGGCTGGGTGGCGGAACAAAGAGAGCCAGTGGAGATCGCTCAGCAGGCGGGCGCAGATCCGCGCTTCAACCTATTTAACAAGTCAACCGATGAGCGCTTCGAGGCCTTCCTCTTGGTTCCCCTGGTCTGCCGGGGACGGCTGGTCGGCATTATCAATATTCAAAACCGTGAGCCTCGACATTACGGCGAGCGCGAAATTGGGCTGATTTCGACCATCGGTTTCCTGGTGGGTGCCGAGGCTGAGATGGCCAGGCTGGAAGAGCAGAACGCGGAGCTGGCGGAGCGGCTGCGGGTACGCACTCTGGTGGAGCGGGCCAAGGGCCTTCTGCAGAGCGATCTCGGCATCAGCGAGCAAGAGGCGTATCAAAAAATCCAGCGCCAAAGTCAGCAAATGCGAAAGGCGATGAAAGACATCGCCGAGGCAATTGTGCTGAGCCACGCCGTTACGTGCGCCAAACCGGATTGAATCGGGCGCAGAGCCTGGGGTGCGAAGGACAACGTGATCAGGGGCGGAGGACGGGTTACTCCGCAAGGCGGTTATGAACATGCTACAAATGCATCGAGGGGTGTCGTTCAGCGCCGCCAGGAGCAATCCTGGCGGCCAAGCCTTTTCTGGAACCTCCATGCTCGAGCTCGAGTTCGCGCAGCTTTCTGACCCTGGAAAAGTGCGCGGACACAATGAAGACTTCATCGGCTACGCCGAGCCCGCCACGCCGGAGCAGGCGCGCAGTCACGGTTGGCTGTTCGTGTTGGCAGATGGTTTAGGCGGCCACGATCGCGGCGAAGTTGCGTCTCAATTGGCTGTGGATACTTTGGTCTCGAGTTTTTACGGGGGCCCAGCTGGGGAAGCTCCGCGCGTTTCGCTGCAGCGACTGGTGCAGTCGGCGAATCTGAAAATTTGCGACCATGCGGCCACGGTCGGCCCAGGCGGCAGTTCAATGGCCACCACCCTGGTAGCTTGCGTGCTCCGCTACGACCGCGCCACGGTGGCCCATGTGGGCGATTCGCGCTGTTATCTGATTCGCCGCGGCCATGCCGTGGTGCTGACCCACGACCACACGCTGGTCCATGAGCAGGTTCGTATGGGTATCCTTTCGGAAGCGGAAGCGGCGGCCTCAGACAAGCGCCATCAGCTCGGCCGCTCAGTCGGTGCCAACTTGGTCGTGAATGCGGACATCGAAGAGCACCAGCTTCTGGCGGGAGACGTTCTGCTGCTTTCGAGCGACGGCCTGCATGGATCGGTCACGCCCAAAGAGATTTCGGCAGTGGTTTCGCGTTTCCCTGATCTTCAGGAAGCCGCACGCACCTTGGTCTCGCTGGCCTGCGAAAAAGACGGGGGCGATAACATCAGCGTCCAACTCATTCGCATCAAGGGAGTCGAGCGCGTGGGCATGTACCGCGGGAGGCCCTACAAACTCCGCTAATTGCTCCTTCCGTTACCATCCCGCAGATTTTACGGACTCTTTACGCGGCATCTGGCATGATGGGGGGTGCGTCCCGCTGCTGATCGCCATCCATGACCTCACTCCATACCGGCGAAAAACTCGATCACTACGTAATTGAAAATCTCGTGGCGCGCAGCGGCATGGCGAGCATCTTCCGTGCCACCGACGAACGCACTGGCCGTGCGGTCGCAATTAAGATTCCGCACCCCGAAATGGAGGCTGACCCGGTCTTTTACGACCGCTTTCGCCGCGAACAGGAAATTGGCGAAAAGCTGGATCATCCCGGGGTAATGAAGGTGTTTCCCAACGACGATCACAGCCAGTTCTACATGGCCATGGAGTGGGTCGACGGCCGTCTGCTGCGGCAGATCATGAACCAGCAGAAGAAATTTCCGCCCGAGCGCGCGGTGAAGATCGCGTTGGAGATTGCGGCGGCCCTCGAATATATCCACAGCCACGGCGTCGTTCATCGCGATCTGAAGCCCGAAAACATCATGGTGGACGCGAACGACAAAATCAAGCTGATTGATTTTGGCATCGCGGCCAATGTGGGCTCGCGCCGACTCACATTCGCCAAGTTTTCTCAAACCATGGGGACGCCGGACTACATTTCTCCCGAGCAGGTAAAAGGCAAGCGTGGTGACGCTCGCAGCGATATTTACGCGCTGGGCGTGATGCTTTACGAAATGCTGACCGGGAAAGTGCCGTTCACCGGACCCAACGCCTTCGTGATCATGAATGATCGCCTGCTGAATAATCCGGTGCCGCCGCGCGAACTGGATCCGACGATCTCGCCTCAGCTTCAGGAAATCATCTACCGTGCTCTAGAGCGGGAACCTGCCAAGCGTTATCCTTCAGCGCGCGAGTTCGCCCGCGATCTGGAAAACCAGGACAAAGTCGGAGTAGCCGATCGCGAGGAACTAACCAACTGGAAAGTCCGCAAGCAGCCGCGGGCACGCCAGGTCCTGTTCTATGTGGCCCTGGCGCTGATTCCGATTGTGATCTTCGCGATTATGCTGTGGGTGGCGAAGCACACGTAACCGCTCTTGGCTCTTGGCTCTCGGCTCTTGATCTTTCGACGACCAACCTCGTTTTTCAAGCGCCAAGAACCAAGAGCCCAGAGCGGTTTGGTAGAATCCGCGCATGCCTGATTCCAAGTCCCGCGCCCGAAAAATCAAGCTTCTGCTTTTCGATGTGGACGGGGTGCTCACCGATGGCAAGCTGTTCTTCCTGCCCACAACACCAAGCGAGCGTCAGAAACCGTGGCGGTGCGCGCGCGCGATCTGAAGCTCAATCACATTCGTCAGGGAATCCAGGACAAGCTGGGAGCCTTCCGTGAAATTCTGGCGCAAGAAAAACTCACACCGGCAGAAGCATGTTTCGTCGGCGACGATGTGATTGATCTCCCGGTGATGTGGAATTGCGGCCTCGCGGTCGCAGTGGCCAACGCGCGCGAGGAAGTAAAGCGGGACGCTCACTACGTCACCAAACATCGCGGTGGCGACGGCGCCTTGCGCGACGCAGTGGAGTTCATTTTGAAATCCCAGCGCAGGTTGAAGAAAGTGGTAAAAGAATACATCGGAGCGGACAACAACGAGAGTCAATAAGTTCTGGTATCAAGGCACTCGCGACGAACTTCGAGCGAAAGTTAGAAGCTAAGACCTAGAAGCTTCCTTATGCACAAAACTGGCGAAAAAGTCGTTCGCATCGAGGCTCAGGCGTTGCAAGACCTGGCGGACCGCATTGCGGGCGAGATGGCGGATGCCTTCAACCGCGGCGTAGAGATTCTCTTCGCCTGCGGCGGACGCGTCGTAGTGACCGGGATGGGCAAGAGCGGGCTGGTCGCACGCAAGATCGCGGCGACGCTAAGTTCCACCGGAACGCCGGCGCTGTTCATGCATCCCGTGGACTCCCGCTGATCGCGGTTACTTGCGATGAAAGTGCGAGACCGAAAGCAGGTTCTGCTGGAAAACCATCCACTCTGGCCACAGCGGCCGAGGTTTCGCTAAGCTGCGCAGTCGCCGAAGAGGCCTGCACCCTTGGCCTGGCGCCAACCGCCTCGACGACCGCAATGCTGGCCCTTGGCGATGCGCTAGCCATGGCCCTCGCCGAAAAGAAAGGTTTCAAAGAGGAAGATTTCGCGAATCTACATCCTGGAGGCAAACTCGGCAAACGGCTGGCGCGAGTTGCAACCTTGATGCACTCCGGCGACGCTGTTCCCCGCGTCAATCCGCAAACCAAAATGCCCGACGTGATCTATGAAATGTCTAGAAAGAAACTCGGCATCACGGCTGTGGTCGAAGGCGAGAAGCTGGTCGGCATCATCAGCGACGGCGATCTTCGGCGGCTTCTCGAGCGCAAGGGAAAAGATGCACTCGATCTCACGGCCGGCGAAAGTATGACCCGCAACCCCAAGACCATCTCCGGCAACGAATTTGCTGCCACCGCTCTGGCGGTTATGGAAGAGCGCAAGATCACTTCGCTCGCGGTTGTAGAGGGCAACGGCAAATTGGAAGGGATTGTTCACCTGCACGATTTGTGGGGAACGGAGATGGTTTAAATCTGCTCTTCGTTCTTGGTTCTTGGTTCTTGGCTTGAGGACCGAAACAAGGACAAGGACGGGTTCGTCACGCGAAACAAGAGACAAGAGCCAAGAACCAAGAACCGCTTTTCTATGACCTGGCAAATCTGGCTGGCATTTGTCGTGGTGGAAGGGATGCTCTGCATCACGCCGGGGCCGGCGGTGCTCTTCGTTCTGTCGCAAGCAATTCAAAGGGGCCCCGCGAAATCATTTTGGGGAATTGGCGGAATTCTCTGCGCTAACACGATGTACTTTGCGCTTTCAGCGACCAGCCTGGGCGCGGTCATTGTGGCGTCTTACAAACTGTTCTTTCTGATCAAATGGCTGGGGGCGGGTTATCTCGTTTATCTCGGCCTGCGCAGTTTTTTTGGCAAGGCTTCGGCCGTGGCGCTACCGGAATCGAATTCCGAACCGCGCTCTGGACCGCGCATTCTCCGCGATGGATTTTTCTTGCAGGCAGCGAACCCCAAGGCGCTGCTGTTCTTCACGGCCATTCTGCCGCAGTTTATTGACGCCCACCACAACGCGGTTGTTCAGATTGTGGTGCTAGGGATCACCTCGGTGGTGGTCGAGTTTTTTATTCTCTCCACTTACGGGCAGTTTGCCGGACGTGCGCTGGCAACAGCACGCAGTCCACGATTTGAGAAGGCGACCAATCGCATTGCGGGTTCGTTGCTGATCGGGGCGGGGATTGGGTTGGCGGGGGTGAAAAACAGTGGCTAGTGCTACAATCCCGCTACTGCCCTCGAAGAACTCAGCGAAGAAGCCATTCTTCCCAATCCAGTTCGCGTGCGCGATATGATTCTGCGACAGCGCCTCACCCCCGAGCACTCGCTCGAATTAAACCGCCTGTTCGTCGAATATCAGAAATTTTTTGGCGAGGCGCAGAAGTTGGGGAAGGAAATACTGAAGCAGTTGGTCGGCTAGTCCTCGCTCAGATGGGCACACGAGTCAGCGGCACAATGAACTGGATGCCGGGCACCTGCTTGTTCTGCAAACGATTGTCGTTGGTAATAAAGAGGTCCACTCCCGCACTCGCAGCGCATGACAGCTGCATCGCATCGGGCGGTTTGATGAACCGATCAACCCTTATGGATGCGTAGTGCCTCGCGGTTCTGACATCAAATGGTACGACGATGGCGGCCGATGAAATAGCCTGCTCGTAGGTTCGGCAACGCTGGCTGTCCCCCGCCTGTGTCGGCTTAACCAACACTTCTCCCAGTGTGATTGTCGAAGTGAACAATTGGTCGCCACGGGTCAGCATCTTGGTCCGCAGTTTCTTGGTCATGGCCGAAAATTCGTCGTTCGGTTCGAGAAGATAGATGAAAAGATTTGTGTCCCAGAAGATGCGGCTCATTCCCATCCCTCACGAAGCCGACGCACGTACGCATCCGCATGCTCGTCCGCCCACAGATCTTTGCCATCCCCATATAGCGCCAGCAGGGGATCGTTCTTGATTCTGGTTTCGATGCTGTCTGAGTTCCAATCGCGATACCAGTCGAGAAGACTGCGATATTCCGCGGGGATGTTTTCTCGCTCTGGAACTGTCTTTGAACCCTCGCGCTGGGGATCATAAGAATCGCCAAGGCGGAATAGTCTGCGGCGGCCTGGAGTGGTCTCGGTCAACATTCGATATCTCCCAGGACTCGGCGGCCGATTGGCGACGCAATGCTGAACAATATGAACGTAGACTCCCGGACGCAGAACCTGCGTGACTCCTTCTTTGGCCGCACGTTGCATGATTTCTTCAATTTCGAAATCTGCCCGGTCCGGATGCTCCCGATGGAGAAGCGCAGTGGTAATCCACACCTCATCGGCGACTTTGGTCTGAATGGCCGGTGCGGTTTTCACAGTGAGCCCCTGAGAAGGTCCATCTGCATCTGCACCCTTCCAAGCTGCCCAAGGGCAGCAACTATGGCTAGACGCTTTTCGGGCGGGCAGGGGTGCCTTCGTTCTGGGCGACGAATCCTGTTCGGCGCTTGGCGGAACTTGGTTCCGAGAAGCTTCAAAACATGGGCGATCCAACAGGTCTTCGGCACAAACCCTGCCCTGAGCTTGACTTCCCGTTGGACGTCTTTGTACGAGGCCATTGATTCCTCCATGCTTGGTTAGTTATACTGTAACCAAGTATTTATAGTATTATACATTTCTGCGTGTTGAAATCAAGTTTTTCTCCTTAAGATCCAGTCCGCAACGCGAAAGGATCCCTCGTGCAGAATCATTTACAATGACCAATTCCCCAGCACCTTAGGACATCCCAACTATGCATCGCTGGTCACAGCTTTTTATTCCCACCCTGCGCGAGGCCCCGGCGGACGCCGAGGTCGCGAGCCACAAGTTTCTTGTCCGCGCGGGATACATCCGCCAACTGTCGGCGGGGATTTATTCGTATCTCTTTCTTGCACAACGGTCGTTTACCAAGATCACGGGCATTGTCCGCGAGGAGATGGACCGCATTGGCCAAGAGTTTTATCTTCCGGCGCTACATCCGCGGGAACTTTGGGAAGCCAGCGGGCGCTGGTCGGTCATGGGCGATAACCTGTTCCGGTTAAAAGACCGCAAGGGCGCCGACCTGTGCCTGGGCATGACGCACGAAGAGAACATGACCGAGATTGCCCGCAAGGAACTGCGCAGCTACAAACAACTGCCGCAGATTTGGTATCAGATTCAGTCGAAATTTCGCGATGAGCCGCGGCCGAAGTCCGGCCTGCTGCGGGTGCGGCAATTCATGATGAAGGATTCGTACTCCTTCGACATTGATGCCGCCGGGCTGGACGTTTCTTACCAAAAGCATCGCGAAACTTACCACCGAATTTTCGACCGTTGCGGACTGAATTATCTGGTCATCGACGCGCATTCGGGTGCGATGGGCGGAACGCAGTCGGAAGAGTTCATGGTTTACACACCGGCGGGCGAAGACCAGGTCGTGAGCTGCGCGAACTGCAAGTACGCAGCAAATCTGGAGAAGGCGGCTTCAAAGCTGGAGCCGGTCGCCGACCTTGAGCCCGAAGGCGACGGCAAACCACTGGAAGTGCACACTCCGGGGCAGAAGACGATCGAGGATGTGGCGCGGTTTCTGGGCGTCTCGCCGAAGAACAAGATCAAGACGCTGGCGCTGATGATTGACGCACAGGACGAAAAATCCGGCGCAAGCACGGGCGGGGACGCCCGTGCCCCCAAAAGCCAAGCTGCTTCGCGGGCAGTCGTTGTTCTGATTCGCGGCGATCACCAGATGAATGAGGCCAAGCTTTCCACCGCTTTGGCCGGAAAAGAAACCCGTCCTATGCAGGAGGAGGAAATCCGGCAATTGTTTGGCTCGCCGGCGGGATTCCTGGGGCCGCTAGGAATCGACTGGGCAAAGGACTTCAAGACCACTGGCCCGATTCTGCTGGTGGATAAGGCCCTCGAAGGCCGCAAGAACCTCATCTCCGGCGCAAACAAAGAGGATTATCACGTTAAGAACATCACGCCGGGAGAGACTTTCCATCCGACCGCATATGCCGACCTTCGCTCGGTGACCAGCGGCGATCCTTGTCCGAACTGTGGTTCGCTGCTTCGGATGGATACAGCAGTCGAAATCGGGCACATCTTCAAGCTTGGTCAGAAGTACACGACCTCCATGGGAGCCCGCGTGCTCGACAAAAACGGCAAAGAAGTCACGCCGATCATGGGCAGCTATGGGATTGGGATTGAGCGCATCCTGACGGCTGCGGTCGAGCAGAGCAATGACGAAAACGGCTTCTGGCTACCGCCGCAGATCGCGCCCTTTCAGATTATCGTCACAGCTACGAATGTCGGCGACGAGAAGCTCAGAACGACCGCGGAGGGCATCGCCAGCCGCCTGGAAGCCGCCGGTTACGATGTTCTGCTGGACGACCGGGATGAACGTCCGGGAGTCAAATTTAAAGACGCCGATCTAGTAGGTATCCCCTTTAGAATCAATGTGGGGAAGAAGGTTACCGACGATACCGTAGAGATCGTTCAGCGCTCGACTCGCAAGTCCGACGATGTTAGCATCGGCGCAGTAACGGAATATTTTCAACGAGTTCTGGGCCCGGCGCGGACGTGACATAAGCCCCGCTGCGGCCCGCGCGGAGCGCTATGGGCAGCATGAAGTTGATTCTGGGACTTTTCATCATTGTCGGCGGCGGTTACTCCGCAGCCAAGCTGATGCCACCTTACTTCGAGAATTATCAGTTCCAGGACGCGGTGAAGGACGAAGCCACCCACGACACCTATTCTCCGAAGACCGAGAACGACATCCGCGACACCATATTCAAAAAAGCCCAGGAATACGACATTCCGGTCGGGGTTGACGGGATCCAGGTCCAGCGCCAGGGAACGCAGTTCAACGGGATGGTCATCATCCACGTGCCTTACGTGGTGCACGTTGATTTTCCCGGATACACCATGGATCTTCACTTCGAAGCCTCCACGGAAAACAAGAGCGTCTTCTAGTCAGCGTCTTGTAATCTAGGTGCGCCTAATCCAAGGTGCACCAGAGCCGTATTTCCACCTAACGCGTGATTTAGAATAGAAGCCATCAGACTGCCGTTAGGGGGCAGATTCTGGAAACGAATTCTCGCGCCGCCTCATCTCACGAAGCAGTAACATGAGTTCATCGAAGGATTAAGGGACTAGACTGCAATGGCGGGCGACTGGCGTCCGCCTTACGCTAACGTGACCATCAAGATCAAAATTCCGCGCGGCAAGAATAGGGCAGGGGGCGGCAGACGCGATCCAGTGTTGCGCTTCGCCCTCGGTGTCTTCATAGTGCTGGCAGCGAGCTTCGCGATTGTTTTCTCGTACTACTACGTTACCTACGATCGCATAATTACCCACCGTTTTGCCGGGCCAGTTTTCGCTAACGCAGCCAAAATCTATGCCGCGCCACCTGCCGTAACGGTTGGCGCGAAGATAGAGCTGAAAGATGTTGCGACCGAACTGCGCCATGCCGGCTATTCGGAAAAGAGTGGTGAATCCAACATGGGCAGCTACCACCTTGCCGGAGGCAGCATCGAGGTGCAGCCGGGCCCGGGGTCGTATCACAGCCCCGAACCGGCAGTGATTCGGGTCAGCGCGGGCCGGGTTGAGAGCATCAGCAGCAACGGCAACCAGCTGCAGGCTTACGAACTCGAGCCGGAGATGATTACTTCGCTATTCGAAGGCGATCAGCGGTCGAAGCGCCAGGTCGTCCACTACGACGATATGCCCAAGATGCTGGTGGACGCGGTGTTGGCCATCGAAGACCGGCGGTTTTTTGAGCATGGCGGAATAAATTTCGTTCGGATGTTTGGGGCCGCTGCCGGGGACGTGAGCCGAAGGTTGGGCTTAAGCCACCAGCGGTACGAGGAGGGCGGATCGACGATCACCATGCAGGTTGCTCGCGGGTTCTTTCTTACGCCCGAGAAGACCGTGAAACGCAAGCTGACCGAGATGCTGATCTCCGAGGAGCTGGAACAAAAGTTCACCAAACAGCAGATTTTTGAGTTTTACGCGAACCTGGTTCCCCTAGGGCAGCGCGGATCGTTTGCCATCAACGGATTTGCCGAAGCCTCGCGCACCTATTTCAATAAGGATCTCAAAGACATCACCCTTCCCGAGGCTGCTCTACTGGCCGGAATCATCCAGGGACCAAGCTATCTTTCGCCCTACCGCCATCCCGAGCGCGCCACCGAGCGCCGAAACACTGTCCTCGACAGCATGGTGGAAACCCGTGCCATTACCCGCGACCAGGCGGACAAGGCAAAAGCAACTCCGCTGAAACTGGCGCCACCCAACGTAGAAGCCAGCGACGCGCCGTATTTTGTAGATCTGGTGCGCGATACCGTCATCAACAAGGTGGCTGAGCGCGAAATGAACGAGCAGGCATATCGCATCTACACCACGCTCGATCCTGATCTGCAACGCGCGGCGGCACAAGCGGTGGAGGCAGGAATCAAGCTGGTGGATGATCAGGTGACCAAACGCCGAACCCATCGCGTGAAAGTCGGCAAGGGAAAGTATGAGACCCAAGTGGACCAGGGGCCGGACGCGCAGGTCGCGTTGGTTGTTCTGGACCCGCATACAGGCGAAGTACTGGCCCTGGGCGGAGGCCGCAACTATGGATTCAGCCAGTTGAACCATGCAACGGCTAAGCGGCCCACGGGATCAATCTTCAAACCCTTTGTGTATGCGGCCGCCATGAATACGGCGCTCGACGGCAGTGCTCAAGTCTTGACGCCGGCTTCCATCGTGCCTGACCAGCCCAGCACTTTCACTTACGGAGACCAGATTTACGAGCCGCGCAATTACAAAGAGGAATACCACGGCGATGTGACCGCGCGTTATGCGCTAGCCATGTCGCTTAACAACGCCACTGTCAAACTCGCCGAAGAAGTCGGCTATGACAAAGTCGCTGATCTCGCGCGGTCGGCCGGCATCGCGTCCGTGAAAGCCACTCCAGCGATGGCACTGGGTTCCTACGACGCAACCCCGCTCGACATGGCCGGCGCCTACACCGTGTTCTCGAACAATGGGGTGCGGGTAACGCCGTCGATGGTGAAATCGGTGCGTACCGCCAACGGGGACCCAGTGATGAATTTCAGTGCGGAAAGCCATCAGGTGCTCGATCCGCGTGTCGCCTATGTGATGACCGACATGATGGAGGGCGTCATCAATTACGGGCTGGGCTTTTCGGCAGTGCGCGCGCGCGGATTCCAACAGCCGGCAGCGGGCAAGACCGGCACTTCGCATGATGGCTGGTTTGCCGGATACACTTCGAACTTGTTGTGCGTCGTCTGGGTCGGGTTCGACGATTACAGCGAAATCCACCTGACTGGAGCGCAGACAGCGGCGCCTATCTGGACAGAATTCATGAAGAAGGCGGCCGCGCTGCCACGCTATTCAAACATGCAATCGTTTTCGCAGCCTTCGGGTGTGGTTGACGTTGAACTCGATAAGGTCACCAACCTGCTAGCTACGCCGGCGTGTCCTCAGACATACACCGCGGCTTTCATCGTGGGGACCGAACCCACGAACACCTGCGATCAGGGTGGCGGTGTCAAAGGCGCACTTTCCAGGATTTTCGGGTTGGGGAATCAACAGGCTGAGCCTCCGCAGAACGGACCCTCAGGAGACAAGAAAAAGGGTTTACTCGGGAAATTTGCTGGTATTTTTAAGAACGACAAGCCGCCCACATCCGTCCCTAAGCCGCCGGACGCGAGCGGCGCCTCTCATTGAGGGAACTTGCGGGGCGGGAGCGGTGTCTGTAGGTGAATGGGCTGTTGGATCTTGTTTGCTAGACCTTGGTTGCTAGTTCTGGGCCGAAGAGCATTTGCGGCTCAGCTTTCGAAGTGAGGTGACCGTGATGTTTCCTCGTGTATCTTTGTGTCGAGCATCTTCCCGTTTCGTTCTTCCCTTGGTAGCACTGAGCTTACTCACTCCTGCCGTCGCCGCAGCCCAACTCTCGGAACTGGATCAGATTCAGATTGCGCCGCCGATGAGTCAGGTACAGCCGCCTTCGAAGGACGCGTCCGCCGAGCAACTGGAAAAGCAGGGCGACGAATTGCGCGCGGAGAAAGCCTACCTGGACGCGCTCGATTACTTCCGGGCCGCGCTGGTCAAGTCGCCGGACAATGCGCCCATCTATAACAAAACTGGGATTGTGGAGCTGTTGCTCCAGCGTTACCGCGACGCCGCCAAAGACTTTGAGCGGGCGCTGAAAAAAGATCGCAAGTTTGCCGAGGCGCTCAACAATCTGGGCGTGGTGGATTACGAGCGCAAGAAGTATGCAGCAGCCATCAAGCAGTACAAAAAAGCTATCGAGCTTTCGTCTGAGTCACCCTCGTTTTACTCGAACTTGGGTGCTGCATATTTTGCCCGCAAAGATTTTGATCGCGCCAGCGAGGCCTATTCCCAGGCCATGCATCTGGACCCGCTGATTTTCGAGCACGCCTCGCATAACGGAATCGCGGCGCAGATGGCTTCTCCCGCGGACCGCGCGCACTACGATTACGTTCTGGCCAAACTTTACGCCAAGATCGGCGACAGCGACCATTCCCTGCAATATCTTCGCGAAGCATTGGAGAACGGCTACACTGCGGTCAATAACGCCCTTACCGATCCCGAGTTCGCCGACCTGCGCAAGGACGCGCGGTTCACAGACTTGATGAAGGCGCGGCCTGTGGCGATTCCGGAGTAGCAGCTCTTGGGACCGGCTCTTGGTTCTGGGCTCTTGGCTCTGTGCGCCCGCTCTTAAGAGCCTAGAACCAAGAGCCGAGAGCTCTTTTCAGGACCTGCTTTTTCAAAACACCTGATAACTGCCCACCTTACCGTTCTCAAATTTCACCACCCAGCGGTGGCCGTCCTTCAGATAGAACCAGGTCTCGTGCAGGCTGGCATCGGTGGTCTCGTCGACTTTTTTCTGGTCAGGATCGCCCATGCTCATAAGCACCATTTGGTAAGTCATGCCTTCGCGAACGGTCTTGCCATTGATGGCGTCGCGGAATTCCACCGGCATGGTTTTCTCTTCAAGCGACTCTTTGATTTTCGAAGTGTCGAGCATGCGTGACATGAAAATCAGAAACAGGTCGGGATCAAGGTCGCGATCGCGAAGGTCCCTCTGATACTTAAAGTTGATCCGAGAACCGCCCGCGCGCTTGTAGCCTGAACCCACTTTATTGGCATGATTACTGCCGCGGCGTCCCTCGCCGCCGCCGCCGAGATGGACTTCGATGGCATCGGCGTCGAACTTCACGTTGGTGATAGTCGTCCATTCATCGCGGTCCACGCCAACACCCTTGTCCTTGAGCCACTTGGTCATTTCGCCCAGGTCGAGGCCGCGTTCGTCAACCCGCTTGCCCGACGGAGGCGTGTAGTAGATGTCGATGCCATCCTTGTAGGCGGGCATTTCCACCAGCGCCCGGACGTCTTTACCCAACAGGATTTGGTTCAACTTTTCCTGGGCGTTCGAGGAAGTAGATCCGGCGAAACTGCCCGTCGCGGTCGCAATTACTGCCGCCAATAGGCACAGGTATTTCAGACGATGTGGCATTTGCCCCCTTCACGCGACCGCTTTGGGGAAAGCGATGTTGCGAAAACTCCAAAGAATAGGCCTTGGGGAAGGCCAAAAAGCGTGGCTAAGTATTAGGCGGAAGCGGCGGGAAGTCAAGGCTAATTCGGCTGTTGGCCCCAGACTCAGGCTCGCGGCTCTTAGGTCTTAGCTTTGTCGAAGGCGGGCACTACCGGCTTCTAAGAGCCAAGAACCAAGAGCCGAGACCTGCTTCTTTCCCTCCTCTGATATCCTTTCCCTTCCCCAGGAGGGAGCATGTCTTTCAGCCTCGAAGGCCGGGTGGCCGTCGTTTTCGGAGTCGCCAACAAACGCAGCATTGCCTGGTCGATCGCGCAGGGGCTGCATCAGGCGGGCGCTAAGCTGGCGATCACCTACCAGAACGAACGTCTAGAGTTGGAGGCCAAAGAACTGATTTTGGCGCTCCCCGGCGCCGAGGCCTTCATGTGCGACGTTTCCAAGGATGAGGAAATCGAGCGTTTGTTTGAAAAATTCAAAGAACGGTACGGAAAGCTGCATGTGCTGGTACACAGCGTGGCCTTTGCGCCGGCGGAGGAGATGAAAGGCGATTTTCTGAATACTACGCGCGAAGGCTTTCGCATCGCGCACGATGTTAGCGCGTATTCGCTGATCGCGGTTTCCCGCGCCGCTGCTCCGCTAATGACGGATGAAGCCGGTGGCAGCATTTTGACCATGACCTACTACGGCGCGGAAAAGGTTGTCCCTCACTACAACGTGATGGGTGTTGCGAAAGCGGCGCTGGAATGCACGGTACGGTATCTGGCATACGACCTTGGACCGAAGAAAATTCGCGTTAACGCCATTTCCGCCGGACCGATTAAGACGCTGGCCGCGCGAGGGGTGTCTGGCTTGGGAGAGATGCTGAAGTCACACTCCGAACGCTCGCCGCTAAAGCGCAACGTGGATGTAAATGAAGTCGGCGCGACGGGAGTGTTCCTGGCTTCGGATGCGAGCTCGGGGATTACGGGTGAGGTGATTTACGTGGACTGCGGGTACAACATTATGGGATTTTGATACGATGGCTGGGAATTCAGGATTTCCGCCAATGTGAAGATGATGAGTGCGCGTTTGGAGTGATGAGTTGAGACAACTTCGCAGAATTGTCGTAATCGTGGTAATCACGCTGGGCACAATTTTTATCGGGGCGGAGTGGGTTGCCCCAGTCGTGATGTCCTTCGATACCGTAAGGAAACCGCCTCGTGACGCTAGGCTGGTTCCCGTCGACCTACCGGACCTCTCCATCTCGCGGTCTCCCGGAAGGAAGTTGTCATACTTCGGCTACGAGTTCGAGATTCCTTGGAATGATCTCGACGAGACCAAAACTAAGTCCGGCCCCATGGTCGTTCTTAGCTTCCACTCGGGGTTGGGGATGATGGTCGGCGCGTCACAGGCCAAGCTCTGGGTGAACGGTCTTTCTTCCAACTGGCACGTCTCGCAGGCGAGTCTTCAGTCGGCTTTCGGCGCTGACACGATGCGTTCGGACTACAATTTCTTCAAAATGCTCTACGAATTCACGCCCGAACAAATGCACCGATGGGCCTTATCGCCGCGCGTCCACTATCGAGAGTTTATGCTGCTCACCCTAAAGTCTGCCGCGCTCTTGCCACCCGCTGAAAAGGGATTCTTTAATATTCACAACCAAGGGTACAGAGGGTTTCAGCAAGGCAGCCCCAATAACACGCCAATGGTCTTCGTGAGTCTTTACTCGGACGACGGCGAAATCGAGTTCACCATCTTCCGAACGGACCACCAGAATCTCGCTCTGGCGCAAGCTGAAATCAATCGCATCGTGCAGTCCTTGCATAAGTCTGCGGATGGAGAGTCAGTAGTTTCGACAGCAGCCGTGCGATAAGCAGAATCGCACCCTGACATCACCCATCAACCTTTATCCGCCGCTCGTTCTCGCTGATCCGCTCCAGCGCAATCTCCACATCCCGCTCGCGCTCGAAGCGGGGGAACTTGTCTCCCCATTCGATCAGTAGAACGCTGTTGTCGCCAATCAGGTCGTCGAGTCCCAGCGTTTCCAGCTCACGCGGGGTGTCCACGCGGTACAAATCAATGTGATAGAGCGTCGCCGACGGGCCGCGATATTCGTGGATCAGAGTAAACGTCGGGCTGGTGACGTCTTCTTCCGCAGCGGCTTTGAAGCCTTCCGCAAGTCCCTTAATCAGCGTGGTTTTCCCGGCGCCGAGGTCCCCGTTTCTTTCGCCCTTTCAGGGCTTATTTACTTCGCGCTGCTACCCAGGGCTTGCGCCCTGGGTTGCAATCTTTCGCCGCTTCGCGGCTTTACTGCTTTACCTTGGCGCATTCGTAGGCGGCGGTGCGCTGCGTTCTCGAGCGGGGACGGGCGAACATGTAGGAACAGGAAAGCCTGCTCAGCCGGCTGAGCGACACCCATCAGCCTACGTTCTAGAAGAAAACTGGCTGGAGCGCAGACCCAAAAAGCTGCGGTCCGCGGTTGCCTCCACTACCCGGCAAAGCTTGCTGTGGTCTTCGTCATCGAGGGCCACGAAGCGGAAAGCCTGGAGGACGCTGCCTTGCCCTTTGCGCACCGGGTTTAGCATCTCAGCCATGCCCTGCACGTTGCCGGAGTTGGTCTGGAAAGCGACTTCGACAAAGTCGCCCTCAGAGAGCGGCCGCCCTAGTTGCAGCAGGCCTCCGGTAACCGAAACCATGTGGATGTTTCCCTTGGTTTTTTGTCCGTCGCCGAGTTTGACTACTGCCGGGGTGGTTGCGAGTTGAATTCGAGGAGCACGATGAGTGGTGTTCGTCTGGGGATAATGTGTCATGCCGGAAACAACTATGGCACCGGGCGAAGAGGGATGCGAGATTACTGAAGCCCAGTGTCCGGATTCTAGGGCCTTTCGTGCTTAACCGATTTTTACCCACTTTTCACCCGCCAG
>WNFI01405882.1_pt1 | contig 20963 bp, 19 predicted proteins | sample 5400471 | NCBI WGS metagenome assembly WNFI01 (sample SAMN13153348, study PRJNA577476) | soil metagenome | isolation source: 100 cm saprolite on Douglas fir-dominated hillslope | place: USA:California | collected 2013-09-17
GTCAGATTCGCAGGCTGCTCGACGGCACAAGGGCGCACTCCGGCCTAGCCCGCCTCTGGCACAACGCTAGTGATCGCGCGCACATTTGGAGCGGACCTTTCACTGCGAGCCTCTCATGTCGGTCGCATCCCGCTTGGCTGTGTGCGGAGCCTTGTCGCTCATACTCGTCGCTCCGGTGCGCGCGCAGGAGCACGAGCACGGTGGCGCGCATGGCGAGCAGCTCGGCCACGTCGCCTTCGCAACGTCGTGCCGGCCGGACGCGCAGGCGCAGTTCGAGCGGGCGATAGCTCTGCTGCACTCCTTCTGGTGGGAGGAAGGGGCCCGGGCGTTCCGCGCCGTCACGGCGGCCGATTCGACCTGCGCGATGGCATACTGGGGGCTGGCGCTGAACTCCTGGGGGAACCCGTTCGTGGGTGGGCCGGTGGGTGAGAACCTGCGGCACGGCGCCGCCGCGGCCGTGGTCGCGCTTGCCCTGAGCGCGCCCACAGCCCGCGAGCGAGGGTTTCTCGCGGCCGCTGGCGCGCTGTACCGTGATTACGAGACCACGTCGAATCCGCGCCGGCTCCAGGCTTACTCGGATACCCTGGCACGCGTCTACCGCGACTTTCCCGCCGACCCCGAGGTCGCGATCTACTACGCGCTCTCGCTCGTCGCGACCGCGTCGCCGACCGATACGACGTTCACGCGGCAGCGGCAGGCGGCGGCGATCCTCAATCCACTGTTCCGCCGCTTCCCCACGCACCCGGGGCTCGCGCATTACATCATCCACGCCAACGACTCTCCGCAGCTCGCCTCGCTCGGGCTCGACGCCGCCCGTCGCTACGCGCAGATCGCGCCCTCGGCACCCCACGCGCAGCACATGCCGTCGCACATCTTCATTCGGCTCGGCCTGTGGGACGAAACGATCGCTGCCAACCAGCGGTCGCTCGATGCGGGCATCGAGTACGCGCGCGCGCAGCACTTCAAGGGCGTGGCGCCGGAGCAGTTCCACGCGCTCGACTACATGGTGTACGGCTACCTCCAGGAGGGACGCGACTCCGTGGCCCGACGGACCGTCGCGCAGGGACTCGCGCTCACCACGGTGCTCTCGAGCGATGCGCTGGTCACGAACTACAATCGCGTGGCGATGGAAGCACGTGTGCCGCTGGAACGGGGCGAGTGGGCAGCGGCGGCTGCGCTGCCCGTGCGCGCGGCCGCGCAGGGCGGCATCGGGGGAGCTTTGGGGCACTTCACTCGCGGGCTCGGCGCCGCCCGCAGCGGCGACACCGCCCAGGCACGCGGCGAGATCGCGGCGCTCGCGACGATCGAAGCGGCACTCGTGGGACAGCCGGGCTACAACTGGTCCCGCGTTGTCGGGAACGAGAAGCAGGCGGTGACGGCGTGGGTCCTGCTGGCGGCCGGCGATACCGCCGGCGCGTTGCGGGAGGCGGCGGCCGCGGCCGATCGGGAGGACGTGACGGCGAAGCATCCGGTGACGCCCGGCGAGCTATTGCCCGCACGTGAGCTCGAGGGTGACCTGTTGCTCGCGGTCGGTCGATACGCGTCCGCCGGCGCGGCCTACGAGGCGACACTGCGCCGGGAGCCGGGGCGGCCGCGCAGCTTGTTCGGATTGGCCCGCGCGGCGGAGCTGGCGGGCGACGCCGCGGCGGCGCAGACCGGCTATCGCGCGTATCTCGCACGGATGCAGCAAGGCGACGGGGGGCGAGCCGAGCTCGCGATCGCCCGGGGCGCGCTGTCAGGCCGCTAGCGCCCGCTCTGGCACAGGTTGCTCGGGGCAGGGTATCCTGCCCCATGCCAAACCCCGGCCGCTACCTCGCCGCCATCGCGCTGTGCCTGGTCCCCGCGGTCCTGACGGCGCAGGGTACGGCCGCACCGCCGCAGGTGGTCTGGTCGCCTCGCTTACCGCTCCAAGCATCGTTGGTGCGGGTACTGGTCCGCCCGCCGGCGGGCGACAGCGTGAGAGCGGTGTCCGGCGAGCTGGCGGGCGAGCCGCTGCATTTCGAGCGGTTCGCGGACGGCTTCGAAGCGCGCCGCGGCGCTGCCGGTGGGGCGCCGGCGCGTCCCGCGCGAGCGGCTGCGCGTGGCTCCCGAGTTCGCGGAGCCGCCCGATTCACTGAGCGAGCGCATCCGGCTGGAGCAGGAGCTGGTGCAAGAGGTGAGACAGCGGGCGCACGAGACCCCGCGGTTGTGGCAGGCGCCGTTCCTGCGCCCGCGGGCCGGCGTGGTGACCAGCGGGTTCGGCGTAGCACGCGTGTTCAACAAGGTGCTGCGCAGCCGTCACTGGGGCGTCGACTTCGCCGGGCAGCGGGGGGACCCGGTGCGCGCTTCGAACCGCGGCGTGGTCGCGTTGGTGGCCGATCTCTACTACAGCGGGACCACCGTGCTCATCGACCACGGGGCCGGTCTCGTGACCGGGTATTTTCACCTCAGTCGCGTGCTCGTCGTGCCTGGGGACACCGTCGCCGCTGGCCAACTGATCGGCCTGGTCGGGGCGTCCGGTCGCGTCACCAGGTCGCACCTCCACTGGTTCGCGGCCTATGGCCGCATCACCGTCGACCCGCTTGACCTGATCCGGGCCAACGGACCGGCGCGCTTCCCCTAAGTAGGCGTCTACGCGTCTGTGGGTCTGTGCGTCTAGCCGTTGAGATACTCTTCTCTATACATCTTCACCAACTCGAAGAGATAGCTCAGCGCCAGCGGCCCGATCAGCAGTCCCAGGATGCCGAAATACGGCACGCCGGCCAGCGCACCGACCAGCGTGACGAGCGGGTGAATGTTGGCCCAGCGGCGGAACACCATCGGTCTGATGACGTAGTCCACGTTACCCACGATCACGGCGCCGCCCACAGCCAGGAGCACACCCCACAGCGCATGGTTGCCCAGGATCAGGGCGAGCGCTCCGGGCCCCCACACGAGGGCGCTGCCGACGACGGGCAGGATGGCGAACACCATGGTGACCACACCCCAGAACACGGCGTTCGGAAGGCCGGTGAGCCAGAAGCCGAGGCCCACGAGGAAGCCCTGAATCGCCGCGGTGGCACCCGTGCCGACGATCGTCGAGGTGGTGACGTGGCGAAACCGCTGGCGCAGCTTCTCGGTGTTCTTGGCGGAGAATGGGATGTAGGGCCGCACCGCCTCCCAGGTCTCGCCCGGCGCCAGCATCAGGTAGAACAACCCGAACAGCGAGATGGTGAGGTTGAGCGCGAGTCGCGTCGCGGTGCCCACCAGACCGAACGCAGAGGATCCGATCCATGCCACGACCTGGGCTCCCAGGTCGGCCAGCCGCGGTCCCAGATCCATGCCGCCGAACTTCAGCTCCCGCAGGCGGCCGAGCACCGGGTTGCGAATGACACCGCCGGCGATTTCCTGCGCCTGGGAGACGATCAAGCCTGCGAACGAGACGCCCGGCACCACGATCAGAAAAAGCGCCAGCGCGACCACCAGGGTCGCGGCGAGCTTGGGCCGGACCCGCAGCGACAACCACTCGTGCACCGGGGTGAACACGGCGTACAGCACCGGGATGCCGATGAGCCCCGTGGCGTACGGCGTGAGCGCGATGACCAGCCCGAGGCCCAGCAGCAGGGTGACCAGCGCCGCACGCCCGTGATTCGTGTCGATCAGAGCCATGCGCTAGTGTAGGGCCCGACAGGCGTGGAAGCTAGAGGCGGGCTTGTCGTACAGCTGGCGGTAGCGGCCATGCTTCGCCAGCAGCTCGGCGTGGGTGCCGCGCTCTACGATCTCACCGCCCTCCATCACGAGGATCTGGTCCGCGCTGCGAATGGTCGAGAGACGATGGGCGATGACGAACGTCGTGCGCCCGCGCCGCAGGGTACGCAGGCCGTCCTGGATGGCTGCCTCGCTCTCGGAGTCGAGGCTGGACGTGGCTTCGTCGAGGATCAGAATGCGCGGATCGGCGAGGATGGCCCGCGCGATCGAGACCCGCTGGCGCTCGCCGCCCGAGAGCTTCACGCCCCGCTCCCCCACCACCGTGTCGTAGCCCTTCTCGAGGCGACGCACGAACTCGTCACAGTGGGCGATCCGCGCCGCTTCCTCGATCTCTTCGCGCGTCGCGTGCGGCCGCGCGAACGCGATGTTCTCGGCGACCGTTCCGTCGAACAGGAAGTTGTCCTGCAGCACCACGCCGAGCTGCCGGCGGTAGTCGCCCAGCCGGAGCGACGCGAGATCGCGACCGTCGACGAGGATCCGGCCCGACCTCGGTCGGTTGAACGTCAGGACCAGGCTGATGAGCGTGCTCTTCCCGGCGCCGGAGGAGCCGACCAGCGCCGTGGTCGAGCCGGCGGGTGCGTGGAAGGACACGCGTTTCAGGACGTCGCTACCCGGCGTGTACTCAAAGCTTACGCTCTCGAAGGCGATGTCGCCCCGCACCCCGTCGAGTGCCGCGCGCGCGCTGTCCTCGGCGTCCTCGGTCACGAGGCGGCGGATCTCGCGGATGCGGTCGAGCCCCGCGAACGCTTCCGTGATCTGGGTTCCGATGGACGCGATGTTGATCAGCGGGAGGGCGACGAGGCCGATGAACAAGAGGTACATGACGAATTCACCCAGCGTCATGCTGCCCGAGATGATGGCGTGTCCGCCCTCGAGGATCATCAGGATGCCGATCGCGCCGACGATGATCGTGGCGAAGGCGCCAACCGCCGAGATCCCGGTCATCGTCATGGCGATGTTCCGGAACAGGGTATTCGCCCCACGGGTGAACACGAGCCGCTCGCCCCGCTCGGCGCGATACGCCTTCACGATGCGGATGCCGCCCAGGGTCTCGCCCAGCCGGCCGGTCACGTCGGCGTTCAGCTTGCCACGCTCGCGAAATAGCGGCCGGAGCTTCGTGAACGCGTACGCCATGCCACCCCCGAAGCATGCCAGGATGAGGATGGCGATGACCGTGAGCCGCCAGTTGAGATAGAACAGTACGCCGAGCGCGATCGCCGCCGTCAGGAGCCCGCCTACGAGCTGGACCAGGCCGGTGCCCACCAGGTTCCGGATGCCCTCGGCGTCGGTCATGATGCGCGAGATGAGGATCCCGCTCTTGGTCGAGTCGAAATAGCTGATGGGCAGCCGGAGCACGTACGCCTGCACGGTGCGCCGCATGTCGGTGATGGCGCGCTGCGCCGCCACGCCGAGAATCTGCGATATGCCGAATCCGGTGATGGCCTGAACCAGGGTGGCCCCGCCGGCCGCGAGCGCGAGCGGCACGAGCAGCTCGGGATGGTGCTGGTTGATCACCCGGTCGATCACCCACTTGGAGGAGGAGGGCAGGACCAGCCCGGCGAGCCGGTTGACGAGCATCAGCCCCAGGCCCACCGCCAGGCGGCCGCGGTGCGCGTAGATGAGCGCCCGCGCCTCCTGCCAGGCGCCGGGCGTGATGGCCTTCTTGGGGGGTCGGGTCGGGGTCGGGGCGTCAGCCATAAGAGTGAGCGCAATCTAAACGGGGCGGGGAACGAAAGGAGTACTTGACAGAGTCAAGTATCTGTCGGACATTGACGGTATGGCCGTGCGCGAGCTGGAGCAGCGGGTGGAGGCGGCGCGCCGTTTCAACCGGTTCTACACCCGGACGATCGGCGTGCTACGCGAGGGGGCGTACAAGAGCCCGTTCTCCCTCACGGAGGTGCGGGTCCTGTACGAGCTCGCGCACCGCGACCAGCCCACCGCGACGGCGTTGGGCCGTGATCTCGGCCTCGATGCGGGATACCTGAGCCGCATTCTGCGCGGCTTCGAGCGGCGCGGGCTCGTGCTCAAGACCCGCTCCACGGCCGACGGTCGGCAGAGCCACCTCGCCCTCACGGCCCAGGGACGCAAGGTCTTCGCGCCGCTCAACGCGCGCTCGCACGACGAGGTGGCCGCGCTGTTGGGCGGCTTGTCCTCCGCCGCCCAGGGGCGTCTGGTGGGCGCGATGCAGACCATCGAACGGCTGCTCGGCGACCGCGAGGAACCGCATGCCCCATACGTGCTTCGGTCGCCACAGCCGGGCGACTTGGGTTGGGTGGTGCACCGGCATGGTGCCGTGTATGCCCAGGAATACGGCTACGACGCGCAGTTCGAGGCGCTGGTCGCCGGGATCGTGGCCCAATTCGTCCAGCGCTTGGACCCGAAACGCGAGCGGTGCTGGATCGCGGAGCAGCGCGGCGAGGTGGTCGGCTCGGTTTTCCTCGTGGCGCGATCGAAGACCGTCGCGCAACTGCGCCTATTGTTGGTGGAGCCCAACGCGCGCGGGTCGGGCCTCGGGACGCGCCTCGTGAGCGAGTGCGTCCGCTTCGCACGTCAGACGGTCTACCGCAAGGTCATGCTCTGGACCCAGAGCGAACTGCGCGCCGCGCGACGGCTGTACGAGGCAGCCGGATTCCGCATGGTGCGCAAGGAGAAGAACCACAGCTTCGGGAAGGATCTGGTCTCGGAGACGTGGGAGCTGGACTTGTGACGTCGTCGGGGCATTTCAAGGATCATTTTTCGGAGATTTCCGCCGCGTACGCGGCGCACCGCCCCTCGTATCCCGCCGCGCTCGTAGCCTTCCTGGCGCGGCTCGCNNNACGTTCGACCGGGTCGTGGCTACCGATGCCAGTCCCGAGCAGATCGCGCGCGCGACGCCCCACGCCAAGGTGGAGTACCGCTGCGCCCCCGCCGAGGCGAGCGGCCTCACGGACGGCGCCGTGGACCTGGCAACGGCCGCACAGGCCGCCCACTGGTTCGACCTGCCCGCCTACTACGCCGAAGTGCGGCGCGTGACCCGGCCCGGCGGGATCATCGCCCTGGTCAGCTACGGTGTGCTCCGGGCGGACGCCGACGTCGACCGGGTCATCCAGCCCTTTTACCGGGCTGTGCTGGCTTCCTACTGGCCGCCCGAGCGCCGGCATGTGGACGAGGGTTATCGCTCGCTGCCCTTCCCGTTCGAGGCGCTCGAGGCTCCCGCGCTCGAGATCCGGCTCGACTGGCGGCTCGCGGAGCTCGTCGGCTATGTGGGGACGTGGTCTGCGGTGTGGGCGCTCGAGCGGGCGAAAGGTGACGGGCCGTTCGCGACCTTCCGGCGCGAGCTGGCGCACGCCTGGGGGCCAGCCACGGCGGTACGTGCCGTGCGCTGGCCCCTGGCCCTCCGGGTTGGTCGCGTGTGAGGCGACGTTCCTAGAGACTTCTCAAGAACTCGAGCAGGGCGAAGCGCGCGCCCGCTGGCAGGCGCGAAAAGCGATCGCGGGCTCCTTTTCCTTGGCCGTCGTGAGCGAGGATCGCCGCATCCAGGCTCGTTGCGCGGCCGTCGTGTAAGAGTAGCGGTCGCGTGCGGACACCCCACAGAGGGGCGGTGCGCATTTGGCGGCCGGTGGCCGCGCCCTGCGCGATCCCGTCGCCGAGATCGCCCATGTCGTGGAGCAGGAAATCGGAATACGGCTGAAACACTTTGTTGGACAGCGCCACCACCGGGCTGCGCCCCGTGACCAGGGCCGGCGTGTGGCAGGCGGCGCAGCCGATGACCGCGAAGATTGCACTGCCTCTCAACACTTGCAGGGAGACACTGCTGCGGGGGGGTGGTGCAAGCAAGGTCATGAAGTCGGTGAACTTCACCACGCCCGCGCCGTCATCGTTGAGGGTCTTGAGCGGGTTGTGGTCGAGCGCGGCGCAGTCGCCCTGCGGGCAGTTCTCGTTCGGAAACTCGGGATTCGTGATCCCCATTTCGTTCAGGTAGGCGTCGCCCGAGAACTGAAACAGGGTCGGAACCTGTGCCTTCCAGCCGAAGCGCCCCACGCGGGGCCGGCCGGTCCGGATCTCCGTGGGCAGGCTGGGCGTGCCCGCCGTCGCGGGCGAGGTGGCGGCCTCGAGCCGCGCCAGCTGGACCAGCTGCTCGTCTGGTACCGCGTCGACCAGGCCGAGGCCGAAGAGCGGAGTGGTGATGCGCCGTGCGGTCACCGTCGCGCTGGCGGGCACCACCTCGCCAACGAATGTGAAGCTCCCAGCCGCGGGGGTGACGAGGCCGATCCCACGGTCCTGGATCAGCGAGCCCCCGAGCTCGGTCAGCGGGTCGAACCCGCCGTTCACGATCCTCCCGAAGCGGGTTTCCATCCGCCCGGTGGTGCCGCCCACGGGAGCGTTGTGGCAGGTCGCGCACGAGGCCTCGTTGAAGACGGGGCCCAGCCCTTCATCGATCGCCTCTACGGCTTCGAACTCCACCTTGCCGGCGTCGAAGAGCGCCAGCTGGGCGGCGCTGAGGTTGGCGAATGGATCCCCCAACGTCGTCGTGGCCGACAGCCTCGCCGTGGGTGGTGGGGGCGTCGTGATACCAGACTCGGTAGACTCGCACGCAGCAAGCCAGAAGCAGACAAGCGCGGCGTTTCCGATGAGTCGGCTGCAGTGGGACGTTCGTGCCCCCTTTGCCGGCAGCCGGCGGGCCGCCCGCTAGCAACTGACCAACGATGCGGGTCTGGTAGCGCTAGTGCGTCTGATCCTTTGTCACCGCGGCTTGGAACAGCGAGAGATACCGTCCGTATCCCTCGGCCTCGAGGCGCTCGACCGGAATGAATCGCAGGGCCGCCGAGTTCATGCAGTAACGCAATCCGGTGGGTGGAGGTCCGTCGTCGAACACGTGGCCCAGATGCGAGTCGGCGTGGGTCGAGCGGATCTCGGTGCGCACGGCGAAGAGCGACCGATCCACCAGCTCGCGGACATTGCCCGCCTCGAGGGGTTTGGTGAAGCTCGGCCACCCAGTGCCAGACTCGAACTTGTCGAGCGAGCTAAACAGCGGCTCGCCGGACACGACGTCCACGTAGATCCCCGGCTGATGGTTGTCCCAGTACTCATTATGGAATGGCGGCTCGGTGGCGGCGTGCTGGGTTACCTCGTACTGTCGCGGCGCGAGCGTGCGGCGCAGTTCCGCTTCGGTCGGCTTCTTGAAGTTCATTGGATCCCACCCTTTCGATTTGCTCTGGGCGCTCGCGCCCTGGGCGGCGCAGCCGAGGGCGAGTGCGAGAGTGAGCGCCACCCTGCAGCCGCAGCGCGACATTACTTCACAGTGAACCGCACCGTGTCCACCACGAGCGGCTTCAGGGGGATGTGCTTCCAATTCCCCACTACGGCGATCACGCGATGGGGGCCCGGCGTGAGGGAGTCGAGCACGAACTCGGTCTGCCCGCGACCGAGATGCAGGATCCCGCTCACACCCCGGGGAATCGTGTCGTCGACCGCTGTCACGTCGTGGTCGACGAACAGGTGATGGTGTCCCGTCCCGGGCCGCTCCACCGTCGCGGGGACGATCTCCACTCCGGTCGCTTGGAGCACGACCTTAACGGGCCCGCTGAGCGTAGCGCCGTTCGCGGGCGACACGATTTTGACCGTCGCGTGGCCGGTTTGCCCCAGCGCGGCCACCGGAAGCAGTATCGCTGCCCCGAGCAAGAGCCTGCAAATGCGGATGTTCACGTAGCTTCCCTCCTGTTTTGCGGAGATGGTTCAATCACTAATAAGCTCGCGGGACGAGGCCGCCACAAGGTGCGTCCCTTGACGGAACCGCGCCGGGGCGGTAAGTCCGACCCATGCTCCCCGATCAAATGGCGACCGCGGTACGCCATCACTGGTGGCTGTTCCTATTACGCGGCATCGCGGCATTGGCGTTCGGGGTGCTCACGTTGTTGCAGCCTGGCGCGACGCTGGTGGTCTTGATGGCGTTCATCATCGCGTATGCTTTGGTTGACGGCGTCGTCGCGCTGGTCTATGCCTTCCGGCTTCGTCGAATGTTCGATCGTTGGTGGATGCTCCTCATTCAAGGGGTGATCAGCATCGCGTTCGGTGTCCTCGCTATTCTCCAGCCGGGCCTGTCGGTTGCGTATATCGTCGTGTCGGTGGCTCTATGGATGCTGTTCGCGGGGATCGCGCAGTTGCTCCTGGCGCGGATCATCAAGACGATGGGCGGCTCGCCGCTCTGGGCGATTGTCGGCGGCGTCCTGACGCTGGCGCTCGCGATCGCGGCGGTTGCTTTCCCGCGCGCGACTGTGGGAGCAGTCCTCGCCTTCGTCGCGTGGTTCGCGCTGGTGATCGGCATCGTGCAGCTCGTCGTGGCGTTCCGCGTCCGATCTCTCGTCAAGACGGTCGCGGCATAGTCCGTCGCCTTCCAGCGGTTTAGCTTTTTCATACAGACCGTCGCCGCATCGAGGATCGAGCTCCGAGGTGAGTTATGCGCTCGTCGATGCTTGCGGCTGCCGGCTTTGTCCTCCTGTACGCGCCTTGCGCGGCCGCGCAGGCGCCTCCCGGTCGCCTGGAGGAGCAGGTCAGGAGCGCGACCGACACCTCACAAACGTTCGCCCTCTATTACCCGCCGGGTTACTCCACCGAGCGCCGCTGGCCGGTCCTGCTCGTGCTCGATCCGCGGGGGCGCGCCTTGCTCGCCCTCAAGCTGTTTCAGGATCGTGCGGCCCGGCTCGGCTGGGTCATCCTGAGCTCCTATAACACGCTGAGCGACGGTCCGCCCGAGCCCAACGTCGACGCCGTGAACGCGATGCTGGCGTGGGCACAGGCGCACCCCTCACTCGACCGTACCCGATTGTACCTGGCGGGCTTCTCCGGCACGGCGCGGGCAGCCCTGGGGTTCGCCGTCGCGCTGCGCGGCCACGTGGCGGGGGTGATCGCTGTGGGCGGTGCGCTGGGGTTCACGCTGGGAGGTCCGGAGACGGCATTCGCGCGTGATTCCACGTTTGCCTACTTCGGTTCTGCAGGAACGCGAGACTTCAACTACGAGGAAGTGCTCGCGCTGGCCGAGCGGTTCCGGACCACGCAGGTACCGTTCCGCGTCATCCCGTTCGAAGGTCCCCACAGCTGGCCTCCAGCGGAGGTGTGCGGCGACGCGCTCGATTGGCTGGAGCTGCGCGCCATGCTGGGCGGGCTGCGGATGATGGATTCGGGCTGGGTGCGCGCGCGCCTCGCGGACGAAGTGGCGCGGGCGGCGGAGCTCGAGCGGTCGGGCCGCTGGGCGGACGCGCTACGGCTCGATGACGCGATCGCGCGCGACTATGCGCGGTGGCCCGAGGCGGGCGATGCGGCCGGCAAGGCCGCGGCGCTGCGGCGCAGCCCCGTGCTGACCAAGTACGAGGCCGAGGCGCGCCGCCTCGCCGAGCGCGACCTGCACCAGGGCGTGGAGCTCCCGAAGATCTTTGCGTGGGCGCGCGCGCAACGGGATGCCCCGACCCTCGAGGCGCTGGCTGGCAAGCTCCGCATCGCGGAGCTGCAGCGCACGGCCGAGCGGGGTGACACGCTGGAAGCGGCCAGCGCGCGGCGACTGCTCGCGCGAGTGTTCGTGAACCTGGCGTTCTACGAACCGCGAGCCTATCTCGCGAACGGGGCCGCCAGTCGTGCGCTCCGGATGCTCGAGGCGGCCGTGATCATCGCCCCCATTCAAGGAGAAGCGTGCAGCTTGCTTCGCGACGCGCTCAACGCCGCCACCGCCGAGCAGCGCGAGCGCCTGGCCGGTCAGTGCGCGTCCTCACGATGAGCTCAGCGCCGTCGAGGGGACGAGGCATCGAGACAATTGTTATCATTGCTCCGTGACGGTGGCTCCCTCGTGGTCGCGGCCCGACGACGCGGTGCGCCAGGCGCAGCTCGACGCGATGAAACGGCGCGCGACGGGGCTCCTGGCGCTCGCGGCCGCCGTGTTTGCGGGCGCGAGCGTATTCGAAGCGCAGTACCCCTGGCTCGGCTACGTGCGCGCCACCGCTGAGGCATCGCTCGTGGGCGGGCTCGCCGACTGGTTCGCCGTCACGGCGCTGTTCCGGCATCCGCTGGGGCTGCCGATCCCGCATACCGCCATCGTGGCGACCCGCAAGGAGCGCATCGGGCGGATCCTCGGGAATTTCGTGCAGAATCACTTCCTGTCGCGCGACGTCATCGCCGCCACCCTGCGCGCGGTACGGCCCGCCGAGCGCGCCGCCCGCTGGCTCGCCGATCCCGAGAACAGCCGTCGCATCGCGCGCCAGATCGCCGCCGGTCTCGCCAAGACCATCGAGGCGCTGCCGGACGAAGAGGCGCGGGCGCTGGTGCATGAGGTCGTGAGCGCCCGGCTTCGCGCGACGCGCGTCGCGCCGGCGCTCGGCAAGACGCTGGCGCTGGTGCTGGCCGACGAGCGCCATCAGGCGCTGCTCAACGAGGCCGTGCGCCTCGCCGCGGAAGCGGTGCGCGACAACCGCGACGTGATCCGGGACAAGGTGCGGGCGGAGAGCCCGTGGTGGGTGCCCGGCGTCGTGGACGACCAGATCTTCCAGCGCATCATCGGAACCGTGGAGAGCCTGCTGCGCGACATCGGGGCCGATCCGTATCATCCTTTGCGGGCGGCTTTCGATACTGCCCTGCGGGACTTCGTCGACCGCCTGCAGCACGCCCCCGACGTCATCGCGAAGGCGGAGGCGATGAAAGAGGAATGGCTTTCAGATCCGTCCCTCGCCGACCTGTCCACTCGCCTGTGGGATGCGACCCGGCGCGCCATCCTCGCCTACGCGACCCGGGCGGACGGCGGACGCGCCCCCGGACCGCTGGAGCGCGGTCTGAGCGAGTTCGCCGCGGCGCTCTTGACCAACGAGACCCTGCTGGCCGAGATCGACGACGTGGTGATCGACCTCGCAGCCACCGCCGTGGAGCGGTATCGCCACGAGATCGGGGACTTGATCGCTCAAACCGTCGCCGGTTGGGATCCGGAGGCGACGTCGCGCCGCTTCGAGCTGGCGGTGGGGAGAGACTTGCAGTTCGTCCGGATCAACGGCACGCTGGTCGGCGGGCTGGTCGGGCTCGCGATCTACACCGTGTCACACCTGCTGCACTGAGCGCCTCAGGATGGCGGCGCGGGCCGTTTCGATCGCTTCGTGAGTACCGGCGAGCGCTAAGACGTCTCCTTCGCGCAGCCGCTCGGTCGCGGCCGGGACCAGGACGCCACCGTCGCGCCGCGTCACGGCCAGCGCTGGAACAGCACCGTCGTGACGGCCGCCACCGCCAGGACCACCGTGAGCGACCGGAGGAACTCGTGCGCGTCCTGCATCGCGGCCAATGCTACGCGGGCCCCTCCATACGGAACAGGGTCACGCGTCCCGCCGACGGAGCGGGGGATGTCTCAGGACGCCGGAGGCCTCTTGTACTCGAACAGCTCGCCCGGGGTCGCCCGCAGAGCGCCACACAAACGTTCGATCGTATCGGCCCGGATGAGGCTGAACCGTCCGCTCGGCCGGGTCAGGCGGTAGATGGTGTTGAGGCTGAGGCCGGTGAACTTGGCCAGGCCGTAGGCGGACAGGCCGCGCGCCTCCAAAAGCTGCCGCAACCGCAGGCGGAGCAGGCCTCTACGGCGATAGCGGACTTTCTCGCCCCGATACTGTGCCATATCGCCTCCTTGCGATATATACCATGTATAGGTATTATAGTGCTACATATTATAACATGACTGGTTGCTATAACACCATGGGCAGGGGCCGAGTTGGCAGGTCCGTAGCGGTCGCCGGGTGTGTGCTGGCCGTCGCCAGCGCGCTCGCGCCGGGGCTGGCCGCCCAGGGCGCCAAGGAAGCGAGCGGGCGGGCCAAACCCGGCGCCCCGATCGCGCACCCCGCGTCCCACGTGCAACCGGCCCGCGGCATTCTCGGCAACTTGGCCGGCACGTGGCGGTTCGAGATCTGGTTCGCGGGGAACTTCAGCAGTACACCCGACGTGACGGGCATCCGCGTCCTGAGGGCGCTGTTCGACGACCTCCGGCTGGAGTGGACCGAGGTCCTGGATCACTCGGGGGCGCGAGGCCAGGGCCTCGTCGGCTTCGATCCCGCGAGCGACCGTTTCTTCAGCACATCGGTGTACAACGTCGGGTCCGCGCCCGAGCTCCTGGCGGGCGTCCTGGACGATGCCCAGCCGAGCATCACGTTCTACCCGATTGCTATCTCGCCTGCTGCGGGGGAGCCTCCCCCAGCGCCATCCTCGACTCTGGCGGTGGTCGACCGCGACCATTTCACGTGGACTGCGCAGGATCGTGCATGGCGCGCGGTGTTTTCGCGCCAGTAGTCACGCGGTCGTCACACACCAGCGTCCGGACGTTTTGCGAGCCGGCCCTTCTTTGCGTACAGGCGTCGCGTCAGGCGCTTTTCACTACGCGGGGCGGCGTGCCGCCGGCCTGGGGCCGCTCTGCCACGCCCTGCCGGAGCATGCCGATCAGGCCTTCGGCCTGCTTGGAATAGAACTCGAGCGTCCCGGCCTTCTCGATGACCTGGTCGAGGAAGACCTTCTGCCCGTCCAGCGTCTCGGCGCTCGACGCGATGTGGGCGAGCAGCGCTTCGACCCGGGCGAGCCGCTCCTCGGCCTGCTCGATCTGGCGCTGCCGATGATCGAGCCCGTTGGCGGCGTCATGCGCGTGGCCCACCAGCTCGAGCACGTTCTCGAGCATCGCCCGCGTCTCGGTCACCTGCTCCTTTGCGCCGGAGATCGATCGGACGTGGTCCACCGTCCGCTCCGCCACCTCGAACAGGCGGTACAGGTCGGCCTGGAGCGCGTCGACCGTCGCCTGGCGCTGCGCGGTTTGCTCCAGCGCCCGCATGAGCTGCTCTTCGGTGGCGTGCCATTTGGCGAGCCGCTCCTCGAACTGCGCCATGCGCTTCTGCACGAACCGCAGGTTGCCGGCGCGACTCTCGAGATCGTCGAGGGTGATCGTGAGCGAGGCGGTCCGGTCGGTGGCGCCGGTGAGGGCTCCGTTGAGCTGGCCGGCGCGCTCTTCGAGCTGCTGCGCGATGCTGGCTGCCTCCGCCCGAAGCTGCGAGGCGCGCTCCAGGTGTTCGGTGGCGGAATTGAGGGCCGCCTGCCGCAGCTGCAACTCCTGCCCCAGCGCCCTGGTCTGCTCGGCGAGAGCCTCGAGATTCTGGGCACGGCCCTCGAGCGCCGCGACCGCCGTGTCCATTTGGGTCATGCGGCGTTCCGCCCGCTCCACCGTCCCGATCACCGTCGGGATCAGTCTCTCGATGCGCGCCGCCTCGCTGGCGTGGGCCGTGACCGCCTGGAACTGCTGATCGGTGGTGTCCATCCGCGCCACGAGTCCCCCGGTGCGCTCGTCGAGCTGCGCGGCCGCGGCGGTGAGGTCGGACAGCCGGGTGTTCAGCTGGTCCACGAGCTGGCGTCGCGACTCGATCTGGGCCATGGCCTGGGACAGCCGGTCGGCGTCGTTGCGGACCGACTCGACCGTCGGCTTCATGTCCTCCACCGCCGCGAACTCGCTGCGCAGTGCCGTCACCGATTCGGTGACGTCGCCGAGCCAGGTCTTCGTGCCGGCCTGCGCCTCGCGCACCCGCGCGATCTCGCCTTCGGCCAGCTGCATGCGCTCCAGCGCGTCCTTCACCTCTTCGTGCGTGCCTTTCAGGCTCGCGAAGTCGCGTAACGCCGCCTCCACGGACGGCTGTGCCTTTTCGAGTCGCGCCACACGCTGGGTCATGTGCTCGACGGTACCGGCCAGCTGCTGGGCATCCGCCTGCACGGCGCCGAGGCGCTCGGCCTGGGTTTCGAGCTGTCCCACGGTCTCGGAAATGCCGCCGAGTTGCGTCGCGAGCCCGTCGGCCTGCGACCGGACATCCCCGATGGTGCGGGTCGATTCGTCCAGGGTGCGGCAGCGAGTCTCCATGTCCGTGAGCGCACCGCGGAGGTCCAGGATGCGCTGCCCGACCGCGTCGAGCCCCTGGTTCTCGAGCTCGAAGCGCTTGACGGTACGCTGCACCTCGTCCCGCAGCCCGTTCAGGCGTCCGTGGAGCTCCTGGTCGGCCCGCGCGATCTGGTCGTGACGCGTGCTGACCTCTCGCGACCTCGCCAGCAGATCGCCGTGCAGCGTCTGCAGCTCGGTGACACGGGTTTCCAGCGCGCCCAGATGCTCGGCGCTCGCTTCATGCTTTTGAATCTTGGCGTCGATGTCCCGCAGCACGTCGTCGAGCTGCGTCGCCTGACCGATGGTGCGATCCACCACTTCGCGCTGCTGCTCCAGCACCGCGACCTTCTGGGTCACGTAGTCGGCGAGGGACTTGAGCGTGCCCAGTTGTCGTTTGGTGTCGGCCGCGTCCGCCGCAGCCTGCCCGAGATGGGCAAAGGCCTGCTCCAGACCGGTCACGCGAGTCTGCGCCGCCGCGATGCCCCCCTGCACCTGCTGCTGCCGCTCCTCGAACGCGTGCAGTCTGGTCGCCGTGGCCTCGCCCGCGCGCTTCAATTCGTCCTGGCGCTGACGCGCGCGGTCGAACGTGCTGGAGAGATCACGCACCTGGCCGGTGAGGGTGTCCGCGTCGCCGCGCAGCGACTTGAGTCCCCCGGCCGACTCGAGCAGGCTCGTGAGATCGCCCTTCAGCGCGAGGGCCGCGTCGAACGTGGCTCGCAGCTGCTCGATCTCGGTGCGGAGGTTCTTGACCTCTGCCGCGGTGTGCTCGACCTGCGTTTCGGTGCGACGCTGGGTGCGCGACACCCCTTCCGTCTGCTCGTCGAGCGTGGCCAGGACGGGGACGAGCCGCTCGAGCGCCTTGACGCGCCCCTGCAGCTCCGCGACGACCTTCTGCGCTTCGGCGATCGGCTGGGTGAGCTGCGCCAGCTGCTGGCTCGAGTCACGCGCGCCGGTGGTGAGCGCCTCGTACGCGACACGCTCGCGCTGCATCTGGGCAAGGATCGAACGGAGCTCGGCGGGGAGCTGCGCCGGGGTCGTCTCATGTCCGAAGAGCTTCCAGGCCATTGCAGTCCTCTGTTGCGAAAGAGAGCGGCGGTGGTGGAGGGGCATCGAACATGAAGCAAGGCGTATGCCCGGTTGTGGCGTTCGTCGCTACCTCAAGTGGGGTCCCGGGTTACGGGTTCCGAGGAGCGGAGCCGGGCGGGTCGTACGTCTCGTCTACCGCGTGATGCATTGCAGAATCCGGGGATGACATGTGACCAGCCCCGAGGTGACGCTGGTCACGCGGTCACGACAACCTTGCCTCCGCCGGTCACGACGATCACGAGATTCATCACCAGGAGCATCAGATCGTAGTGCCAGCCGTTGCCTCCCTTGCCCCAGAAGCCGGTCTTCCACACGAAGATCTTTTTTTGGATCGCACCGAGCATGATCAGGATCAACCCGATCGCGGCGAGCTGGATCAGGATGCCGAGCGCCACACCCAGGCTCCCGAGCACCTCCCCCCAGCCGAGGACGATGGTGAACCCGCGACTCGCGCCGATGCCCTTGGCCCGCTCGGTTGGGTCTTTGAGGTGATTCAATCCGCTCGCGAAAAACACGGAGGCGACCATGAGTCGCAGCAGCAAGAGCCCCACGTCGCTGAATCGCAACAACTGAGGAAAGAGGATGTTCATCGGTGGCTTATACGCTAGTATTGGTGACGCTGCAATGGGCGAGCCCGCGCCGGTCCTGCTTCAAACCGTGAGCGGGCTCACTGTTGCGGGGGGGTAGCGGAAGGTGAATCTTGCTGTACTCCTGGAGGGCGACTGAAAGTTACCGTCTGGCAAGAGACCATCGCGCGGCGGCTGCGCGAGTTCCACCTCGACAGCATCAGGAATCAGATGCTGGTGTTCGCGGTGGTGGCGACGCTCGTGCCGACTCTCGTCGTGACCGTGCTATCGTCCCGCCAGAACCGGCGGTCGATCGGCGACCAGATCGCCCAGGAGCTGCGGGCCACCAGCACCCAGGCGGCGTGGGAGATCGATCAGTGGCTCAGCGATCGGCTGCGCGACCTGCGCGTGGCGGCCACCGCCTATGCGGTGCCCGAGAACCTGGCCAGGATCCAGGGGAGCGGGGGCGGCGAGGCCCTCAGCCGGCTGCGCGAGTACCTCAACTCGGTACGCGATCGCTGCCCGGACTGCGACGCGCTGCTGGTGGTGGACGGGCGCGGGCGGTTCGCGACCAGCAGCGGCGGCCGGATGAGCGGCGTGCAGTTCACCCAGGACCGGTTGAACGCGCTCAAGACGAGTGACGCCCTCGTGGGGGACGCCTATTGGGACGCGGGGCTCGGCAAGGCCGCGATCGGGCTCGCCGTCCCGATCCGCCAAGCGGATGGGAAGTACGTCGGCGCGCTCATGGCCAAGATCAATCTGCGCGCCGTGGCCGACGTGCTGCAGCGGCTCGCTCCCCGCGATCCGAATGGGGGCGGCGGGGGCGGCGGGGCCGACATCTACGTAATGACGGAGCAGGGCCGGCTGGTGCTCCGATCCCGCGTGAGCTCCGCGGAGCTGATGCGCACCAGGCTCCCGACCGACGTCGTGCAACCGCTGACTGATCGGGAAGGCAGCAGCGTGGAGTACAAACGTGCGGACGGGCGGGATGTCATCGGCACCCTGCGGCGGCTGCCCGCCCTGCGCTGGGCCACGGTGGTCGAGATGCCGCGGGCGGAGGCGGTCCGCCAGGCCGGCGGCCACGGGAGCCGGGGGCGAGGTCGGCCAGCTGACCCAGGTGTTCAAGAACCTGGTGACCCGCGTGCGGGAGCGGGAGGGCCAGGGCGAGCTCGAGCGGCTCTCCGTCACGGATGCGCTCACCGGCCTGTACAACCGGCGCCACTTGATGGGGACGCTCGCCAACGAGGTGCAGCGGTCGCGGCGGCTGCGGCGCACCTTCTCGGTCTTGCTGGCGGACGTCGACCACTTCAAGCAGTACAACGACACCCAGGGGCACCTCGGGGGCGACGCGGCGCTCGTGAAAATCGCGGAGATCCTGCGGCAGACCACGCGTGGGGTGGATAGCGTAGCGCGGTACGGTGGGGAGGAGTTCGTGGTGATGCTGATCGAGGCGCCCATCGCGACGGCCGCCGCCGTGGGCGAACGCCTCCGGGCGCGGGTGGCGGGTGAAGACTTCGGCGCCGGGCGGTTGACGGTGAGCGTCGGCGCCGCCGAGTATCCGACGCACGGGGAGACGCCGGAAGAGCTGATCGCGAGCGCCGACGCGGCGATGTACCAGGCAAAGAACGAGGGTCGCGATCGCGTCATCATCGCCGGTCGGAGAGCCGAGCGGGAGAAAGAGGGGAAGCGGCGCCGTAAGGGCGAGGGCTGACGTCGAGACAGCACTGCCGCATTCGCACCCCTTCGTGTCGCAAAAACGCCCTAGGACCGGGGCGCTCTGCTTCCCACATTTGACCACATCGATGCAAGAGCACCGTCGCGAGGTTTTGCGCGAAGCGAGCGTGGCCCTGCAGGGGCGGGCAGTCACCCTCTGGGAGGTCTCGTCGCGCGCGGAAGTGGTCCCCGTCTTGACCAGCGCCGGGAGTGCCCAGGGCGCGGACACACGCCTGGACCTCGATAGCACGCTGCATCGCTGGGGTGCCCCCATTATCCAGGGCAGTCGCTGGGTCGGCTGCCGGCTAACCGACGCCGGGATGTGGTGTATCGCTCCCGTGAGGAAGCAGCCTGCCGCGCCGCCCCCCGACGGCGTCGAGCGCCGCAGCCGGGAGCGCATCACCCTCGAGCTGGCGGGTCTGTGCCTTGGTCTCGTGGAACAGCCCCTTACGGCCGCGCTCGCGAGCCTCGATCTCTCGCTCGACCTGATCCGGACGACGGAATCGCTGGCGCCCCACTTCCGGGCGGAGCTGCTTCAGGAGCTGGCGGGCGTGGGCGAAGGCATGGAGCAAGCGATCCAGTTCCTGCGCTCGATCCAGGACCGTGCCCGGGGCGGGCTGGCCCGCTCCGAGCGGTTCGACGCGGCCCAGGTCGTCCGGTCGTGCGTAGCGTTGGAGCGGCCGCTCGCCGGTAAGCGCAGCATCGCGCTCCAGGCGGTCATCAACGCGAGCGGCGTCTTTCTCCAGGGCGATCCAAACGCCCTATACCAGGTGCTCACGAACCTCATCCGCAATGCGGTCTCGGCGTCGCAGGGCCGGAACTCGCCGGTGGTGGTCACCCTGGGGCAGGTCGGCGAGTCGCTACACATGGCCGTCCAGGACCACGGGGTGGGCATTGCCAGGGAGCATCTCGAGCGGATTTTCGAGCCGGGCTTCACCACCCAGGAGTTCGGCTCGGGCTCGGGGACCGGGCTGATGGTGGTGCGTCAGATCACCCAGGAGATGTTTGGTGGCGCCATCAAGGTGAATTCTGAGGTGGGTCGCGGCACTACCTTCGAGGTCACCTTGCCGATCCCCGTGCAGCGTACGCCGCGCGAGCGGCGCCAGGCCTAGGAAACACAACGCCCCGCAACGGAATCCGTTGCGGGGCGAATGGTTCAGCCAATCGGTTACGCTATGCTCGCCGCGGCGTGGCCGTTGCCGTTCGCGAACACCTTGGAGCGACCGCCCGTGACCGCCAGCCACCGCTTACGCGAGGAGATCAGGTCGTCGAGCTGCTGACGCAGCCTGGCGATGTCCGAATCGATGCACTGGATGCGCCAGTCGATATAGTGCTCGGCCTGATCCGGGCTCCAGTCGGTGGAGCCGGTGAAGATGACCTGCTCCTTCAGTGGCATGTCCTGCGCCAGCTTCAAACCCTCGCGCTCGATCGCGCTCTCGCCCTCAACCGCACCAGCCTTCGCTGCCAACATCTCTACCTTCCGAACCATGTGGTCCTCCTGAAACAGGGCGCTGCGTACTCCGACGATCATCCCTAATCCGAGCACCGGTCACCGCTCCTTAATGGGCTCACGTGCGTGGGTGGTTGTGCCTCTTGACGACAGCCTGCAGGCGTGACAGCTTGTCCTCACTGGGGCTCGCTACCGACGCTTTCTTGGTACCCATTAGGTCACTAACCTAGGACATATTTGTCATCTGTCAAGGCTAGAAAAGGATCCACAAAAGGCCCCATTTCTGAGCGGTTGGCTGGGCTGCTGGATGCCTTCAGCCCCTGGCCGAGAATCTCGCTGAGCTACCGCCAGTTCGCTGCGGAGCTCGGTCCCCCGGTCACCGAGGCCGCGATGAAAAAGTGGCCGCAACGCATGAAGTTTCCTTCAGATGTGGCACGGTTGATCGTCACCCGGGCGCGGGCGCGGGGCCTCGGGGGGGTCACGCTCGAGTGGGTGCTCTGGGGTGAGGGGAACGGGCCCCAAA
>WNFI01620725.1_pt1 | contig 20959 bp, 26 predicted proteins | sample 5400471 | NCBI WGS metagenome assembly WNFI01 (sample SAMN13153348, study PRJNA577476) | soil metagenome | isolation source: 100 cm saprolite on Douglas fir-dominated hillslope | place: USA:California | collected 2013-09-17
CGTATCGCAGGAAGGTTTTGCATGGATACCTGATAACCCTTGGGATAAGTCTGATCAGGTATCCATGCAAAACCTTCCTGCGATACGTCGCGATCTGATGGGCGGGGATACGGTGCATATCCATATGAACCGTCTTGACCGCGACGCATTGCTTGAGGGTCAAATCCACGGCGCTGATGGCCATACGCTGGAGATGGCAGAGACAGCCCCCGACCATACCTTGGCTTCCAACCGCGCCCGCGAAACCCGGAGTCAGAGCTCATAAGATTCGGTTCAAAGCCTTGCCTCTGACGCTTGAACTTGCTCTCACCGCCGATACCATCAGCCACTCCAGCATCAGATAGAGATACTTGTGTCGTTGAGAATTCAGGTATGCCATCATATTCACGCTTTCGCTTTTGACTCATCATCTTCCGCTTCGCCTCATTTTCAAGCCTATCTCTTCTTGCTGCCTCGATAGTCGCCTGCCGATCTGCGAAAGCTTGCCTCTTCCTCTCCTCTGTAGCGTGTCTTGAGACTGCATCGGCCGCTCTCTTGGCTTCTATCGTCTCAGCGGCCTTTTTCGCCAAATGGACCTTCCAATCGAACGTGTCTCTGTTGTAATCAGCCGGCGGTGATCTGCCGCGAAAGCGAATAAACTCCAGAGCACCTTGATTGACGGCCATGAGGGCGACGGCAGCTTTCGCATCGCCACGACTTCGGTATTCCAGTTTTGTCCTATAAGTGCGTTTGGTAACGCCATCCTCTAGAGGTATACTGAGACTGCATCCGAACACTTGTAGCTATGAGTGCGACGGGCGAATAGAGGGGGTAGAAACCAAGTCACCTTGGTTTTCACACAAGAATTCCCATTCCGCTCTTTGACTGGGTCTCAAACGAGATAAGTCTTGTGTAATTACTGTATATAGTTTGGTAGCTTGATCCTGATAGCGGTCGAACTTCAGGTACACATTCCCAAGCTAGAGCTATCCGGAAAACGTCACGAACCTTCATCTCTTTCGTCATGCTCTCGTTGTACTTGGTCCCCGTGGAACGAATGTATTCGCCAACATCTTCGGAGATGGCCTGAAGGCACACAGCAGTTTTCGCTTCCTGTCTTTTAGAGAACACCGCATCGACCATGTAGGACCTAGAAGGCAATGAAGGATGATCCAGTCGCAAAACGCAGCCATGCACTAGCGTGGCGAAGAGACATTAATGTTTGTACATAGGATGGGACTGAGGCCACATACAACCAGATCGCCCATCCATTGACCATGAAAAAGTCAACGACAGTTGGCAACCTTTGTTCTGCTGCAGCATCTGATTGACCCATGACTTCGGGTCCACCAAATCTCCGGAGCCGATACCCACTCCGGGAGCTGGGAGCGGCTTAGGGAGGGCGTCCCAAAAGGTGTTGATGGTTTGAATCTTGGTCATATCCTTCTCCTTCGCCTTGTCATGAATTCGACGACCAGTAGGCAAGGAATCACTGCGTCCATCCTTAACACACTCCGGAGGAGCGTACTCTGCGGCTGATGGGGTGGGCTCCTGTTGTCCATCTCCGTGCTGAATGAAGTTGGGCAGTCCTTGCTTAATGGCTTCCTTCGCAACCGCTGCTTCGGCATCCCTTGGGTTCGAATGTGTTGTACGGACGGAATATACCTTCTTAAGATGTGGAGTGAGACAGACACGAAGTGCGCAGCCATGAACTACCGAAGGCCAACACGAGTAAGGTGAAGATTATATGATAAAAAAGAGAATGCAAATGAACTGACGTCCAGTCTTCGGGTCGGTAGTGATCACGTATTCGGGTTGGACATGATTAGCACGCCACTCCTTGCAGCACTTGGAGATTTCGTCAATCTCTTTCTGGATTTCGGATTGAACAATTAGTTCCTCCGACTTGCCCCCCGTTTCATTGGTGGGAGCCACTGGTCCACTATTTCCATCATTGACTGTCACAGAGGTTGGAGCCTTCTTCCCTTCCTTTTCTGGAGCATTGACTAAGCGGAGGTTGTAAATGGCACTCGTGCTTGGATCTCCGCCTGAAATAAATCGTAGCGCATCATGTTGGATAGCGATAGATGCCACTTTCGCCTTCGCTTCTCCTTTCCGTGCAAAGGCAGGTTCGGTCGTGTACACCCTCTTTTGGCCATCAGGCTTGGTTATAGTCAGTATACATTTCTTTCCTATAAACCCACTATCAAGTTAGTTGCGAATATGAAGAGCGAAAAAAAAAAACACACGCCGCGGACCCTGATCCTCTACGAAATCATAATTTAGATAGTGGACAGATGTCCCAAAGGCACGTTGCGCAGCCCGGTTGAGTTTTGCGACGCTAGCATTCTGTAGCTGATATGCAGATGTAGGGTTCAAACCTTGAATGATTTCTTCGTCGTCCTGCAATTCGACCTCTTCCTCGGCCTGCGTGGAGGGGACAGTGGGAGGTTGAAATGCATCATAATCTGTGGTAGGATCGGAGAAGGTTGATAGGGGAGCACTTCCTAGAGCAAGGAGTTTCTTCGTGATCCCCGTTCGGTCCAAGGCAGTGGATTCTGGATGAGAGTCGGTAGGGGCTCTGTTGAGTCGGGTTGAGATCGATACGGAATTATCGTGATCCCGGGGTTCTACAGAAGGTAAAACCACCGAGCCCATCCTTAGTTTGGAGGACACGGTCGACTCAATTGTTGATGTGCTCAGCATTGCTTATATGCAGGATGGAGGATGGATGGAAACAGGAAGGGGCGCCCCCTTTGAATGATCGGCAACCCCCTTTACGACTGACGGAACCGGACATCCGGCGTTGTGCATGCACTTGCTTTTACGGATGTTGCTTCAGCGCGCGCTAGGTGCATTTTATCTAGATTGTGCAGCAACACAAGACTACGGATTCGCCGTTGCCTATCTCGACCATCTATTCAGGCCCCCAAAGGACTGTTCTGGCCTTAAGATTCGCCACCACCATAAATGGTTGTCTAGTGACAGATTCTTCACGCAAACGGATCCTTACCATAGAACCGGTGAGCTGCGCACCCTGTGAAGGCGAACGTATGAATCGTTGCATCCAGCTACACTCGGTATACTGGATGCCGCCATCAACCTCACATGCGGAAGAGTGTTAGCGGTTCCAAAAACACGTCAATGCCTTTCCGGAATCGGCACGCCTCTGCCTCCCTTGGACACGTCAACCATCAAATGATCCATATGTTTCAGCGTGTGCGATAATCATCCGAATTTCTTTCCAGCCGTGGAATAGCATACCATGACGTTGTATAACAAATGAAGAGTCTTGCACGGTCCAATAAGTCTCGACCTAACGGTCCTAACCTATGCAAAGAAGGTTCACACTTAGAAGTCGATTTCCTTTGGACATGTAACAGTTATTCTATCCGTAAATATGCAGCAAGTTATCTTGCGACAAGCGGCAGTGAATGCTGACTACCGTAGCAAAGACGAGATGTCTATTGCAGCGGGAGCAGCAGACCCACAAGCAGCACGGAACACTTACACGTGGATCGGCTGGCCGCCCTAGTGTCTGACTTATCATTTCGAGGAAAAGGGTAGATCATGGTAAGGCACGATAAGTATGAGTAAAACACACAAGCCCCATATTATCCAAGGTGCTGACTCTGATTCAATCATGCGTACCACGTTGAATCGAGCACCATATAAGCATACGTTCACCATGATTGGACCAGTGAAATAACAAACGTCCGGATTTGCAAGGGCGTAGGAAGCTGTGCACTTTGGGTTTAGTTCTTGCCTCACTCAGCTGCACGCGCTGAACATTCTATTGACAGAATAGCTGGGCACGAGCTTCTGCCGGACGAAATGGGCAGTGCGAACATTGAGGAATATTCCACGGTCATGGTGTGATGTACAGAGTAATCTGTGTTTTCACATTGTTCCGGATTGACATGGAGCATTTTCGTGGGGTGGAAAGCATGCCAGAAGACCGTTTCATGGGTACCGGCGTGTTGGGCATCGATCGACAAGCAAACAGGAGTGTGTCGGCTTGCAGTCACTAAGAAAGGCCAATACGCTCGTGTGGTAGACCCAAAGGGCTAAAGCTTGGTTAGACCAGTAAGATTACTTGGTTCATGAGAGATGATGGACGCAAAATCTTGGTGAGACGTGGAAGGGAACAGGAGGCGGCAAGGGTCTGATTTCAAAAATCAAAGCGCAATTTAGTAGATCACGTGCCCACGTCGTTGCAGCACCATCCCACTTTCCCTTGTTCTCGACCATTTTCCTCTCTTCGTCTTCTTCTATCGCTCTTATCATCTCATTTTTCGCTTCGCTTTCACTTTTTCATCTCGGTTTCCAATGAGGTTGATTCCTTTAATTGACCTCTGTAAACTACGGCGGAGTTGGCCGTTTGTATTGTGATTATTGTAACTACAGCGCTCTTAGGCTGCGTTCAACAACCACGACATCTGATAGAAAGGCTGATCCTTTTCTTCAATCAAATTTCACCACACGGGTCGATTTGGCGCCCGTGGGAAGTTAGCGATCTGCCGGGACATGCCGTGGTCTTATTGCTGGACAGCGGGGCATCGTTTTCCCAATCTCCGCGGCTTTAGACTTGTCCGAGTGCCCCACTTCCCTGGGAGGCTTAGGCAAGTACACCAAATACAACCTTGACGCTTGGCGCTTACTCACAATGTATGGTATCTTACAACCAGACTCGCACTGGCGCAGAAACCTAGCTCTTCATCTGGGACCGTATTATCACCGCGAGTTCCTCAATGGCATCTCGCAAGAGAGAAGGGGATGGGGCTGGTCCATTAGCTACCGACTCTACCTCACAGAAACCGAACAAACGTGTTAGGAAGGCTATTAACTGGTGCCTGTCTATTTCATTGCATCTAACTACCATATATATCGGCAGTTCTTCTCATCATTAATCATTCCCAGTGATCCTTGTCGAGCCTCCAAACTCAAATGTGACCGTGGCCGGCCATGCTCCGGCTGTGTTCTGCGTGATACGACGGCACTATGTTATCCGGATGAGGAACGGGGTCCGCCACCCAGTGACCATAAGAAGGAAGATGCAACTCTGTAATTCCTTGTCCTCTACTCATGTCAAAGCCTAATGATTCACGTGCGTAACATGTTTGGTATAGTTCCCTGGTGGACGTACGAACCGAAGTCGGGCGTATGCGCAAGTCGCTTGCGGTTCTCGAAGCGCTGATACCCCGAGAAGGCAGCTTTTCTGCCTTTTCGTCGTCTTCTTCATCTTTCCAGGGGAAACTTGTTTCGTTAATGAGACAGTTTGACTTGACCCCCACCAAGATGAACGAAGGCGGTTTGTACGTCGGTCCGACGGCACCAAACTCTGCTGTCTTGACACTTCGGGTGAGTACGGGCTTCTTCACTAGATGTTTTGAGTTCAACCTGTGCCCAACAGAGTGATGAAACTGGAACCCTAGTGCCATCGGAATCTCCCACGACCCCTGCCATTCGTGCCCTTCGTTCTCCACATTCCAACGCCGACATCCTTTCCCAAGTACCCTCTGACTTTAGCTTTACGACTTCCCTCCTTAGGTTCTTCTTCGCTCATACCTCCCCATGTCCCTTGATCAGCCAGAAGGGTTTTAACGAAGCATGGACACAGGCTCGGCAATCCGACTACACCGACCATCTCGTCCTTTCGACTTTGTTCCTCATGCTTGCCGTTACAATGTATTTCCTTCCACCCCGACATCCTCTACTCGCTCGCCTGCCTGCCCTGCCAAAGGTAATAGCTAAACGGTGGTACAATGCTTCAGTGACTGCGGCAAATCGATACAGGAAATTCAAAAACCCACCGGACTTGGACTGGGTCGAGATGCTTCTTCTCAAAGCGCATTTTTTGAGCATATGCGAGGCGGAGCAGGAGGAGTTGTGGGGCGTCAAGTGCGAAATAGGCTCGGCAGCGGTAGCATTGGCCTTGCATCGTGATCCTGGAGCATGGAAGATGGATCAAGATGAAATCCGTAGGCGGAGGTGGGCCTGGTGGAATTACATTGTGCTCGAGAGGTGGCAAGCATTTCTTGTAGGTTCTATTGCCCTTTCATTCATATCTAAATTGGTGCTAAATATGTTGATATTAGTTCGGTCGCCCTATCGCTATCCGCCCAGATCATTTTGATACTAAGTACCCCATCCTTGATACAACGCCATCCCAAACACTACATAGGCAATCTCAACCACCTTCGCCAGCCTCCGGCCAGCCTCCAACGCCTCTTTCTCATCTTTTTGCCCTTGCCTCGTTCCGCTTCGCTATTATCATCGGCGAGATTATCACAGACGCTACCTGTGTCAAACCAGTTCCATACGAACGTGTCAAAGAGCACGATAGGACTCTCGAAGAATGGGCCAGTACATTGCCCAGTCTTCCTGGTAACCACCGGGCAACAGACGGATACAGTGCTGGCGTGAGCATGGGCGGTGCCAATGGAGGTGTACACATGGAGAACTTGGCCCCTTTCGAATTGAAGACATTGACCCTCTGGAGGGTGAATCTTAGGGTGCAGATGTTTCACGTTCGATTCATATTGCACAGGCCGTATATGAACGGTGCTGCCACGAATGGGTCTGGTCCTTGGTCATCAAATGGCCAATCCGCTGTGAGACAGGCTTCAGGAAGCTCTAGCGCAGAGCGTAGTCCCTCTGTATCTTCACCTAGAAGTGGCCTTGGGCCGGCTGCTTCTGGCTCTCCATCACCTAATGTTGGGACGTTCTATAATGAAGGGGCGACCGTCGCGACAACACCAAGCTACGAAGCTGCCGTACATTCTGCGGACATGGTTATTCAGCTGGTCTCTGACGTGAGCATCCAGCTGCTAGGTCAGGACTCGTATGCAGGCGATGGCATGGGTTTCCTCGGTGTGCCCGGACACATTGCTTGGAGTGTGTATCATCGCCTTATCTTCAATTTGCTCATTGTCTAATTGACATCCTTTCTTGCGTTAGTTGGATACACCCTGTTCTCAGCCTCAATTTTCTTTGCAACGCTCATGCTTACGCGACCTTACCGGGTAACTCCTGGTTCAAGCACATCCTCCCATTACCGACGCATCTTGAGCGCTTCCCACACCCTTGAATATGTGAAATCTGCCGTCCCTTCGGCTGAGACCGCACTTAATGTCCTTTATGCTATGGCTCCGTTCTTCGAGGATGATCTTGATGAGAAAGGCAAGAAAGAGCAAATTAAGGCCATCAGAACTCTACCTTTCCCATCCCATTCTCAGCCGCCGTTGCCCCCGCACGGTAAACCCAGGCGAGATGTAGTAGAGGATCCCGGCTCTCTTATCTCACGGGACGCCGAACTCGAAAGGGAATTAGAAGGAATGCGCGAAATGACTGCCGAGTATGACAGAGACGGTCAAAGACTTTTGACTCCAATGCCACCACCCTCGCGAGGCCTAATTTCTCCCAAATCAGGGTCTCGCAATGGAGGACAAACCACGGGGTCGGATAATTCACAATCCATCTCTGGACGCACGCACGCATTCTCTTCTGTCGAGCCTGAGAACGTGTATGGCACGCCTGATAGTTCAGTCCGTGCTCCTTCGTCAATGAGAAGTGTCTCTGTGATGCCTGCCACATCTTATCACCCTATTCCTCCTCAGTCACCCACCTCGTATCTTAATACTATCGTTATGGGTGCAACCGAGGGCATGTCGGCACAGATCGGTGAACTCAACTCTTCTCATCGTGTCTCCTTGAATGAGGCATTGCAGATAGAGACCGGTGTCACTGCAGAGATCGGGATGGTGCCTTCTCTATCAGGCGACACTCAAACACCTCGTACCTTCGTAGTTCCCACAAATCCGAGCAGCCACACGGCATCGTCAGCGCCACCGTCATTTGGTCTCTCACATCCTCCAACAGACTCAGCATGGTATGGTCCACAAAGCAGCTCCGGTGGTGTTTCGCAGAGGACGGACGCTGTTGCAGATAACTTGGGCTTTGGAATGGGCATGGGCATGGGGATCGGGCCAGGCATGGGAATGGTCATCTCCCCCCAGCCGAAGTACAATCGAGCTGCGCAATACGTTCACTCGTCCAATGCTTCACTTCATCACTCTGGACGGGGTACGCACTCAGGATACCTGGCCCCTTCAGGGGTGGCGGAAGTGACGATGGGACCGAGCGAGATGGATCCATACACGAGTTACAGACGAGGTATTGAGGAGGAGGTTTGGGGAGTTGGGATGGATGGTGGCGACATTGCCACAGGTTGGACTAATGGTGGTTCTGCCTCGAGACATATCTGGTAATTTCTTCACTCAGGGTATAAATTATGGAAGCGGGCTAAGGGTTTGTGGAAACGCAAAGAGGTTGTTTATTTGGATGGTACTTCGTTCTTGCATTTCCCGTATAGTGCTACATTGGTATTTGTTGTACTTAATATGATTGTGTATCATCAATGGATATAGTAATCAAAGTTGTAACACTAGAGACACTACTACCCCTGAACAAAGCGTACGCATAAAGATCTATCCACGTAGATCGTGATTGCAATCAATAGTACTATCTGGGTGCACCCGGCCGGCCCTGCCAGCTATCTCTCACTTTGCTAGCCTTGGTGTCAACTCTGACATACTCGGACTCATCTAGAGCATTCCCTTCCTTCTTGACATTGAGGTATGCTTCTCCGAGCACGAGCAAAGCTCTAGTCCTTAGGGCCATTTTTTGCCTGGTTGGTGCACCTTGAGTGTTCAAAGATGGACCAAGTACACGATCGCATGTTTCCCTCAAGACGGAATCAACTTCGAGTGGTCGAAGACCTGCTTTAGTTCGAGCGCTGCGGTAACCTGTTAGTAGCACGATGCAGCGGATGGATGGAGCACACGCTTACCGGAGCGAACTGTTGAGACACTGACCAAGCGCACAGGATGAGTACTTGGTGACTAGCCAAATGTTCCGGAGCCATAACCTACGTTTCGGTGAATGTATGATACGTCCCCCTGATTCCATGCATCCAACCACCGACACCCAGGAATGTCGAATTCGCCGCCGCATAGTGTCTGAAATGATCGCTACTATCAGCGTGGGAACGTTAGGAAGCGCTTCGCGTACCTAGCTTTCGCCACATATGTGTGACCAACCGCGTGCAAGAGTTCAACACCGTACGACTCTTGCTTGAGCCCCTCTGCTTCAATTTGACATATCTGTTTCCAGCTGTTCAAAACATCCCAATCGTCGGGCCCGGTGGCCGATTCAGTGAAGATGGAGAGTTTCCGCTCCAGTTCGACGACAAGTTTCTGAACGCGTTGCTCTCGTGCTTTTGCCCTCTAGATTCGCATATATCAATCAGTTGATAATGTACAGTTTCCAAGGGGGAAACACGCACTTCTGTGGCAAGCCTTTTATCCTTTTCCTCCTTCTTGGCCTTCTCTTCAGGAGACAGGGCCTCCTTACTCTTCCTTTTTTCGCCCGTGGCTTCGGCTTCATCTGCCTCCTGCAATGCAGCCTTCATATCCTTTCCTAGAGAAATGTCACCAATGATCGGCACAAATCGCTCGCCCCCGAAGATGGCACTAAATATCTCTTCAGGATCTACAAAACCTCCCTCAGGGGAGCCTTCTTTTGGACCGAATTCATTATATTTCTTGCGGAGGACGGGATCCGAGAGCACTTGATATGCTATAGCAATCTCCTTGAACTATGTACCATCATGGCATGGGGCTAAATAGCATGCCAAAACGAGAGGAAAAAGGTGGACACACAAGTTCCTCTGAGCCTCCTTTGTCGGGGTGATTCTTGATCGCCTGCCGCCGATAGGCTTTCTTGATCTCCTCGTCTGTTGCATCGACGGGGACCCCAAGGAGATCGTAATACCTGGTTTCCTACAGGAAGTATGGAGACAATAAGTGGTGTGAGGTGAAGCGTGAGCGTGGAGATGGTCAGGGGGAGATGCGAAAAGAAGCCCACCAATGGTCGTTCGTCGGTTCCAATCTTGCGACCCTTACGCGCACCAGACGGGTTTGAGGGCTTTCCGTTACTTTGTGCAGTTTGCGAGCTCACTGCTCCAGCAATAGAATGTGAACTCATGGAGTGAGAAAGGACGTTTCCACATTGAAAACATTGTATTCGATATGATACGGGGGAAGGGGGACTGGTAGGTGGAAGGAACTCTAAAGGTGTTAGGCATCGAGAGCAAGGCCCTAGAAGCACATGAGGGGTGGCTAGACGAGAAGGCAAAGGTTCTGTGGACATCTGAGTCGACTAGAGGTCACGTGTAGGGAGAAGGAGTATTATAGTGAGGAATTTGCATCACAATCCAATTTGGCAGTCCACCAATTAACACGCGTTGCAACAGCGGTTCCTAAGTTCCTTCTCGAAGGGTTCTGCCATTTGTCTTGTGCAGGATCTGAATGCACAGGATTGGGTCACGTGAGAGGAGGAAACGTCACCCCAAGCCGTTCAAACTTCAGCATGTCGGACGTGTATAATCTGAAACTCCTCCTAATAGGTATGTACAGTGTTTTGGAAAGTATTGTAAAGGGACATAATTAATGTCTGCGTATTATTCCACCGCGTGATTCATAGGTGCGTTGTGGGCGGCAGCGGGTTAACGAGGTGACAGAATACTCGCATTAGGCAATACCTCAGTAGGGAAGTCTAGTCTCCTACTGAGATTCGCAGATGAGACTTGGCTTGATGAGGATGAGAGCCATGCGACCATTGGAGTGGACTTCAGGTGAGCATCCCTGTTCACCTCCGTTTGCGATGTGCTCAGACGGACGCTCGCATTCTTGTAGAGTGCATCGAATGCAAGTGAAGGATGAGAAGAAAGTTAAACTCAGCATATGGGTAGGTCCATGAGACCTTAAACGAGATAACACAATGCTCAACTATCATGCCAGGATACCGCCGGACAAGAGAGGCAAGTTTGTTCCTTGATAGATTGAAATGTCCACCATGTTTGAACTGACTCTAGGTTCCGAACAATTACCTCTTCTTACTACCGGGGGGCCCAGGGGATCATCTTAGGCATGCAAATTTGAATCACGCTTCTGCAGAAGCTTCACACTTATGACCTCATCTTTAGTGTATGATGTCGCTAGTCGGGAGACGTTTGACGCGTTGCCGCGGTGGTTCTCTGAAATGGAGCCCTATGTTTCCCCCTCTGTTATTAAGATTATAGTTGGTGAGAGTGACAAGTTCCAAGTTCAGGATAAGGTGTTAATTGTTCCGGGAAAGGGAACAAGGTTGACAAGGTGCTGGATTTTGGCATGCATCCGGAAGAATGCGTTTCACTGATGCCTAGTTCGATAGGAATATTCACGGGCTGTTTCTCCAGAGGAAGGTCGGAGATTTGCTGAGAGGATGGGTTCCCTTTTCATAGAAGCCTCTGCAAAGACTGCAGTTGGAGTGCGTCAAGTGTTCCTTGATCTTGTTGAGAAGGTTGTTCGAGCTATCCTTCGTCAAATAATGTTCATCTTAACCCACCCACTCAATTCATAGATAATCGATACCCCTGAACTCTGGTCACCCACGGCTCCACGTGGTGCGCCGAACCAGCCTGGTGTCGCAATGCCTGGCAATATTTCCCTTACGACAGCGGGCCCCAGCACGACTTTGGGTCCTCCGACGTGTTCTTGTTAGAAACTGAGTGCTTGCAATTTCTGTCAATAATTCTTCTCTGCAAGTCTTGTGGTCCCTCACCCTTCTTATGAATGGGTGCACCTGCAATTGATACCGTAGTTCATCTTTCCATGTATATATACACTGCATCCTATTGATTAAACCCATGTGTACCTCTAGCTTCTAGATGCAAGATGTTCTAGCCAAACAAGTAGAATGTATTGAATGTCGATATTTTTGGTATTGCATGAAAGCAGAAGTCAGACGCCTAAGAAGCATAGGTTCTGGAAGACGGCATGGACAACGTGGTACGAGCTACCCCATGACCATAGCAAGCAGCGCCATACGGACCTGAATACAGTGTGAGATACGAAATGGTTGATAGTCCTTACTACTCACGAAAAGTCCATATCGCATCTGTCGAAAGTAAACCGCGCGCCGAGAGTCAAAATCAACCTCGGGATCAATTTCTAAATGTGCAGCAGTGAGTTCACCAATATTTTGAATCGAAAGGGATGGCTCACCGGCTAACCGAGGCAATGGATGCATGACAATCATATCCGTCTTCGCTCTAGCAAGTACAGAATGGTCGACAACGTACGATTTGCGGACTCGTTCCCATTCCCCAAGATCAGTGAAGCGCTCCTGCTGAACGCGAGTGACATACAGTACATCCGTCTCAGACAGTACCTCGTTAAGCGAATTCGTCTCCGTAACGTTGATTCCAGCCCTTCTAGCCGAAGCGACGACAGTGTCAGGCATGGTGAGTTCTGGAGGCGAGACAAAATTCAAGCGGACGGAGTAGAAGCAGAGAAGAGTGACGAGACTGTGGACGGTTCGACCATTTTTGAGATCTCCGAGGAGAGTGATTGATTTCCCATTTACGGTACCGAGCTCCGATCGTATGGTAAAAACATCTAGCAGAGCCTAATGTCTGTGGGTCAATATGAAAGAAGATTCCTTTGCTGTTTGGACTTTACTTGGGTGGGATGCTCCCCTACACCATCTCCAGCATTGATAATAGGCACTGATGAAAATTTCGCTGCACTAGCAACGCTCCCCAATGTTGGATGCCGTAGTACAATCGCATCTCCATAACAGGCGAGAGTTCGAATGGTATCCGCAAGGCTCTCTCCCTTCGCGACAGAAGACTGGTCCGCAGTGATGGAGACGACCTCTCCTCCAAGCCTTTTCATCGCAGTCTCGAAGGATGAACTGGTGCGGGTAGAGGGTTCATAGAAGACATTGCACAAAACTCGACCACGCAATACGTCAATGACACCATTACGCTCGACTTGCAAACGCATTTCGTGGGCAAGATCGAACAAGTGATGAATATCAAGATGTGTGAATTGTTTCACACTGAGGATACTGCGCCGGTGGAACGCGGGATGAGGAGGCAAGGTCATGAGTCTATTCGGCGAGATGTCACGCGTGTATAGGTGCAAAGGTTGTGGGGCATCTACGTTACGAGCTGACGACATAAGGGTAGGAGAAACCAGCTGATCAGGTTGAACTGCTGGTCGAATAGGGCCGACGAACGAGCCGGTTCGGCCAGACGTGCGCTGGATTGGCATGACTTGAAGACTGGAAACATCACGACCTATCGGTGTCGCCGAGTTTAAACCATCAAGATAGACCGTTTGGCCTTGCAAGATGACCCTATGAACATAGCCATTTACCGCAGCTCCTTGAAGCGGTGACCAGCGAGGATCCTGCGTCGCATAAATGTTCTTCCTGTTCATTTCGACTTCGACTTGGGAATTCGCCTGCGCGGGAAGCTCGAAGATCTTCAGAGGATTATCATGGAGCTTGGCGCGAATGTCATCCATTGTCAATCGGCCTTCAGACTGAGCGGTCAACAATAATGGTAAAGTCTCTTCGATACCACTTTGGGGGCCGACAGGCTTCCCAAGGTCAAGGGCCAAGCGGTAAGGAGCAGTTCCTACAGCAAAAATATCGATGGAATCAAGGTGATTCCATAGGGCCTGTTGATCAGTAGGAGTGGGTAAGTGTGTGGAAGCAGGATACCGTTCTCTAGTGAAGAACATAGAGTACACGGAGACATCGCATGTCACTTTCAGTCCCTTTTCCTTGCTGAGCGTTATGAGTTGAATGTCCTCTCTACTACCGACATCGGTAACATGGACACTGCGGTTATGTAAACTCGCGAGGAGAAGGATAGTCGCCAAATCAGTGGCACGAGCATCCGTAATAATGGGTTTTTCCTTGGGCCACGCCGCGAAATGGGCAGCAACCGCAGCGACTTTGCTGATATTCTGATCCGACAACCCATTGAACGGTATGAACAAAGCCTTCGCTTCTTCTTGCAATTCTTCATCCAAAGTCGAGGCGTTCGTTGCTGAGGCAGCAATCGAAAGCGCATAGTTGCAATAAGCGGCACCATTGATATTGTGTCGAATCACATCCAAACTGCTACCACTTGTAAGACTACCTTCGACATCAAAAGGCATGATCTGGACAGTTGTGAAACCAGCGCTAACGGAGGCTTTCGTCATGTGTTCGAAGTCGCTGGATCCCTGCCTCATCATTCTCGGCACAAAAGCCTGGACATTGATGAGGCCCGGAAGGCTAAATGTTGTATGAGAGGTCTTAAAGTCAATAGGTGACACGTCTAGAGACATCTTTCGAACTAGAGCCTCAGCCAATAGCTTCGCGATCTTAACGTTGGTAATGAGCGGGACAGCGAAATCCACTGCCATACGTCGTGTGCGGTACCCTTTACTAGTGTATGTAGCGGGACGGCGGTAATTGTTCTTGGACGGTAGATTGATGTAGAGATCAATCATGTTGTTAGCCAAGTGCTGTGTCAACGAATACTCGGACTTTTGGGAATGACTGCCTCCCTCTGGCAAACCCTCAAGGTACTACGGGACGATGTCAATCCATAATATATGTAAGACAAAGGATGCACGGCACCTTGCAAGGGATGTTATGCTCAGTGAAGAAGTCTGCAGTTCCCGCAGTCCCGAGCAAGTTATATCCGGCTTGATGGAGCTTCTGAACGGATGGCAACATTTCCATCTTCTCTTTGAAGCTCCCGATCGACAGTAGAATATTCTTCTTCGGCAAAACGATACCGGTAGAAACGAGTGCTTTCAGGTATGCTTCGTATTTATTCTTCCCAAAGCAAGCGACTTCACCCGTAGAAGCCATTTCAACACCGAGGACAGGGTCAGCACCCGAAAGCCGGTTAAAGCTGAACTGCGGGACTTTGACCCCCACGTAATCAGGTGGAAGGTTCAAATCTGGATAAGGAACGATGGGAAGGTCCAGCATGACCATGGTCGCCATTTCGACAGCGTCGATACCAGTAACTTTGGATACGAATGGGAAGGAACGTGCAGCACGAAGATTACATTCAATGACCTTGATGTCATTATTCTTCGCAATGAATTGTATGTTGAATGGACCAGTGACATTAAGCGCGTTTCCAATTTTGCGCGTTGCATCCTCGATACGTCGGACGGTTTCAGGATCAAGATCCTGAGGTGGCAGTACCAAGGTCGCATCCCCCGAGTGAACGCCCGCGTTTTCGATGTGTTCCGAGATATAGTGCATAACCAGCTTCCCATTTTTTGCAATGGCGTCCATCTCGATTTCCTTCGCTTCCTCGATGTACTTTGAGATCACCACTGGATGTTCGCGTGAAACTGCAGTGGCTTGATGAAGATAATTCGACAAGTCATCCTCAGTAGAGACCACATTCATTGCGGCTCCTGACAGTACATATGACGGCCGAACCAAGACGGGATATCCAACATGATTACAGAAGGCCTGGGCACTGGCGAAATCGGAGAGTTCCTTCCAAAGAGGCTGATCCACTCCAATCTTGTCCAGCAACCGGGAGAAATTGTATCGATTTTCACATGTATCGATCATCTCTGGAGAAGTTCCATAAATGTGAACATTTTGTCGATAAAGTGGAAGCGCAATGTTATTCGGAGTCTGACCGCCCATAGATATTATCACGCCAGACGACCCTTCAAGGTCGCAGATATCGAGGACTGTCTCAAGGCTGATGTTGTCGAAGTAAAGTCTATCAGCCTCTTCATACCATGATCGGAAAACTCGACGTCATGTTCGGTGCCATTGTAAGTAGTATAAAGATAGTTCGTGAAAGCAGGGAATTCAGCTGCCACGGTATCAATTTGCTTTACAAAGGGGCATATTTTGGCTTCTTTGCGCAGTTGACGGATAGCTAATTCTGTAGTATTCAGAGCTCGGGCGATCTGACGATCGCTGAATCCCTGTCGCTTGGCCGTACGGAGGCAATCTGTGGTGATCATTGATGGCGACTTGCCGCTGTAGAACAATAGGGTCACCATGCTGGTAGTGAGGAATGACAAAATGAGAGCGTACCGTAGGTATTCGTGGAAATCATGAAGTCCATACAACTTCGTCAAGAACCACTTGTCAATGTTTGTAAGTTTCCAAACCTGATCCACAGTATACCCCTCCCTGAACGCTGCGGCGATCGCGAACATTCGCTTATCCGTGGGATTCGACAGTTCCGCATCGATATCACTAGCAAAATCATTCTGAACGCGCACATGTCAGCCTCCAGGCTCTCAGAGATCATAAATGATAGCTACTCACCAGGTCAAAGCCAACAAACTGATCGTCTATAGCCCTTATGGCCTTTTGTATACTCTCCTCAAAGGTACGACCAATAGCCATTACCTCCCCGACGCTTTTCATCGAACTGCTAAGTTGCTTGCTGACACGACTGAACTTCTTTAAGTCCCAGCGAGGGAACTTGACGACAACGTAGTCAAGACTCGGCTCAAAGCACGCCGTCGTCAGCTTCGTAACGGTGTTTTTGATTCCATTTAGCGGGATCCCAAGACCCAGTTTGGCCGCAATGAAGGCAAGAGGATAGCCAGTAGCTTTCGAAGCAAGTGCCGAAGATCGAGACAAACGAGCATTGACCTAAGTATTCAATAATAAGCCTGGAAAAATAGAGCCTTGACGTAATGTAGACGATACCTCGATAATACAGTATTCCGTTGAGAAGGGGTTCAGTGCATACTGTATATTGCATTCGCCTACTACTCCGAGATGGCGGATAACATTAACGGCAGTGGTCCTCAGCATGTTGTAATCCGCATCAGAAAGAGTTTGTGAAGGAGCGACAACGATAGAATCGCCAGTATGGATCCCCAACGGGTCAAAATTCTGATAGACAAGCACAGATTTGAATTTCGCATCGAATTGAATTGTAAATCATTATAGGAATGGATACAAGAGGATGCGTACGCACCTCCATGTTACACACAGTGATGCAATTATCATTGCAATCTCTCACTACTTCATACTCGATCTCCTTCCACCCCTTCATACTTTTCTCCACCAACACTTGAGGACTCGTTGCAAAAGCCGTAGCACAGAGACGTTTTAGACCTTCCTCTCCTTCAGCAAACCCACTTCCAAGACCACCAAGAGCATAAGCCGCACGAACAATAACCGGATATCCAATTCTTTGTGCAGCTTCAGAAGCTTCTTCGAAAGTGGTGGCACTAGCACTTTCAGCGCATCTCTCACCAATTTCAGCCATCGCCTGACTGAACAAGTCCCGATCTTCCGTTTTGATAATCGTATCGATTGGAGTACCAAGTACTCGAACGCCAAGAGACTCAAACTCATCTCTGAGTTTGATACCCACATTCAGAGCAGTTTGACCACCAAACGTCACGTAAATCCCGTCCGGATGTTCATATCGAATGATCCGACGTACAAAATCTGGAGTGACGGGGAGGAAATACACTTTATCAGCGAGTCCCTTCGAAGTCGCAATCGTTGCAATGTTGGGATTGACGAAGATGGTGTATATTCCTTCCTCTTTAAGGGCTTTGATAGCTTGAGATCCAGAGTAGTCAAATTCACCAGCTTGTCCGATCGATAAACCCCCAGAACCGAGAATCATGACTTTACGTGGAGTTCCGCCACTAGGTTTCTTCGTTGGTTCATTTGCGACGACGCCATTCGATAGTGACGGTTTGCGAATCGTACTGATGGGAGTGAGTTCCCCCGTTCGTAGAGTCTCTTCGATCTTGTCGATGAACACATCGAATAAGAACTCGGTATCACGAGGACCAGGCGTTGATTCAGGATGAAACTGAACCGAGAAATAAGGAAGGGACGTATGATAGATCCCTTCGTTACTCTCATCATTTGCATTCTTGTACAGTTCCGTCCATCCAGAAGGAAGCGAATCCGCATTCACCTGAAAACCATGATTTTGACTGGTAATGTAACAACGTCCAGTAATCGAATCTGTACAAGGGATATTTTGTCCGCGATTTCCGTATTTCATCTTTGACGTAGAAGCGCCAGCTGCTAGGGCGAGTAATTGATGTCCTAGACAAATTCCAAAGATAGGTTTGGGTCTGGACATCTTTTGAAGATCAAGACGTAGATGAGAGATCGTCTCGGACATGACGGTAGGATCACCAGGCCCATTTGAAATGAAAAGACCGTCGAAAGAGTCTTCAGATTCGGCCACGTAGTTGTAATTCCATGGAACGACTTTGAGTTCAACACCTCGTCTTATGAAACATCGTATTTGGTTATACTTCATTCCAAGATCGATAGCGATGACCCGAATGTTTCGTTGAGCCGAAGGGTGCAGTCGAGGCGATGATGAAGTTGGAAGGTAAAGTTTAGGTACGGCAACTGAAACTCCGGCCACTAGATTTTGGACATTCGGGTTGACGAATGGAACATCAACATATTCTTCAATCCAAGACTGGTTCCCCAGAGTTGGAGAAGGCGTTCGCGAGCCTGAGCCTGAGCCCGAACTTGAGAAGTGATTGACGGACAGTGCAAGGTTTCCATCATCAGGATGGGGTAGATCTTCGCGTTTGGTCAGAACTTTCCCTAACATGGAACCGTTCTCTCGTATCTTCTTCGTGAGAACCCGAGTGTCAACACCATACATAGCAGGGATCCTACTCTCCTTGAGCCAAGCGCCCAGAGATGAATTAGCGAGAAAATGGGAAAAGTGATCGGAATAGTATGCAACAACCAGAGCAGCGACATGAATACGGCTGGATTCAAACATTTCAGGAAGGCTGTTTAACTCCTGGATTGTTCTTTTCGGTACGCCATAGTTTCCAATCAGCGGGTAGGTGAGTACGAGGATCTGTCCTTCGTACGAAGGATCAGTTAAGGATTCTGTATACCCAGCCATTCCTGGGAGAGTGAGAGAGGAAGGCAAAATTGCTTAGAAGCATCGCTTTGCTAGGGATGCATCTTACAAACCGGTCTGAAAGACGCACTCCCCAGAGACGCTGCCTTCGTAACCGAAACTGGTACCATAAAAAGTTGAACCATCAGCGAGGACGAGTATTGATTCTTTGGTAGGTGTAGGTACTCCAGTTATCATGGAAGGGTATTTGGATCCCATGTCCGCCTTGGTGACACTATTTTCTTGTCGGGGCTGAAAGAAAATTTATGGCCACAAATTATTGCTTTTCAAACAAGATGAATTCAAAATTTTGGGAGGAATTGAATCGGGAAGAGCCGCTTGCATCGAGCGCTATTAACCCGTTCGTATCACGACTCCGAAGGGTATTGGGGATGACGAAGGCAAAGCAAACTCGGTTTCCTGTGGTACGTGGTTGCTTGATCTTGTTTGAGCTCCTTGTATTAAGGGTTCCTGGCGGTCAGGCACGAATCAAGAAGATTATGCAGAAGGATGAGGAAGTCGGCAAGGTCGCACAGGCAACTCCGATGCTCATCTGTTCGTCGACTTTTCTTTCAATACTTCCGTATGTGTGCTAATTCCAGAATAAAATTTGCTTCTAGCTAAAGCTTTGGAGCTCTTCATGACGGATTTAACGACTGAAATGTCTAAGGTGGCCAATGATCGCAACCTGAGCAAAATAGAACCATGGCACCTGTGAGCCTCCCTTGCGTTATATGAGTTCATTAATAGTCTAACCATATCTCTCCTGCCTCTTTCTGTTCGTCGATGCAGGAAACGCGCAATCGAGACCATCGATACTTTTGACTTTCTACGCGAGATCGTCGCGCCCATCCACGACCCGGCGGATGGAGGTGGAGAGGAAGAGAATCCTCAACCTCAAGAACCGAAGAAGAAACGATCGAGAGCGAAGAAAGCTGTAGAATAGCACGCACTGTCTCTGCTTGGATCTCTTTTATTAATTCACGCTACGGCTTAATTCATGGACGCACTTTGGAAGGGATAGTACGCATATCCACATATATATTTATAGAGTGTTGTAGAACGGGATGCATTGTACAGTATAGTCATTATCACAATGCACTGATAGGATATCGTGAATGTAGCTAAAGCTGAATATTGTTCCGCTCGCACCGTCAATGAGACACGAGCAGTGTCGATAAGTGTCAACACGGGATCAACCAGTGGAAGGACGGCTCGTGTGCAGGGAAATGCGAGGTTCAACTTGGCGAGAAGATGATGGTACTCATAATGTTCCGACCCATGTCGAACGTGAAGGATGATGCGCTCCCGTGAGAACCACGTTCTCGGCCACCTGGAGAACTCGGATTTGAAATGAGTACACCAACACATAACGCTATGTAACATTTCAGTTACAGTAAGTAACTCTAACACTAAACGAAACCCTGACTCAATTTTCACAAAATATGTAAGAATCCAATTGGGGTGGACGTGCGTTGGACAGCCTGAGCGGAAACCTAACAGAATGAAGGGTAACAATGTCGCGTCCACTCCGGCTCGCGGCTTCCGTGTTCGCCGGCTGTGTGGAGCACGTGGTGATAATTTAATATCAACGCGAAACACGAATCTGTGTTTCTCGCATCTCCTCTTTCACCATGAGATCCTTCGTGGTGATATCCCTGGCTCTCGTTGCCATCACACAAGCCCATCAACCTTCAGGCCGTAAATCCTTAGGCTTTGGTCCTAAGAATCCCAATGCCAAATTTGTTACCGTTCCGACGCGCGTTCCAAGCTTCTCTCCTTTGAAGACCCCGAGAGACGTAGCACTCAACTTCCTCTCCTCGGTCCCATCTATCAGTCCTGGCCTTTCTCTTGTCGAGAGATTGGATTACATCATTCGAGAGGACTCATATACTGACCAGCGAACAGGGGTTTCCCATACATATATTCGCCAGCTATGGAACGGCATTGAAGTGGCTGATGGAGATATCAATCTCAACATTCTAGATGGCCAGGTCATCTCGTATAGCGATTCGGTAGGCTTGATCCTCTATCGTAACGTATTAGGATTTGACTCGCTTTGAAACACATAGTTCTTCCGCGGGAATACCCCTAAAGATTTCGCCTTGAACTCGGAGCCTGCTGAGGATTATCACGGGATTTTCTGTGGATACGACTTTGAACCTCTGTTATTCATCAAGGAGGAAC
>WNFI01686333.1_pt1 | contig 20955 bp, 19 predicted proteins | sample 5400471 | NCBI WGS metagenome assembly WNFI01 (sample SAMN13153348, study PRJNA577476) | soil metagenome | isolation source: 100 cm saprolite on Douglas fir-dominated hillslope | place: USA:California | collected 2013-09-17
CGAGGTGAGGATGGTCCAGAGGATCGGCAAGCCTGAGAAAGCCACGATCGCCAGCGCAAGCACGTAGCATGCGAGGTTCTGCAGCCGTCGGCGCATCCGCAGTGTCGTCATGCCCACCATCAGCCGCTCATCACGTTGCTGCGCTTGACGTAGCCATAGGCGAAGGCCATCAACAGCACGAACATCACCATCGAGATGGCGCTGGCATAGCCGAAGTTGAACTCCTTGTTCGCCTTCAGGAATGCATAGAGCGAGAGCACTTGCGTCGACCGCCCGGGTCCGCCGCCGGTGAGGATCAGCAGGATATCGGGTGAATTCATCAGGCTGATCACCCTCAGAATGACCGTGGCGACGACGATCGCGCGAAGCTGCGGCACGGTCACGAAGCGAAATTGCTGCCAAAGCCGCGCGCCGTCGATCTCGGCCGCCTCGTAGAGGTCGTCCGGAATCGCCTTGAGGCCGGCGAGCAGCAGCAGCGCGAAGAACGGGAAGCCGTGCCAAATCTCGACCAGCATCACCGCAAACAGCGCCGCATTCGGATCGGCGAACCAAGCCCGATAGCTCGCCAAGATGCCGCTTCGCACCAGCAGATCATTGATGACGCCGAGCCTCGGATCGAGCATCAGCGCCCACATATGGCCGGCAACCACGTTGGGCAGGAACCAGGGCAGCAGCATGAGGACGGCAAACAGCTTGAAGGCGGGCAGATCGCGGTTGAGCACCAGGGCCGCCAGCAAGCCCAGCGCCAACTCGCCGATTACCGCGCCGGTTACCCAGACGGCGGTATTCTTCAGCGACAGCCAAAAGACCGGATCGTCGATCAGATCGGCATAGTGCCGGAGGCCGATGAAACCGGTGCCGAGATCGAGCCGGTTGAGCCGCATCTCCCGAAAGCTCAACGCCATGCCCCAAAGCGTCGGATAGAGCACCACGGCCAGGATCAGGGCGAGGCTCGGTGCCAGCAGGATGTAGCCCCACCATCGCCCCTCTGACAGCCTCTCGATGAGTGCCAGGCCCGGTCTGACCCGGGCGTGAGCCAGAGATACGCTCTCCTCGGCCATCCACACGCCCTCGCTCAGGCTCAGGCGCGCGCGATGGCATTGCGCTCGAGGTAGCCCCAGTCGAATTCGGCGCCGAGCCCCGGCGCGCTCGAAGCGGTGAGCACGCCGTCCTTGATCGCCAATGTCCCAAGCCCGGCCAAGCCGTCGATCTGCTCGGTCGAGATCACCAGCTGCTCATAGTAGTCGTTGTTCCGAATGGCGGCACAGAGCTGCGCGTTGGCGAGGCCCATTCCGTGCACCTGCGCGCGCATGCCATGCGATTCCGAGAGATGCGCGATCTTGAGCGCGCCGGTAATCCCACCCTTATAAGCGGGGTTGGTACGGGTCATGTCGAGGGCGCCGGCCTGAATCCACGATGCCATGTTCCAGTGGCAGCCGTCGGAGGTCTCGGCGGCGAGGATCGGGATGTGAAGCGCCTCGCAGAGCTTGACATAGCTGCCGAGCTCGAACTCACGCATCGGCTCCTCGTACCAATGATAGCCTTCGTCCTGGAGGACGCGCCCAAAGTTCAGCGCGGTCACATAGTCCCACCCGGCCGATCCGTCGAACATGAGATCGGCGTCTGGTCCGGTCCATTTCCGCAGGTTGCGGGCGAGACGCGCGTCCGCCTTGGCGTCGCCCCAGGCGTGAAGCTTGAACGCCTTGAAGCCGACATCGATGCAGTGGCGAATGTGCCGGTCGTACTCGTCCATGGTGTTCCAGGTCACCGTCGAGGCGTAGGCCGGCACACGCGCGTCGTTCCCCCCGAGCAACTGCCACAGCGGCATGCCTGCCTTCTTCGACTTGATATCCCAGGCCAGCAGATCGACAAGGCCGAGATGCGTCATGAGCATCTCCTCGATCCGATCGATCTCCCAAACGAGATGCCATAGCCGCTCGGTCAGCAGCGGATTCTCGCCGACGAGCGGCTTGAGGCGCCGCTCGACCAGGCTCAAGGCCGCCTCCGCCCGATTGACCTCGATCGCGCCGAAGAGTCCGGCATCGGTGTCCATGCGGATCACCGCCTTGCGCGGCCGCGCATTGGCGGGTGTGCCGTCGCCGGAACCGGCAAGCCCGGTCCGCCACCGAAAGGCATGTTGGGGATGCGTGGCCTCGATAATCCAGCAGCGGATATCGGTGATCTTCATGCAAAAATCCTCTGGCTTCACGATAGAGCGGCCGGCGCGTCCTATTTGAGTGCGGCTTCCAGTCCGCGGACCATGGCGTCGACCGCCGCGGCGGGCTTGGCGGTGCCGACCAGGACCTTCTGAAACTCCGGCAGCACGACATTGTCGGCCCAGCCGGCTGAGCCGACGAAAGCCGGCGGCAGTCGGCCGAACTTGGTGGTTTCGACCGCCGCGCCGTAGAGCGGATTGCCGGTGATGCGTGGATCCGACGCCGTCGCCGGCGAGGCCGGGAAATAGCCGGTGGCATCCAGAAACGCGATGGCCGGGTCCGGTTCCGCCCAGAAGGTTATCCAGGCCCAGGCGGTCTCGATATTCGCCTGGTTCATGATGCCATTGAACAGATAGGTCAGCCGCGCGATGCGCTGGGCCGGCCCGGCCGGCCTGGCCGCGGTCATGAATTGACCGGGCTTGAGCGCCGCGGCGATCTCGGTCAGCGATCCGGTGTGATGCCAGACCATCGCGGTCTGCCCGATCTTGAACGCCTCCATGATCTGCCGGTAGCCGTCATTGGGTGCGCTGGGCGGACAGACGTGATGACGCGTCATCAGCTCTGACCAGAAGGCGACGGCTTCGGTGGCCTTGGCGCGGTCGATGGCGGCGCGGCCGTCGACGACGATCGGCGAGCCGAAGGACTCGATCATGTCGATGACGAACGCGGCGCCACCGGCGCCGCCGCGCAGGCCAAAGCCGAACCGGTTTCGGCTTGGATCGGTCATGCGGATCGCCGCCTTCTGGAACTCCTCGAAGGTGCTGGGCGGCGTCAAGCCCGCCTCGTCGAACCAGTCTTTGCGGTAATAGACCCAGTCGACGAAGGTGAAGGCCGGGATGCCGTAAGTCTTGCCGCGGACGCTGGCTCCGACCCAGCGATCGGGAGGGAAGCTCGCCGCCTTGTCCCAGCCATGGATGCGATCGGTCAGGTCGACCAGCCCGCCCATCGCCACCATGTCGTTGACGCGCTCGGCAACGACCATGGCGCTGTTGGGCTTGGAGCCGGACATGACGGCCGTCGTCACCTTCGACATGTATTCCGGGTTCGGGATGTTTTCCTGGGTCAGGGTGACCCCCGGATAGCGCTGCTTGAACAAGGCGATGACGCGTTCCAATCCGCGGAACTCGGTGTCGCTGGTGAAGTGATGCCAATAGTTGATGGCGCCCTGCTGCGCTTCGGCGAGGCGCGGCAGCAGAGCCATCAGGGGCGCGGCGGCCGCGGTCTTCAGCACGCTCCGACGATCGAGCATCATGACATCTCCTCCCTTGCTTAACTTTTGCGCCGTCGCGTCCGCGAGGCGGTTGTTCGTGGCAGCCGTGCATCGCGGAGATCGAGCACCTCGGCGACCGCGTGCTCGCGCCTGGCCGCGGCGGAGAGCGCAAGGCCGTGGCCGGGGCGATCGGGTGCGGTGATGAAGCCGTTGCGGATCTGGAACGGCTCCTCGACCAAATGGTTGTAGTTTTGGAACGAGTATTCGAGCCAATCGGCCTCCGGCAGCGCCGAGGCCAAATGCACGCCGAGCTCGAGCATGGTGTTGCCGAGGCTCACTCTGACGCCGTGCTCGGCGGCAAGCGAGCCGGCGCGCATCACATCGCCGAAATGTCCATGGACGTTGAGGATGTCGACGCCGCGCGCTTCAAGCAGGCGACGCTTGCCGCGGAGGTCGAGATATTCGCCGGAATTGACCAGCACCCAAGGACAGGCAAGTCGGATCTCGCGCAGGCCTTCGAAATCGTCACGCAAACAGGGATCCTCGATCCACAGGATATCGAAACCGGCGCGGCGATAGATGTCGAGGCGCTGAATCGCTTCCTTTGGCGACCAGGCCTCGTTTGCGTCCACCATCACCGGCCCGGTCTTGCCCACGGCCTTCCGCAGCAGATCCAGGCGCTCCAAATCCCAGTCGACGTCGCGATGGCCGACCTTGATCTTGAAGCCGCGAAAGCCGTCCGCCTTGGCCCGCCGGAAAAAGGCAACGTAGTCGGCGTCCGACAGGTGAAAATCGAGGCCGCTCGCATAGGTGCGTGTGGTGGGATCGGTGCCGCCGAGATAACGCCATAGCGGCAGGCCGACCTCTTTTGCGGCCAAATCCCACAAGGCCTGATTGATCGCCTCTTCGAACGGCACCGACATGCGGCGCTGATTGCCGCCGCGCGGCCTCAGGATGCGGTGGATGAGCGCTGCCGGCGCCGCATCCTTGAGGCCGGGCCACGCCTCCGCCCGAAAGACGCGGGTCAACTCGCTGAGCGACGGCAGCGGATGAAACAGGCTGAGGGCGAAGCCGAGACCGGTGGCACCTTGATTGGCGTGCAGCTCGAGCGCCGCGTAATGCGCCGCCTCGATGCGCACTTGGCTGTCGCCGATCACCCGGTCGCGGGCGAACTGGAAGCGCGTGATCGTGAAATCGGTGACCTGCATTCGCTGCGGCACTCCCCGAAATGCCCGTCCGCCTTGAAATGTGGCGGAACTTGATATATCTGACTGTTCAACTGATAGATCAGATGGCCGGGCCCGTCAAGCAAGCCCTGGGGAGGATGAGGCCGGTGATCGCCAAGCACGCCGTGACCGATCGGCAGCCGGAAGCATCAGGCAGCGATCTGACGCTCCGCAAGCTCGCCTACGACCGCTTCAAGACGGCATTGTTCGAGCGGCGGATCGAGGCCGGCGCCTTTGTCTCGCAGTCGGAGCTGGTAGCGTTGCTGGGCGTGCCCCTCGGCCCCTTGCGCGACGCGCTGCAGGCCCTCCAGGCCGAAGGATTGGTCACCATCCGGGCCCGCTCCGGCATCGAGATCGCGAAGGCCGACTACAGCCTGGTTCGCAACACCTATCAGTTGCGGCTCATGCTGGAGCGCCACGCGGTGCGCTATTTCGCCGAGACCGGCCCGATGGATCAGATCGAGGCGATGGAAGCGCAGCACCGCAGCTTCGCCGAGGCGATCCGTGGGCGCGAGATCACGCCGGCAGAGGCGCGGCGGGTCGAGGTATTCGATTTCGGCTTTCATCAGCAAGTGATCGGGGTGCTCGCCAACCCCTTGGTGTCGCGTGCGTACAGTCAGACCAGCGACCTCGTGAAGCTGATCCGCGTCGCCCGGCTCTATGGCCTGTCCGCCGCCATGATCGAGCGCACATGTGAGCAACCGCGCTTGCGGGGTCGACTCAGGCGCCTAGGCTGGAACCCTGAATCATCCGGAACAAGCTGCTCGGGCGCGCATGCGCCGCTTGCGGGCGGGCGGGGCGTTCCTCGAACAGCGGCGGCCAGCGATCCTTCCGGCGCTGCAGCACCTGCACGATCACCTCGCGGGCCGCCAGGAGTGCCGTGCGGGTCCGTGGCGTTAACCAGGCAGACGAGCTATCGAGCATGCAATCGATCTCGACAATCTCGGCTTCGAGCTCTGTCTCGGTGCAAGGCATGCTGCTGGAATCCCCCTTGGCCACCACTGCGATCCCGTGATCGCTAATCACCGGCGGCTGCGAACCGAATGCGCCGTCGGCATCGACATCACCCCGATTGGGCTGGCTCGCCGCGCACTCACCCCACGACGCGGATGGGCGAGGACGTAACCCATGAGATTGATGAGCGCGAACCGTGCCGCGACTTCCGGCGCCATCGTCGACCGCGCATCGTCGGCGGTCGCCGCGTCGACGATGCGCAGGCGACCCGCGCCGTTGGCGCCGAGATCGTTAACCGACATGGCGTCGCACGACCGCGCCGCCGGGCTTATTTAGCGAGCGGTCTCGGAAGTTGCACGGTGCTATGCTAGAAGACATGGGCATCGACCAAGACGTTGGTTAACGATGCCGAAGTTTGGTTAGTGGGGGCGATGGGGGCAATGAACTCGCCGGCAATAAAATTACGAATGTGCCGGGCATGGGCTAAGCTTCTTTCCGACCTCTGCAATACCGCCTGACCGGAGCATGAGAGAAACTCATGGTTCAACCATTCCGCGCCCTCATCGTCGATCCGGATCGTCCCTCGGGCGAGCTCATTAGGCGGACGGCTTACGCGCTGAGAGCGACCGAGATCGTTCCGGCCGCCTCGGCCGCGGCGGCGCTCAATACCCTCTCCGATCCGGAGCGGCCCTGCGACCTCGTCTTCGCCGATTACGGCATCGCCGCCGCGCACGACATGACCTTGGTGCGGTGGATCCGCACCGATGAGGAAAGCCAGAGGCCGAACGTCCCCATCGTCGTCATGCATGACGGACCGCTGTTGCCGTCAGCCTCGCAGTCGGTAGTCAGCGCCGGAACCCGGCTGTTCCTGCAAAAGCCGCTCACCCAAGCCCGCGTCGCCACCCTGATCGAACGCAGTGCGGCGGCCTATTCGAACTTCGTCGTGAGCCCCTCCTACATCGGGCCGGAGCGCCGAGCCGTGAAGCGTCCGTTTCGGGACGAGCGGCGCATCACCAGGCCGAATTCGATCCTCATCGTCGAGGATCCGATGCGCTATGAGATCGCGGATGAGACCGTCGTCGTCGTGTTCGACTATCTCAGGCTACGCGTCTCCGGCGCCGATCCGCGCAGCTTCCGGGACTTTCTCACGCCCCAACATCTCGAGCCCGCCCTCCGCCACGTATCCGCCGTGCAGCGACTGATCTACGGCAAGGTCGAGCAGCGGCAGGCGACGCTCGAAGCCTCGCTCACCGCGCTGGATGAAAGCGGCAATGGCGATCATCTCAAGCGCATGAACCGTGCCGCATGGGACGTTGCCGTCGACTGCGCCAGCGCCGGGTGGGTGTTGATGGCATCGATCGCCAAGTCGCTGCATCACTACACCTCCGGCGCCTACCGGCCCTCGAAGCGGCTGGTGCGCTTCCTCGCCTCGCACATCTCGGCGCTGAAGTCGGCGCTGAGGGGCCGCATCTTCGGTGACGGAGGTCGCGTCGGCCATACGATCGTGCAGACGATCCGAAGCGCCGAGCTGGTGTTCCGCGCGGCTGCGGCAGAGGCACCCGGAGGGCGCTGACGGCGAGCGCCGACGCCTTGCCGCCTATTCCTCCGGCTCGGTCGTGAACAGGAGCGGATAGCCCTTGCTTCGGCCGGCGTCCGTCGCCCTGGTCGCCTTGGTCTCGGCCACCTCCTTGGGGTAGACGGAAACCACGCAGGCGCCGCGACGGTGTGCCGTCATCATCACGCGGTTGGCCTGTTCCTCGCTCATGCGGAATTCCGCCTTCAAGACCGTGACGACGAATTCCCGCGGCGTGTAATCGTCATTGATCAGAATGACCTTGTAGAGGCGCGGCCGCTTGGTTTTCGGCTGGAGCTTGGCGCGCGGTGGCGAGGTGATGTCACTCATTCCAACAGCTGCTCCGCTAGCCCGACTGTGTCCTGTAAATCGCCATTTCAAGTCCCCGGTTCCCTGGATGGGGCCGGAGCCGGTGAACTCGAACTGGCATTCCTCGGCGGCTCCGAGTGTCCCACGCAATAGAGGGAGGCTCAAAACCCTTGCGAACGCCCCTGGCGCCCATAGCGCAGGATCCGCCCGCCTTGCGGGCCATGGCGTGGTCGGCGAGACTGTCCGTGCGCAATGGCTTGCGCGTCGCATCGTCGAACGCCTCGGAGCCCATTTTTGGCCGAACCTTATCCCCGCGATCTCGTCGGCTACGCCAATCGGCCACCGGATCCGCGCTGGCCGGGCGATGCACGAATAGCGGTGTCCATCGTGCTCAACTACGAGGAGGGCGGCGAGTATTCAATCCTCCACGGCGATGCGCATGCAGAGACCATCCTGGCCGACGGCGCCGGCGGCGCCGCTCCGCTAACGGGCGCTCGTAACTTGAATGTGGAGTCCATCTATGAATATGGGAGCCGGGTAGGCTTCTGGTCGATCCTGGACGTGCTGCGGGAGCGCTCGATACCGATCACCGTCTACGGGGTCGGCATGGCCCTGGAGAGGAACCCCGGCGCCGCCAAGGCCATCCAGGCGTGCGGATACGAGATTGCCTCCCACGGCTATCGGTGGATCGACTTTCAGCATGTCGGCCTTGACGAAGAGCGAGCGCAGCTGCGCCGCGCAATCGCTGCGATCGAAGGACTGACCGGCTCGCGCCCGCTCGGCTGGTACACGGGTCGTCCCAGCCCCAATACCCGACGCTTGATCGTCGAGGAGGGCGGCTTCCTCTACGACAGCGACGCCTACAACGACGACCTGCCCTACTGGACGATGGTCGACGGCAAGCATCACCTGGTCATCCCGTACAGCTTCGACAACAACGACAGCCGCAGCTCCCGCGGCCAGGGCTTCGAAATCGGCGACCACTTCTTCACCTATGTGCGCGACAGCTTCGACTGGCTCTACGCCAGGCCGACGCCGCGCATGATGTCGATCGGCCTGCATTGCCGGTTGATCGGCCGCCCCGGGCGCATCGGCGCCCTTTGTCGTCTTCTCGACTATATGCGCGGCCACGAGCGGGTTTGGTTTTGTCGACGCATCGACATCGCCCGCCATTGGCATGCCGTTCACCCGCATGGCGGCACGGCACCGGGATGAGGCGAGATGGCTGAGTTCGATTTGGTGGTTCGCGGCGGCAACGTCGCGTTTGACGGCACGCTTGCCCAGCTCGATGTCGGCATTCAGGGCGAGACCATTGCCGCGATCGACCGCGGACTGGGCCGTGGCTCGGCTGAAATCGATGCCGCCGGCCTCCTGGTGCTGCCGGGCGGGGTCGACAGCCATTGCCATATGGATCAGCAACCCTGGGAGGGGCGCGAGACCGCCGATGATTTCCGCTCGGGCACGCTATCGGCGCTCTGCGGGGGCAACACGACGGTCATCCCCTTCGCCATGCAGATGCAGGGGCAATCCCTCAGCGAGGTCGTCGCCGACTATCACCGTCGAGCAAGCCGCAAGGCGTTCATCGACTATGCCTTCCATCTCGTGGTCGGCGATCCCACTGCTGACGTGCTCGAGCACGAGCTCCCCGCTCTGTTCCGCTCGGGCTGCACGTCGATCAAGATTTTTCTCACCTATGAGCGCCTGAAGCTCGATGACTATCAGGTGCTGCAGGTGTTGGCGCTGGCACGCCGCGAAGGCATCATGGTCATGGTGCATGCCGAGAACGACGCTTGCATCCGCTGGCTTACCGATCGGCTGATCGAGAGCGGCCGGATCGCCCCGCACTATCATGTTGTCGCGCATCCGGCGATCGGCGACCGCGAAGCGACGCACCGTGCCATCTCCTTCGCCGAACTGCTGGAAGTCCCGATCCTGATCGCGCATGTCGGGGCGGCGGCCGCGGTCGAGCAAATCCGCTGGGCTCGCTCGCGCGGACTTGAAGTCTATGGCGAAACCTGCCCGCAATATCTGCTGCTCTCAGCGGAGGACATCCATACGCCCGACATGGAGGGGGCCAAATATGTCTGCACGCCGCCGCCGCGGGCAAAATCCAACCAGCCCGCGCTGTGGCAGGCACTGGCCGACGGCACGCTGCAGATCTTCTCTTCCGACCATTCGCCATGGCGCTACGAAGACAAGATACGCGGCGGACCGTCGACGCCGTTCACCAAGATTCCGAATGGCGTGCCCGGCATCGAAACGCGGTTGCCGCTGCTGTTCTCCGAAGGCGTGGGCAAGGGCCGGATCACCCTTCAGCAATTCATCGAGCTCGGCGCCACCACTCCGGCGCGGCTTTACGGTCTCTATCCGCGGAAAGGAGTGATCGCTCGGGGCGCCGACGCCGATCTGGCCCTTTGGGATCCGGACAAGAGCGTGACCATCCGCAACGACATGTTGCACCACAACACCGATTACACGCCCTATGAAGGAATGACGGTCAAGGGTTGGCCGGTCATGACCATATCGCGGGGTGCCTTGGCCTGGAACAATGGCGAGGTCCTGGGACAGCCTGGAAGCGGCCGATTTCTTCCCTGCGAGCGGCCCGTCGCATCGCGCCTAGGCTTGGATCTCGACCTCGCCCGCTAAGGCGACGGTGGCGCCGCATCAACGCCTGGCTCTTTCCCGACTTCGATTAATACAGTCTGTATTAAAGCGAGTTGGTGCGCTAGCATCGGCCCGCCGGCGAACCAGCGACTGCTGGCGATCGGCAATACGGGGAGGTCTCGCCATGACACTGAACGCCGTTCGGTTCGGACTGGTCTTCGGCCTGGTTGTGCTCGCCGCATCGACGATGCCGGAGCGATCGTTCGCTCAAGACAAAGTCGTGCGCTACGCACCGTCCGCCGACGTCAAGGTGCTCGATCCGATCGCCAACACCGCCGGCGTCACGCTCCAGCACGGCTACATGATCTACGACACCCTGGTCAGCTTCGATAAGGACTTCAACGTCCACCCGCAAATGCTGGCCAGCTACACCGTCAGTGCGGACGGCCGCATCTACACCTTCACGCTGCGCCCGGGCCTCAAATGGCACGACGGCACGCCGGTCACCAGCGCCGACATCATTCCCTCGATCAAGCGCTGGGCCGCGCGCGACGCCAGCGGCCAGAAGATGGTCGAGCTCGGCATGACGCTCGCCGCCATCGACGACCGCACGCTGACGCTCACGCTCCGGGAGAAATGGGGACTGGTGCTCGACAGCCTGGCCAAGATCGCTTCGAACGCCGCCTTCATGATGCGGAGCAAGGAGGCCTCATCCGATCCGGCCGTGCCGATCACCGAGACGATCGGCTCCGGCCCGTTCCGGTTCGTGCGCAGCGAATACGTTCCCGGCAGCCGCATCGTCTATGCCCGCAACCCGGACTATGTCGCCCGATCGGAGCCGCCCAACTTCTATGCCGGCAGCAAGGCGGTGAAGATCGACCGGCTGGAATGGACCGTGATGCCCGACAGCAATACCGCGATCGCCGCCCTCAACCGCGGCGAAGTCGACATCATGGAGCAGCCGCCGGTCGACCTCCTGCCCGTGCTCCGCAGCAACAAGGACGTCGAGATCAAGATCAACAACAAGATGGGTTATCTCGCCCTGGTTCGCCCCAATCACCTCTACCCGCCGTTCAACAGCGCCAAGGCGCGCCAGGCGCTCATGCACCTCATTAACCAGGAAGACTTCATGCGCGCGGCCTTCGGCCAGCCGGAGTTCTACAAGCAGTGCTGGGCCTTCATGGCCTGCGGGACGTCGATGGCGAGCGAGGCCGGCATGGATGACTACCGCAAGCCCGACCTCGCCAAGGCGCAGGCCTTGATGAAGGAAGCCGGCTACAAGGGCGAGAAGATCGTCGTCCTGCATCCCTCCGATCTCAAATTCGTTCATGACCTGGCGACCGTGCTCGAGCAGGAAATGCGGGACGCCGGCTGGAACGTCGATGCCCAGCAGATGGATTGGGCGGCGCTGACTACCCGCCGCGGCAACAAGGAGGCGCCCGATCAAGGCGGCTGGAGCGTATTCATTACCTCCGCCTCGGCGCCGGAACTGATGGCGGTGTCTTCGAATGTCGGGCTCAGCTCCAACTGCGATCGAAGCGGCTGGTTCGGCTGGCCCTGCGATGAGACGATGCAGGCGCTGCGCGATCAATGGTCGAAGGAGCCGGACCTGGCCAAGCGCAAGGAACTCGCCGTCAAGGCGCAGCTCCGCGCCGCGGAATTCGTGCAGTTCGTGCCCTTGGGGCAGTACTTCGCCCCGATCGCCTTCCGCAAGTCGCTCTCGAACCTGCCGGAAGTGCCCTGGCCGGCATTTTGGGCGGTGGAGAAGCATTAGGGCCGGATCAGCCGTCGCGGACACAAGGGGGCGGCGCGTGACCGACATGCTCGACGGCCAGTCGATGGTCGTGTCGCACAATGTCATGGTGGCGATGCGCGACGGCGTCCGCCTGGCGACCGACATCTATCGCCCGGCGCTGGCGGATGGCAGCGCGGCGCCAGGTCCGCATCCCGTCATCCTCGTCCGCACCTCCTACGACAAGTCGAGCGCCGCGATGGTCGTCAACCCGGTCGCGCGCGTCTTTGTCGGCCACGGCTATGCCGTGGCGCTGCAAGACCTGCGCGGCCGCGGCATCTCGGAAGGGACCGGCCAGTATTTCCACATGGCCAACATCAACGAAGGCAAGGACGGGTACGATACCATCGAGTGGATTGCAGCCCAGCCCTGGTGCAATGGCCGCGTCGGCATGGTGGGCTCCTCGCATCTCGGCATCGTGCAGAACGTTGCGGCGCTGCACAGGCCGCCGCATCTGAAGGCGCTGTGGGCCGACGTCGCCATGACCCGGGCCATCGACTGGACCTGCCGGCAGGGCGGGGCCATGGCGCTGCAGATGTTCGGCGCGCTCTTCCTGCATGGCCATGACGCGCAGGAGATTCGCGACGATGCGGCGGCGCGAAAGCGCATCGAGCAGGCGGTCGAGCGTCTGCGCCACGAGCTCGCGCAGATGCCCTTTCGTCCGGGAGCAACGGCGCTCGCCGCCGTGCCCAATCTCGAGCAGGTGCTGTTTCGCTACTACCGCAACGGCGTCTACGACGATTGGTGGGCCATGGAGGTGCTCGATCAGCGCCCCCACATCCACCGCTACGCCGACATTCCGGTCACCTTGATGCGGTCTACAACGCCGAGCGGCTCAGATGGTTCGACCGCTGGCTTAAGGACCGGGACACCGGCGTCGAGCGCGAACCGCCGGTCCGGATCTTCGTGATGGGCGGCGGCAGCGGAAGAGTGACTGAGAAGGGCCATCTCGATCATGGCGGCAGGTGGCGGGCGGAGCCGACATGGCCGCTTGCGCGGGCAACGGTCACGCCCTACCACCTCAGAGCCAATGGCCGTCTAACGGTCGAGGCGCCGGTTGCCGATGAGGCGGCAGTGGTCTGGACGCATGATCCGGAGCACCCCGTCCCCACGGTCGGCGCCGCCGTGACCGGGTTCTACGAGTGGACCCCGGTGCCCGACGGGATCGACCCGAGCTACCTGTTGCCTCGGGCCCGGATGCGAACCATGGTTCCCGACGGGCCCATGCATCAGCGGGAGCGATCGGAACTGGTCGGCTGCCGGCCCCCCTACCCGCTGCTGGCCGCCCGCGCCGACGTCCAAGTGTTCCAGACGCCGCCGCTCTCAACCGACATCGAGGTCACGGGCGCCATCGAGGTCAAGCTCTGGGTCTCCTCGTCGGCAGTCGACACCGATGTCACCGCCAAGCTCGTCGACGTCCATCCGCCGAACGAAGACTTTCCCGAAGGCTTCCACATGAACCTTGTCGACTCGATCCTGCGCGGTCGCTTCCGCAACGGGCTCGAGCGCGAGGAGATGATGGAGCCGGGGCGCGCCTATGAGTTTTCCGTGCTGCTGCCGCCGGTCTCGAACCTGTTCAAGGCCGGACACCGCATCCGCCTCGACGTGGCCTCGAGCAATTTTCCCCGGTTCGATGTCAATCCCGGAACCGGCGAGCCTCTCGGCCGCCACACGCACAGCATCAAGGCGCGAACCACGCTTCACCTGGACCGGTCGCAGCCGTCCCGGATGTTGCTCCCGGTCATTCCGAGTTAGAGGCGACCGATCAGCCGCGATTGCCGCCCAGTCCGCCATAGAGCTTGCCCGTGGCGATCCGCCGCAGTAGTCCGCATATCCGGCGAGCCCCGCCCGCGGGCCGACGAAGGGGTAGAAGTCCGGCGTGATGTCGTAGAGCGAGGCATAGGCGCTGACGAAACGGGCGCCTTCCAGATTGGGGATGCGCTTGGCGTTCTTCTCGAACGCAACCATCCGAAAATCATCGTCCATGGTGTGCTTGTAATTGTAGGGGTCGACGTCGTGGTATTGCTTTGGATAGCCGAGGCCCAAAATGAACCGGCCGTCGCCCAGGGCGCGGCAGTAGGCGGCCTCGATCGCCGTCGAGAAGGAGCATTGCGGCATCGGCCGATTGGGACGCACCTCCCAAATTGCGTCCTGCTCGCGGACCGCGCGAAGCTGCAGCTCCAGACCAGCCGTCTTCGCCAGGTACTTCGACCACGGACCGGCGGCATTGACGACCATCCCGGCGGAGATCGGCCCGTCCTCCAGCATGACCCCGGTGATGCGCTCGCCGTTGCGGATCAGGCCGCGGCAGGGAGTTCGAAAGCGGCATTCGCCGCCGAGGCGCTGGAACGCCTCAGCGAACGCTTCGGTCGTATGCACGGGATCGGCGTAACCGCTCTCCGGTTCGAATAGGACTCCAGCAACGCCATCCATGTTGAGCCAAGGCGCCTTCTCCTGAATCTCCTTGTCGGAGAGAAACCCGGTCTTGAGCCCGAGCCGGCGCTGCATGTCGATGTTGCGCTCGGCCGCCGGCATCATGTCTGCCGGCAGAGCCAGAAACCAACCGCGCTCCTCGAAGCCGCCATCCTTTCCCAGAAGCGCCTTCATGTTATTGAACATGTCGCGGCTTTCCATCGCCATCCGCACCAGTACCGGCTCCGAATAGTGCATGCGGACGACGGCGGCGCTGTCTCGGGTCGGTCCATGGGCGGGGCCGGCTTCGCGCTCGAGCATCAGCACGCGCGTCATGCCGCCCTTCCTCAAGTGATACGCGGTCGCCGCCCCGCTGATGCCGGCACCGATGACGATCGCGTCATAGCTCTGGCTCACTGCCCTCACTCCTCGATGGCGTCCGGCGCCGGGCGACAGTCGTTCCGGTCGCCGGATGGGACCTTGCCCCTAACCCGGGACGAGTAGCCGCGACGCGATATTAAAATATTTTGCGTATAATATCCCAGCCGAAAGTTAGCTCGGCAGAGCTCAGGCTTGGTCCGACCGCCGTTTCGGCGCCTTCGCAGTCCGGGCCTTGGCGCCTCGCGGCAGGCGAGGCTCGACATCGAAGATCGGCATCGGATTCGAAAGCGAGCTCCAGACATAGACCTCCAAGCGGCGGCCGATCAGCTTTGCATGCGCCTGCGCCAATTCGTCCGCCTTGGCGGCATCGCCAGCCTCGATCGCCCGGATCAGTTGGCGATGCTCGGTGCTGACCTGTCCGAAGTATTTCTTGTAGAAGGGTCCGCTCGCCTTGGCGGAGGCGAAGAGCGACATCGAAAGCCGGTGATATTGCGGGAGCAGGCTTTCATAGAGCCTTCTGAGGTGGCGATTGCGCGCGCTGGCGGCGACCGCCAGGTGGAACGCGGCATTGGCCTCGCTCATTGAGCCGAAGTCTTCCCTTCGCGTGGCCTCTTCGAGCCGGTCCTGCTGGTGCTTCATCGCGGCGATGTCTTCGTCGGTTCGCCGCAATGCCGCCCAGCGCGAGGTCGCACGCAAGCACAGCTCCATGGCTTCGAGCAGCTCTGGGATCTCTTCGATGTCGAGCGGGCTGACGCTGGCGCCACGATTGGGCTGCAGCATCACGTAGCCGTCAGTCTCCAGCCGGATCAGAGCTTCGCGGACAGGCGTGCGAGACAGCCCGAACTCCGACACCAGGGCGTTCTCGTCGATCGCACTGCCCGGCGGCATCTTCAGGGACAGGATGCGCGAGCGAATGACGTCGTAGATCCGCTGGCTGCCGGTCCCTTTCGGCCGCCCTATTGGCTGCTGGCTCATCCTCTCCAACTCCCAGGTCCGGCCAAGGCCCGCCGATCTTGATCGACCGGCGAAGAGATGACGCTTGGGTTCGCTGAAGCAGTCTGATCGGGTGGCGGCGGTTTTACTAGAGGCGGCAGGTGACTCGAGGAGCGCCTAATCCTCGGCATAGTCGAGAGCGTTGCGGTCCACCTCCAACGCATCGAGCTGGGCTGGGGTGAGGCCGTAATGGCGGGCCATATAGGCTGCAGTGAACTTGCCGCTGGCCCAGTCCAGCGCCAGGAGCTTCCGGCTCCGTTCCCGGCTCTTGCCATAGCCGCCGGCGCCGGGGCTTTGGACCACGATCCGTTGGTTCGGACCGCATTGCAGCGGGGCTGGTTTCGGATCCAACTTGGTGACCTTGCCGTCATCATCGATCAGCAAATAGTCGCCGCGCGCACCGGCATCGCCGCCATGCACGCCCCAAGGCTCATTGAGGAAGCGCTCGCACGCCCCGGTGAAGACGCAGCTATGTCCCAGCGGGCGGATCACCCGCCTCAAGGCCAGGCCTCCCCGGTACTTGCCGGGACCCCCGCTGTCCTGCGGCAGGCTGTATTCCTCGACGAGCAGCGGGAATTCCGTCTCCATGACCTCGATCGGCGTATTGGCGGTGTTCGGAATGTGCATCTGCACGCCGTCCTTGCCGTCCTTGAACGCGCGCGCCCCGCAACCGCCGCCATAGGTCTCGAAATAGAGGTATGGCTTGCCGTTGCGGGGGTCGATCCCGGACACGATCGCCATGGTGTTGGAGCCGTTGCTGGCGCCCATCGCCGCCCGCGGCAGGGCCTGCGCCAGCGCGCCGATCACCACGTCCACCACCCGTTGACAGGTGTGAGTCCGTGCCGCCACCGGGGCCGGAAACACCGGATTGACCAGCGAGCCAGGCTCGGCTTCTACCTCGATGGCATTCAAGATGCCCTGGTTGCATGGGATTTCGCGGTCGAGCAGCGCCATCAGAATATAGGCGATGGAGGCAACGACCGCCGGCAAGGGCGAGTTGATGTTGCCCTTCACCTGCCGCGAGGTGCCGGCGAAATCAAATTTGATGGTGCCGCCGCGGACCGTCACCTTGAGCTTGATGGGAATGTTGCGGGTGCCGACGCCGTCGTCGTCCAACACATCCTCGAACCCATACTCGCCGTCCGGAATCGTATCGATCGCACGCCGCATCCGCAGTTCCGTGCGCCGAATTATTTCCTCTGACACGGCATTGATCTGCGGCAGCCCGTGCGCTGCGGCGAGCTCACGGAAGCGCTTCGCTCCCAGGCGGCATGCGGCGATTTGGGCAAAATAGTCGCCGCGGCGCTCGGCCGGGTTGCGCACATTGAGCAGGACAATGTCGAGCACGTCCTCGACCAGCTTGCCCTCGCTGAACAGCTTAACCACGGGCAGGCGCAGCCCCTCCTGGTAGATCTCCTCCATGTTGCTGGACATGCTGCCCGCCACCATGCCGCCGATATCGGCATGGTGCGCGATGTTGCAGGAGAATGCCGCAAGCTCGCCGTCGATGAAGATCGGCGCGGCGAAGTTGATGTCCGGCAGGTGGCTACCGCCGGCGGCATAGGGGTCGTTCGAGATGAAGATGTCGCCTTCGCGGATGTTCTCCCGGGGAATCTTCTCGAGAATCGTCGCGGTGTGCCCGAGCATCGAGCTGATGTGGATCACTTGCGTGCGCGAAGCCTGGACGATGGTGCGGCCGGTGGGATCGATCAGGCAGCAACTGTGGTCGTGCCGTTCCTTGATGTTGGTCGAATAGGCGCTCTTCATCAACGCATAGAAGGTCTCGTCCACGATCGACAGCAGGCCGTTGTGCAGGACTTCCAGCGTGATCGGGTCGAGGACGTTGGGTCTGTTGGTCATCGGGAAACTTCGATCAGCAGGTTCAAGAAGCGATCCACGCGCAAGACGTCGCCCGGATAGACCAGGGTCGTGGTGTCCATCTGCTCGACAACGGCCGGCCCGCCGATCGTCTGCCCGACGGCCAGGTGCTCGCGCCGAAAGATCGCGGTGTCGATCGCCGCATCGGGCATGAACCAGACCGGGCGGCGGCTGAAGGGCTTTGCCGGCTTCGCCGCCTTCGCTTCGCGCACCACATGCGGGCGGTGCCGCCTGCCGCCGGCGGTCAGCCGGCAATTGAGCACCTGCACCGGATCGTTCGGGTTGTAGTAGCCGTAGGTGCGCTCATGCGCCTCGAAGAACATGCGCTTCAGCTCGGCCATCGGCGGCAGCGGCGGCAACTCCGCCTCGGCGCCGCTGGCAAGCGGCACGGAGAGCTCGAAGTTCTGCCCGATATAGTGCATGTCCAGAAATACCCTGATGTAGCGGAAATCCGAGGGAATCCGCTCGTCCTCGAACCATCGTCGGGCGAGGTCGTGCAGGGCCTTGAGATTGGCCGCCAGCCGATCGAGCGACGCTTCCTCGCGCACGATCACGCGCGAGGTGCGGACGAAGTCCTCCTTCAGATCGGAGACATTGAGGCCGGCCGCGCACAAGATGCCCGGAGCCGGCGGCACGATGACCTCCTGCATCTCCAGGCTGGCCGCGACCGCGCTCGCATGCAGCGGACCGCCGCCGCCGAAGGCGAGCAGCGAAAGATCCCGCGGGTCATAGCCGCGGTCGACCGAGATGGTGCGGATGACCCTCGCCATGTTGGATACGACGATGTCGAGGATGCCGCAGGCGGTGCGTTCCAGCGTGAATCCGAGGTGGTCGGCAATCGGCTGTATGGCACGGCCGGCAGCAGCGCGATCCAGCTTCATCGTGCCGTCGAGCAGACCGGCCAGCGACAACCGCCCGAGCACGAGATTGGCGTCGGTCACCGTCGCCTTGTCGCCGCCGAGCCCATAGCAGGCCGGCCCCGGATCGGCGCCGGCGCTGACCGGGCCGACCTTCAGCCGGTCGTCTCGGTCGAACCAGGCGATCGAACCGCCGCCGGCACCGATGGTGCTGATATCCACCGACGGCAATCGAACCGGCAATCCGCCGATGAGCTTGTCGTAGCTCTGCGCCGGAGCAAAGCCGCGCACCAGGGCCACGTCGGCGCTGGTGCCGCCCATGTCGAAGGTGACCACATTCGGCCGATCGGCCAGGCGCGCGATCTCGAGCGCGCCCAGCACGCCCGCCGCCGGCCCCGACAGCGCCGTGCGGATCGGAAAGCGCTGGGCCTTGTCGATCGACATGAGACCGCCGCTCGACTGGCTGATGACCACATCCGCCCCAGGCACCTCGATGCCGACCCGATCCGCCAAATTCGTGAGATAGCGTTGCATCATCGGCTGCAGATAGGCGTTCTGCGTCGTCGTCGAGGTGCGCTCATACTCGCGGAACTCGGGTTGGACCTCCGAGGACAATGAGATGAATGTGCCAGGCATGCGCTTGGCCAGCGCTGCACCGATGCGTCGCTCGTGCTCGGGCATGAGGTAGGCAAACAGCAGGCTCACGGCCACCGCATCCACCTCGCTTTCCAGCGCCAGGGTGACGACGCGATCGATCTCGGCGTCGGTCAGCGGCACCCGCACGCTGCCATCGGCAAGCACCCGTTCATCCACTTCGAACCGCCGCATGCGCGGAACGACAGCGGGGGGAAAGTCGGTGTAGACGTCGAAAAACCCCGGTCGGGTCTGGCGCCCGATCTCGAGCACGTCGCGAATTCCCTTGGTGGTGATGAGGGCGACGCGGGCTCCCTTGCGCTGGATCAAGGTATTGGTGCCGACGGTCGTGCCGTGACCGACCTGAGCGATGGAATCCTTCGCGATCCCAAACCGCTCGGTCATGACCTTCAAGCCGTCGACGATGGCATCAGCGGGGTCGCGTGGCGTCGAGGGCGCCTTATAGGTGACGCTGTTTCCGCTGTCGTCGTCATAGGCAATGAAATCGGTGAAGGTGCCGCCGACATCGATGCCGATCCAGGTGGTCATCTGGTTGGCTTGAATAGTTTTACACAGAAAGTATTATAAGATTTACGCCAGCACCGTCAATGATATGGCCGGAAGGCGGATCGCCACCGCAACGCCTCGAGCCAGGGAGCTCAGTCGATCATCGCCTCGGCTTCGATCTCGACCTCGTAGTCGCCGACCAGCCGCGATATCTCGATCAGCGTGTTCGCGGGCCTTATGCCGGCGAAGTAGCGGCCATGCACGCGGGAGACCGCTTCCCATTGATCGGCATCCTTGAGGTAGATACGTGTGCGCACGACGTCCTCGAGCCTCGCGCCCAGCGCCCGCAGTCCGGCCGCTATCTTGTCGAGGATGTAGACCGTCTGCCCCGCCGGATCGCCGGGGCAGACCACCTCGCCTTGGGCGTCGGTTGCCGTGGTGCCGCTGACCAGGACGCGGTCGCGAATCCGAATGGCGCGGCTGTATCCGCACACCGCCTCCCAGATGCTTCCGGAATCGACAGCGCCGCTTCGATCGCCTTCCGGTCCTGCTCATCGAGGGCAAATGAGAACAGCCGCTGATTGTCGGTGCGGTGCTCGCGCTCGCCGAGCCGCGCTCCGACGATCACCGCGGCAACGGCCGGATGCTCGAGCACCCAGCGGGTGGCGACATTCGGCACCGACACGCCGTGCTTCTCGGCCACGCCTCTGAGCGCCTCCAATATCCGCTGCAGGACGCCCCAGCCGCCGATGCTGTCGACGAAGCGCTTGTACTTCATCTTGCTCCAATCGGCGATATCGTCCGCCCCGGGCTCGGGCTGCCCCAGCCAACGCTCGGAAATAAGCCCGCCGGCGAGCGTGCCATAGGCGAGGAGCTTGATGCCTTCGTCCCGGCAGAAGCGGCTCATCTCCTCCGCCGCCCGTCGATCCAGCACCGAGAACGACACCTGGTTGGAGACGATCGGGATTCCCTGTTTGACTAGTACGCGCAGATGGTCGGTGTCGAAATTGGTGACGCCGAGATGCGCAATGACGCCTTCCTGCCGCAGTGCGGCCAGCGCCTTCATCGCATCGAGATAGCCCGGATGCTCGAAGCTCCACCAATGGAACTGCAGGAGATCGATGCGAGGCACCCCGAGCCGCGTGAGGCTGCGCTCGACCCCGGCCCTGACCACGTCCGGCGTCATGGCGCCCGGGCTGGGGCACCATTTGGTGCAGACGACAGGCCGACCGATCGCCGGCGATCGCTCGCTGGCGACACGTTCCAGAAAGCGGCCGCTGATCACCTCGGCGCTGCCGTAATGGTCCGCCATGTCGAAGGTATCGAAGCCGGCCTGCGCATAGCCCATCAGCGCCGCCGCCCCCCCGTCCGGATCGAGCGTACGGCCATCCCGCTCCATGTCCGCGACCT
>WNFI01482597.1_pt1 | contig 20954 bp, 18 predicted proteins | sample 5400471 | NCBI WGS metagenome assembly WNFI01 (sample SAMN13153348, study PRJNA577476) | soil metagenome | isolation source: 100 cm saprolite on Douglas fir-dominated hillslope | place: USA:California | collected 2013-09-17
CACGGACCAAGCTCGTCTGCGCATTCGCCGCGATCTATCTTGTGTGGGGATCGACCTACCTTGGCATCCGATCCCGCGATGAGAAAGCGCACACCCGCCATGAGAAACGGCGGAAGTGTCTCGACTGCGATGCGGATGCCAAGGTAGGTCGATCCCCACACAAGATAGATCGCGGCGAATGCGCAGACGAGCTTGGTCCGTGAAGGCGAAGACATCATCGAGAATATGAAATTCCTATCGACTGTAATACGTCAACCACTCGACTTACAATTTTGATAGCGAGGATTCTGGACAAACCCGGACGAATTGCTATGCCGGTGCAGCCCCTTGCTTATCTTATCTATGCATGACCTTCTCTTGGTGGGCCTCGGACTGCCGGCCATGAATTCGCTCTTTTTTTTCTGTTCTGCGGTTTTTTTCTTTTTTGTCGGAGTTGCCTCATATGGGTTCTGGGCAAGGCGCTCGCGCCAGCGAGCGAAGGTACACGAACCAAAGGAATTGGAGACGCATTACCGTCTTTTATTCGAAAACAACCCACTTCCAATCTGGGTGTACGACGCGGAAACGTTGCGATTTTTGTCGGTCAACACCGCGGCTTTAGAGTGCTATGGTTACACGCGGGAAGAGTTCATGCGGATGACGATCAAAGACATCCGTCCCCCGGGTGAAGTGGAAAAATTGGTCGACACGGTGCGGACCATTCAACGAGGGGACCGCCATTTCGGAGTTTGGCAGCACCAGACAAAGAGCGGGCGTTTGATCCTCATGGAAATCTATTCTGAGACGTTGGATTTTCTCAATCGTCGCGCTCGTCTGGTTCAAGCGTTGGATATTACCGGTCGCGAACAAACGGTGCAGGCACTTCAAGCTTCGGAAGCCCGGCACCGCACGCTGTTCGAGGAAGCACCCATAGCGATTGTCGAATTGGATTTTACCGCCATGGTCGAGGAAATCAACCGGCTGCGTGCTGAAGGAGCCAAGGATCTCGAATCGTATTTCATCGAACATCCCCAAACGTTGAGGGGATTAATTTCCAAGATCGTTGTGGCGGATGTTAACCGAGCGGGCCTTAGGCTGACCGGCGCGAAGACGAAGGAGGAACATGCGCAAAAACTTGTAGGCATATTCGCCAACGAGAGCATCCCGGTTTTCGCCAGACTGATCGACTCGATATTGGATGGGCGTAATGCGTTCGAGTCGCAGATATCGTTTCGCGATTTTATGGATCGGTCGCGTGTGGCGATCATGCGGTGGTCAGCGCCCCTCGTGGACGGAAAGATCGACTTGGCCCGGTCTCAAGTCGTTCTTACCGATGTCACCGCAATCAAGGCGGCGGACAAAATCCTGCGCGACAGTGAAGAGCGTTATCGAGACCTTTTTGAAAACGCGGCTGAAGGCATTTTTGAAAGTACACCCGAAGGCCGCTGGGTGCGGGTGAACCCTGCGTTTGCCCGTATGCTCGGATATGAATCGCCCGCGGAGATGATCGAGCAAGCGACGCCGATTGAGAGCCTATATGCTCGGCCAGGGCGAAGATTTGAATTTTTCTCTTTGTTCAAGGACCACGACCGTGTGATGGGGTTTGAATCCGAGGTGAAGTGCAAAGACGGATCTGTCCGCTGGGTGTCGGAAAACGTACGCGCCATTCGCGATGATAATGGCACCCTCATTCGCATGCAGGGCTTCGTCGTGGATATTACATCTCGAAAACTTTCCGAACAGGAGTGGCTGCGTGCCTCTAAACTCGAGTCGGTCGGAATTTTAGCCGGTGGCATCGCTCACGACTTCAACAATATCCTGACGGCCATTCTGGGCAATATCACCCTGACCTTGATCGATCCGAACGTACCCGCGTCCACCGCGAAGCGGCTGAAAGACGCTGAGCGTGCGGCGCTGCGAGCTCGTGATCTGACCCAACAATTGTTGACCTTTGCGAAAGGCGGCGAGCCGGTGCGGGCCGCGCTTAAGCTCGGGGAAATTGTGCGCGAAGTAGCAGATTTTTCACTTCATGGTTCTAAGATTCGCTGTGAATACGACTTGGCGCCTGACCTCTGGCCAGCCAATGCAGATCGCGGGCAGATCAGCCAAGTGGTGCAGAATCTCGTAATAAATGCAGTTCAGGCCACTCCTGAAGGCGGCTTTCTCAAGATTCGTGCTCGGAACGAAACGCTCGGCCTTCTCCCCGGCCCTCCGCTTACGCCAGGAGATTACGTGAAGATCACGATCAGTGACACAGGTGCAGGCATACGCCCAGAGCACTTGGCCAAAATTTTCGATCCCTATTTTACCACCAAAAAGCAGGGGAGTGGCCTCGGCTTGGCCACAGTTTATTCGATCGTTAAAAAGCACCATGGACTCGTCGAAGTCGAATCGCAGATCGACGTAGGCACCACTTTTCGCATTTGGCTGCCTGCAGTAAGGGCGATGCAACTGGAACTGCATGAAAGCGTCACTTCGACTAAGATGTTGCGAGGTCGGGTGCTTTTCATGGACGACGAGGAAAGCATTCGTCTGATGGCGCGTGATCTCCTTACCCAACTTGGGCTTGAGGTGGACTTGGCTGCAAGCGGTGGCGATGCGATCGATCGCTTTGTTCAATCGATGCAGGCGAGCAGAGTCTACGACGTCGTTGTCATGGACCTCACTGTCCCGGGAGGCATGGGAGGTTATGACGCTCTCCAGAAGATCCGAGAGATGTATCCAAAAGTAAAAGCGATCGTATCGAGCGGTTACTCAAGCAATCCGGTCATGGCCGAATACAAGGCTCATGGATTCAGTGGACGCGTTGCCAAGCCTTACCGGGTTTCTGATTTCATGCAAACGCTGCGCGAAGTCATGGAACAATGAACATCAAGCTAGGTGATTTGCTTTCGTCCTGCGCTCACTCATACTGACCGAATGCGCGTCTTTTTTTGGCTGCTGCTCGGTCTTGTGCTGACGGTGTCTTCTCGGGCGGTGGAGTCGAATCTCCATTATAGCGCGAAGACGTTACGATTGGAACTGATCCACAATGTACAGGGCCAACTCGCGGCGTTTCGCGAAGAGGATTTTAAAAAAGCGCTCACCTTTGCGGCCAAACGTCTGCGAGAGCAATACGACGCCACCTCGTTTGCGACTCTTGTCAAACAGGGTTATCCCGTGATCGCTAAAAACGGCAGCGCAGAATTCGGTCTCTCTAAAGATGATGGAGACATTGCCATTTTGGTCGTGACCGTGGTCGCCAAGGATGGGAAGCGCGTAGACTACAACTACGGCTTTATTCGCGAAAGCGAGGCGTGGAAAATTGCCGCGGTGTTAATCGACAAGGCGAAAAACGAAATCTAGTTTGTCAGATAACCCTATTTTTTCTCACTGTCCTTTTCGTCGTCACCCGTCACCGGTTCACTGATGCGCGCTTGGTGACTGAAATAGTAATCGCTGATGATCTGGCTGAGATTATACAGCCGTGAAAGGAGCTCGGTCAGTAAAGCAGCTGGACTTTCCTCTTTCTTTGCCGATGGGCTCGTCGTTTTTGGGTCCGTCAATCGGAGGCGTACTTCATTCAAGTACACCATAACCGAGACCAGCGTGGCTTCAGGGCCGCCGAGAGCGACGGTGGAAAACTCAGCCGCCGCCTGGAGGTCGTCGAGGGCCGCTTCGATTTCCAATAGACAGTAACGCAAGCTCCGCGGTGCATCGGAGTTTCTCAAGAATAAGTCAGTGATCAGAAGCGGCTCCGCGCGCGTTTGATATAGGCGGCGGTAGGCATCCTGCGAACTAAGCATGCGGAGCAGCGAGGATAATTCCGGGTTCTCTCGATCCCCCATGCTCGTGAAAGCATTGGGGGAACCGAGTACGTGACGCAGCGTGCTACACGTCATGGTCACGCGTTCGATATACATGCCGAGCCGGACAAAATGCCAGCCAGCATCATGCATCATCGTGCGCTCGGCTGTGGCGAAAAACGCATTGAGCTCGGCCAGGGTCAGTTGGATCGACTCGTTGGCGACCGCGTGACGGCGTACGGATTCCTGCGCGGGTCGCCGGCTCAAATTCTGTAGTTTATCGCAAAGTCGGCGTAGCACGATCCAAGCTTCAGGACTGACGTAATCTCTCAATCGAACTGCATTTTCCGCCGCCATCAAAACGGAAGAGTAGATCGAACTGGCGTTTTGCGTATCCAGTGCCATGCGCCACGTACGATCCCCCGAGAATGCGTTTTGCGGAGTTTGACGGGCCGTAATTTTTTCGGAGGAATGGCCCGTTGCTTCCAACAATCCATGCCAGAGCGGGAGCCAGCGCTTGCGCTCAGTTGGAGGAATTTCTTCGAAGGCGACATCTTCCAATATTGAGAGCATGCGGTCGGTCTGTCCCGTTTCGTCTGCGTCACGAAGGACGAGAGTATCGGCGGTGATGCCCACGCCGTCGCTTGGAACGGGCGCGTCGCCTACGGACGTGAGCGCGCCGCGCAGAACAGTGAGACTCCGTCCTTCGCAAAGAACGTAGCAGCTTAAGCGCGCCGCTTGTAGGTTTGAGAAATAAGGGGGATTCGTTTTTAGCTGGGCCGCAAGCGGTAGGACAGCTGCAGGTTTCAACAATTTCTGTGCAACGTAGAGGTGCGGATTTGCCAGTAGGTCCTTGGAGAAACCCTGCGGCCCGAGCAGAGGCGCCTCCGGCGTGCTGGCGCGGCCGAATCCGATTTGAGCTCCGATCAACGAGCGGCCTGTCGACGAAACAGGTGCATCGTGCGCCGGGAGAATGCGGATACCGTCTCGCTGATCGAGAATCGCATCGAGCAGGTCATTGTCGGCGCACGAGTAAGTCGGGACCGACGGGAGAATCGGTTTCTCGTTCAGATAAAATCGCGTCAGCGCGCCGGTAAAAGCATTGAGCGCGCGGCTCTCTGCGAGACCGGAACCGATCGCGTTGGCGATGGCTACGGTGCCGCGGCGCACGCACTGGATCAGGCCTGGAATGCCGGCTGTATCGCGATCGGTTGAAAAAACTACGGGGTCAATATGGCGATCGTTTAGCCGGCGATAGATCACATCGACCCTCTCCAGACCTGCCACCGTTTTGAAATAAACGTGATTATCGAGTACGAGCAGGTCGTCTCCTTGCGCAAGGGGAAGCCCCATCTTTCGCGCCAGAAAACTGTGCTCTATGTAAAATGGATCGCGAGGGCCCGCGGTGAGGACGATCATCGACGGCGAGGCCGAAGGGTGGGGAGACAACCGACGCAGATGCTCGAGCAAATAGAGCGGAAAATTGATGATGCTATGATGGTCCGGCAGATCCTGATAAAGTTCGCCTGCCTCTTGCGTAAGGAAACGCCGGTTCTGGACTGCGAAAGAAAGACCGATCGGTGTATTGGCCTGCGTGCTGACGAAGTGCCAACCTTCCGCTGTTTTGATGAGATCGAAGCGAAGTACGGTTGCAGGACTCGCGCGATCCGGTTCGAGACCGAGGCACGGCCTGCGATAATACGGATCTGCCAAAATTAATTCCGGGCGCAGAATGCCTTGCTTCAGGACTTCTTGTCGTCCGTACGTATCGACCAGGAATGAATTGATCATACGCGCGCGCTGGCTCAATGCGGACTCAATCATCGCCCACTCCTCCTGGGGCAAAATCAGAGGAACCGGCTCCAGTTCCCACGTGAACGTTTTGGTCTGGCGAAGATTTGCATCAGGCCGCGCGTCGGCCATGCCAACTTCTCGGATGCTGCGCCGTAGCCGTCCCTTAAGATGGTTCAATGCCGCCGGTCCCAGTTTGGCCAGCTTTGCCCCCATCGCGTCTTGAATGGCAGCGACTGAAGGTGAAGAAGCCGGAGGGGACGACGTAGCTGTGGGCAACATGAGAATGCGTTCGTTTCAGATTCTAGGCTTCGCTAACAATGACAAGGGAAAGTATGGTTTTCTTTCCGTTCGCGCAGTGCCGGCGAAATAAGCGAATCGTCCGCGGGCGCTAAAACGTTGGCGTGGAGATCTCGGTTAACCGTTGGCTGATATGATGTCCGACGAACGGCTCGCGCGGGCAGTTCGTCCCGCCCTTTTTTGTCGCGCCGTGGGATGGTCCCGCTAGGCCGTTGGTGTGCTCCCGCTTTTTGATACGCAGAAATCCAAACGGACGCCGGTGATGACGACGGCGCTCATTTCAATTAATACCGCTATGTTCGCTTACGAAGCCTGGCTCTCGTCTCAGGGCGACCTCGAAGCTTTTATCCTACAACACGCATTGGTCGCGTCGCGTTTGCTGCATGCACTCGATCTCGATCAGCTGCTTACAGTGATGAGCTCGATGTTCTTGCACGGCAGCGTACTGCACGTGCTCGGCAATGTTTGGTTTCTGTGGGTCTTCGGAAATAATGTCGAAGATCGTTTAGGACCGGTGAAGTTCACCGCGCTGTATGTGCTGTCCGGCCTTGTCGCGGCGGCGGCGCAACTTCTAGCTGATCCGGGTTCGCACGTGCCCATGCTGGGTGCAAGCGGAGCGATCTCCGGTGTTTTGGGTGCGTACTTGGTTTTGTTTCCAGGCGGCTGGATTGTCGCTTTGATCCCCTGGTTTGTTCCCATCGCGCCTATTCCAGCAGTCGTGTTTCTTGTCCTGTGGTTTCTTTTGCAGGCGGCGAACGGTGTGGGTTCGCTGATGGCGGGCGGCGGTGCTGGTGGCGTCGCCTGGTGGGCACATGTCGGAGGGTTTATTGCGGGTATCGTGCTGACTCTGCAGATTAAAAAGATGTTCAAAATAAGACGATAGTGCCTGGCGATTCGGAAGGCCATGGAACATAGTTTCGATTCCATGGGTCTTCCCGAATTTATGAAATCGAAATTACGATTATTCCGATCCTGGTCGCTGTTAGGCGCGATTGGACTTCTAGTCGCTTCACTTAGCCTGACAGGTTGTCTCGCGGTTGCAGCAGGCGGAGCCGCCGCTGGCACCGTCGCTTACATTCGGGGAGACTTGGAAGCCAATCTAGGCAACGACTACGAGCGTGTGTTCCACGCCACCGAGGAAGCAATCTCGCAACTGCAATTCGCAAAGATCAGCGCGGTTAAGGATGCACTTGAAGGGACTGTGCTGGCGCGGACGGCAAGCGACAAAAAGGTGAATATTAAGGTCACCAAGGTTAGCGATCAGCTGACGAGGGTCCGTATTCGGATCGATATTTTCGGAAATGAAGCGCTCTCCATGACAATCTTAGATAAGATCAAAGCCAACCTTTGATCAGTCGCATTTTAAAAATTACAAGCCCGGCTGCGTGCCGGGCTTTTTTGTTGGGAGGGTGTCGCGTCCCTGCGACGACAGCGAAAGTAAGTTAAACGTCATAAACGCGAACTACCCTCGCACGGACGCGACGCTCACCTAGGGAGAAACAAGTGAAATAAAGAGCGGACCTTCGGGCGTATGAAATACGGCGCTTCTTTCGCTGCGCGTGAGCGTCAGTGTTTCCGCCGAGTGTGAACTCATCGTGATGGGAATGAGGGACTCGATTTCCATATTGTTGTCTCTGAACCAGCCGTTGATGCGTGTGTAGTTGTAGAGCAACTTCACGATCCAGCCATCATGACTTGGACGTATTTCAGTTTTAAGTTCGGCGCCTAGTTTCACTTCCATCTGCTCGATCACCTCCTGGGTGCGAGCCAGTCGCACTCCGTAGGTGTGGGTAAGTCGCGTGTCGATACGAAGACGAGGATCGCGTTGCGGGCTGAATTGTACGGATGGTATTTCAGCTCCATCTACTCGGATCATTGCCGTCGGATTGTGCTTGGGAAAATCGGTCCATATGAGGGCTTCTTGGCGAAAGCCCCAGACGTAAACTGCGGCAACCACTCCGGCCGCGAGCAGCAGGCATGTATGTGGCATTTTCATTACGACGAAGGTTGCGACCAACATCGGCACAAACGATGTGCTTTATAAGGCTGTACTTTAATTTTCGACCTGCGTAACGAGGAACCGTGCCATCTTTTGCTGAGCCGCTAGTTCAAAACTGCGGGAACAATTCGCTAGTCCAGTGTGTTTTTTACGCGAGGCGTAATGAAAGACGAAACTGCGAAGGGATAAGATGCGTCTCGGTTAGTCGTCCCCTAATAACTTTGGCTCTCTTTCCCGCTCCCAGTCTCTCTTCAGCTTTGCGAAATTGCTGCGCGATTTTTCTCCTGAATATTTTTTGTATCGCACATGTGATGGCACAAACAGAGCCGGCGTCTGCGCCGAGCATTCCCGTCGAGATAAAGTCGAGTCTGACTAAACCGGATGGAAGTCCGCTTGAGCTGAGTCCGTTTCTCGTTGGTGATAACAAAGAAGACGACAACTACGATCCTACCGGCATGGATGGACCTGAAATGGAGCGGGCCGAGCCCCCGTTTTCGAACGAACTCGTCATGGCTGAGACGAGCGACGACGAAGCGCTTGCAAGCGTTTCAACCGAATTGCAGGCGTTGAGTGGCGTGCCGCCGGCTGACTTGGCCGCAGGTCTAAGTCGGATAAATTTGAAAGGATTTCCGACGCCCCGGCAGCGGAATGGTTATATCCAAGTGGGCGTGCCCGAAGTGTTGAATACGCAGGGCATGGAAATGATTCAAGGACCTTTGATTCCTGTGGTCGGTCGCGCCGCCCCCGGAGGAATTGAGAATTTTACCACCTCTCGACCGCGTGGAAAAACGATCAGCCATTTTTCTCTTTGGGCATCGAGTCGCGGTCAGCGCAATACACAATTCGACACCACGGGCACGGTGGTGCCGAAGCGGGTTTGGGACCGGATTGCTGCGGGCGCTGCTTACCGCCAAGGACCGGAGCCTTTCTCATATGATCATCATCGTTATGTGGACGGGGCGCTCATCTGGAAAGCGAGTCGGGCTGCGAGCATCATGGCCCAGATCGATTACGACGAGAGGAACTCAAATTTCTCACCGGGCATTCCTGAATACCGCACCACGGAAACGGATAAAATTTCCGCCCCCTATCTGCCGCTGGCGTACTTCAATACGTTTGGACCTAACGCTGGATTCAGAAAACGCACGCTTAATGCGAGCGTTCAGTTCGAAGCACAGCCGTTCAAGAACCTGAGCATCCGTGGTGGAACCCAGTATTTTAACCGCCAATACGACGAGGATCGCTGGACGATGGGGCAGTACGTTTTGAATACGGCGAAGTTCGATGGAAAGCGGGAGCCTTTGCATACGGAACAACCGCTCGACGGCGTAACTTCGCAGATCGACGCGACCATTCGCTTCTACGCCCTCAAAGCCGACCACAAAGTGACGGCCTCGATCGAGAACTCGCACACCGACTTCCAGAGAGTTCAGCGTGCGCTGCAGAAGACCGATCGCGATGCCTTGCCGCCGGATATACTCACCTTCGACCCTGCTGCGCCAAACTACACGAGGCCTAGCTACTCGACAGACTTATATTCGCGCTTCATTACCAATCGCCGAGACATCACTGATTTCACAGGTGTATTTCTCAGCGAACGGTCCGCCTTTCTACGCGGGAAGCTCGTTCTGACAGCAGGCGTTCGAGATGACTTCGTTACGATTGATGTAACCGATCGGCGTCCAGCCAACCCAACCCCTCACGTACGCGATCACGTTTCGCAATTGTCGAATCATTTTGGGGCAAATTATATTATGCTGAAGAATCGACTCCTGGTTTTTGCGAGTACGAGTTCGGCGTTTGAGCCCTCCACGCGCGTCGATGCACGGACAGGAAAAGTACAAGGCAACGAAACCACACTGGGCTATGAAGCCGGAGTTAAGGCGCTCGCTTTCGATCGAAAGGTATCGCTCATCGCGATGGCATTTACATACTTTAATCAGAACATCTCCCGGCGGAATCCGCTTTACGACGATCCTATTTTGGACGCCAACCAGACACAGGCTCAGTTGCTGGCGGGAGGAGAAGAGCGGTTTACTGGTTTTATCGTGGAAGGTAAAACCAAGCTGACACCTGAATGGACCATTACGGGCCGAGGAACCTACAATAATGCCATCACTACCAAGTCGCCGGATCTACCTGAAGAAGTGGGACGGCCACTTACCCGTTTTCCGCACCTCAACTGGGTGGCGGCGACGCGATATGCCTTCGCCGAAGGAAGTCGCTGGGCAGGACTTTCTCTCAACGTCGCGTTTCTGTACATCAGCGGGTTTGTTTCGAGCTACGAGAACGTCAACCATCACTACCTCGCTTATCCTGGCTATTATATGGCGACGGCGGGCGTAAACTACCATTGGAAATCGGCTTCGGCGCATTACGAACACAACGTAAACCTGGGAGTTCGCAACCTGACGGACCGTGACCTCCTGGCCCAAGTTGGCCGAACCAGCGGCGGCCGGGAATATAGCGCTGGGTATACGCTGACGTTCTAAAATGCGCTGCGTGATGAGTTGGTGGACCTTCGCGTCTCTGCAACGGCTTCGAAACTAGGACGGACACCGAACTCGCGAAAAACCGTCGCAAGGATGCGACAGCCCACCTCAAAGTCTTACTATTAATTTCCGTCCTAAAACGGTACGATTTTCACCTTCAGTCCATCCGGATCGGTGAAGGCTTGAGCGGCATACAGTCCGCGGCGGGAAAACGTAAAATCGACCACGCCCGCAGTGTCTTGCGGCGCAGGTTGATCTGACCGCATCCATGTATTGAGTCCAAGGTGATGATGATAACCATCGGCGGCCATGAAAAGGGCACCGGGGTAGCTGCGTACCGTTACGTCCAGTCCGACCTTATTGTGATAAAAGGCTTCGGCAGGAGAAAGAGCGGTCACGTTCAAATGGATGTGGCCTAGTCGAAGGTCTGTCGGCACGTGGCTGCTCACTTGAGACGGAAGCGTCGCGAGCAGATCTTCCACGTCGAGCGGTTCCGTCCCCATGGATAGGATACCGTTTACCTTTGGCCAAGTCTCGCGCGGACGGTCCGCATAAAGTTCGATGCCGTTATCATCTGGGTCGGCCAAGTAAATCGCTTCACTGACCGCATGATCAGACATACCCTGCATGGGATAGCGGCGGGTGGCGATGCGGGACAACGCTTCGGCGAGTGAAGCGCGCGTTGGAAACAGAATGGCCAAGTGAAAGAGACCGGCTGCGCGGCGAGGTTTCGGCTGCGCACCGGGATGTTCGAGCAAGGTGATCAGGGCGGTGCCCTCCTCGCTTGTGGCTAGCTCTAATATGCCCTCACCTTGTCGTGCATAAAAGCCGAGGATGTCGGCGTAGAATGCACGGGCTTTTTCCAGCGATGACACGCGAAGTGTGGCATGGCTGAGTCGAAGCGTTTCGGTGGGGCGGGGAGTCATGGCAGGGAGGGTATTACCACGCTATGGCGAGCTTACTCAAATCGGCGCGTGCGGCGGTGAAGGCCTTGGTTGATGCTGTGGGCGTAAACGAATTGAACATCAGTGATGCCGATGAAGCCGAGGATGGCACGCATATAGGGTTCGATGAAGTTATAGCCGGCCGCGGGCGAATCGGGTGTAAAGTTGCCGCCGCTCGCAACGACGATAACCGCTTTCTTGCCGTGTACGAGTCCTTCGTAACCCTTATCCGAGGTCTTGAACGTACGTCCGGCACGGACGATTTGATCGATCCATGCTTTGAGAGCTGAAGGAATGCTCAGATTGTACATCGGCGTGGTGATCAGGAGGTGGTCGGCGGCGAGGAGTTCGTCCACCAGCTTGTTGGACACGGCGATGGCGGCTTTCGCATCGTGAGAATGCTCTTCCGGAGGAGTGTAAGCGCCGACAACCCAGGATTCCGTGACGTGCGGTTCTGGATTTTGGCCGAGATCACGGTAGGTGATCGTCGAATTGGGATGGTTCTTGGACCAGTTAGACACGAACTCTTGGCCGAGCGTACGGCTGTGGGAACGAGCTCCGCGAGGGCTTACATCGAGATGCAGTACTTTAGACATGGTGGTGGTTGCTTGGTTGTTCTGTTTATGTAACAGTTTTTGTTACAAAATGGTATCAAAAAATTACCCGGCGGCGCGGGGACAAATGTGTTTAACCTTATGCAACATATCGCCCAAGGTTACTCTATCGAGTTCACGTTCGAGTGCGGATTGTGCCTGGCTAAAGACGCCTTCAAGCACAGCGTGGACCTTCGCGCCGATGGGGCAGTGGTGATTGGCTTCGGCCCGCGGAAAGGCGAGGGCCTGGGCCGGTTCGACCGCTCGGTAAATGGCAAGAAGCGAAAGTTTTTGCGGGTCCATTGCTAATGTGAAGCCACCTACGGCGCCTTTTTGTGCTGCTACAATTTTAGCCTCACGAAGCGTGGAAAGAAGCCGGCGTATCACCACCGGATTGGTGTTTACACTGCAAGCGATGTCCGCCGACGTCACCGGTTCTTCCGGCTTGGCCGCAAGATAGATGAGAACGTGAACTCCCACTGCAAATCTGGCATTGGTGGACATGGCTGAATCTTATTGTAACTAACAATGTTACCATTCTGTTTTAAAGTCAAGGGCTATCGGGTTGTGATGTTTTCAGGCGCGCTTTGAAATAAATACTTTTACCGATGCCGTACAAAGCAGGATGAAGATCCCGAAAAGCTCGCGCAAAGGCACCGAGACGAAAAGCGGAGAAATGATCTGAAGGTGGGCCGCGCGTCCCTGCCGACGGCATTTCACGATTGAGACACTCGTCCTGCTTGCCATGCCGTCGCAGGAACGCGACGGCCCACCTCACCACATGCCCTTCTCTTCGCGGCTCCGGTATTTATTTCGAAAATACGTCTCCGCCCGTATCTCATAATTTCGGAACGTAGACTGAATGACCGCGCAACTTCGTTCCGAGCTCTCTGTTCAATAACACGTCCCTCATTCGTCGCTTTGGGTTGCAATGCCCTAATGTTAGCGAGATGCTGTAAAGTTCTAATCTATCATGTGGCGAAAAATTCTGGCGAAGTTCCGTAAGCTCAAACCCGGATCGGACGAGGCTAAAAAGCCGTCCGATCATAAGCCGATCCATAAGCAGGGCGTACGCTCCGGACAGTCGCATCCAGCCCAAAGCCGGCCTAAGCACACGAATCCGAAACCTCATTCTGGACCCCACTCCTCGGGGCCCAAGTCATCGGGTGGTGGACGGCATTCGCACCCCCAGAGCCGTTCAGTCACTCCGGCGCCACAGCATCGTCCCGCGCCGGCAAAAACAGTCAAGGCACACCTTCCCGTGCCAAAGATGGATACGCCGTTTACTGCGTTAGGACTTTCGGATGCGGTCGCCGCAGCCGTGGCGGACATGGGTTATTCCAGCCCTACACCTATTCAACAGCAGGCGATCCCCGTCGTACTATCGGGTCGCGATTTGATCGGGTCTGCGCAAACCGGCACCGGAAAAACAGCCGCTTTTGCCTTGCCGATTTTGCAACGCCTCGGTGGCCATGGGAAAATGCGCTGCTTGATCTTGGAACCCACTCGCGAACTCGCGCTGCAAGTGGAAGAGGCGTTCAAAAAGTACAGCAAGTACAATGAAATCGAAGTGACCGTGGTTTACGGTGGCGTCGGCTACGGCAAGCAGACGGATGATCTTCGGCGCGGCATGGACGTGCTTGCCGCAACCCCCGGGCGTTTGTTGGACCATTTGGAACAGGGCAACGCGAGTCTGAAGGACATCGAGATTCTCGTACTCGATGAAGTTGATCGCATGCTGGACATGGGATTTTTGCCCGATGTGCGTCGGATCGTGGAGCAATGCCCTCGCGATCGGCAGACATTATTTTTTACAGCGACGCTTCCACCGGAAATCGAACGCTTGGCCTCCTTTGCATTGCGCGATCCGGCTAAGATCGAAATCGGTCAACGTCGTTCACCAGCTGAAACGGTCTCGCATGCGTTTTATCCGGTGGTGGCCGCGCAGAAGTTCGATTTGCTTATCCAACTGTTGGAGGAGACCCATTTTGAAAGCGTGCTTATTTTTACGCGCACGAAGTTCGGAGCGGACAAAATTGCGCGCCGCCTCGAATCAGCAAAGCACACGGTTGGCGTTCTCCATTCTAACCGCAGCCAGCGGGAGCGAGTAGAGGCGTTGGATGGTTTTAAGTCAGGAAAGTTTCAAGTCCTGGTCGCGACGGACATTGCAGCGCGCGGTCTCGATATCGCCGGTGTATCGCATGTCATCAACTACGATGTCCCGGAAAATCCCGAAGATTATGTTCACCGGATCGGTCGCACCGGTCGGGCACAAAATACGGGTGACGCTTTTACCCTCGTCACTGAAGAAGATGTCCGCGATGCACGCTCGATCGAGCGATACATCAGCAAACCGATCGAACGAAAAAAGGTCGAAGGCTTTCCCTACACGTACTCCGCGTTGTTCGATGAAAAAGCTCAGCCGACCGAAGTCAAACCAGCGAGCCGCTTGCATCGTGGAATGAGACGGTGATCGCGCGGCGAAGCAGCGCGAATTCAAGATTCAAGAAGGAAGATTCAAGAGTTTCTGAACTGGACTGCGAGCGCAGGTAGTGCGAAATTATTGAAGATAGTTTTCAGCGCGTTGTTCGCAGATATTGTTTTTAGCAAAGACTTCTTGAACCCAGAGACACTGGGAAAAAGAGGGCATAGAGGCAGGCTAAAATCCCGCGAGTATTTTCTATGACCTCTCTGCCCCTCTGAGTTCTCTGCGTTTAAATTTGCGACCTTCGTATTCAGCGTCTGTGGAATTTAGGTTAATAGAACGATCATCGGTGTTTTTTAGGTCGCGGCTTCACGATGGTATTTTATTGCTGATCGAATGATCCGCTCTGCAACCGAAGCTGATATCCCCGAAATTCTTGAATGCATCCGAGCTCTTTCGATTTACGAAAAGCTCGAGCACGAAGTAGAAGCGACCGAAGAGCGATTGCGCGCCACGTTGTTCAGCAGCAAGCCTTCGGCGGAGTGTCTGCTCGCATTAAGCGCCGAAGGGAAACCGGCGGGGTTCGCGCTTTTCTTCACCAACTATTCCACATTCCTCGCCAAGCCTGGTCTCTATTTGGAGGATCTGTTTGTGAAGCCAGAATATCGCGGCGCAGGCTTTGGAAAAGCTTTGCTCCTTCATCTGGCCAAGCTCGCGAATGCGCGAGGCTGCGGACGAATGGAGTGGTCGGTACTCGATTGGAATGAACCCGCCAAAGGATTCTATCGATCTCTCGGTGCGAAGCAGATGGACGATTGGCGAATCTTCCGGCTGACGGGCGAAGCGCTATCTTGTTATCGCTAAAGTACTAGCTAAACAATGGAACCGGTTGTAGCGTAGGGCCGTCTAAATCTTATGAGAAAAATTCCACTTTTGGTGCTTCTGGTTTTGGTGCTTGGCGCATCCGGATGCAGCACTGTCCAAAGCCGCATCAATGAGAAACAGCAGGTTTTTGCTCAGCTCGACCCGTCGACACAGGACAAAATCAAAAAGGGCGACATCGATATCGGTTACACTCCCGACATGGTTTACATGGCACTGGGAGAGCCGAGTGAAAAAAAGGAATCCGTATCCCAAGAGGGCAGCACCAGCAAGTGGGTGTACTATTCGTATTACGAGCGCTACGAAGGCACGACTTTTGTAGGCTATCGCCGTCAGTATGTTTTTAATCCAAAAACGCAGACTTACTCAGTTTACTACGAGCCCGTGCACGAAGATGTGTACAGCGAGCAACGTAAGGAACACATCCAGGTCGTGTTCAAGAACGGCCGCGTTACGAGCATTGAACAGCTAAAGGAATAACGCGAAATCGCGTTCTTAACTCGCGACTGCGAGCTGCTGAGTCTTGCTGAACTGCGGCGACGACACACGCATCGGGACCGGCGCACCGCCGAGCCAAATGTTCGCGAGCTTGGTCGCCTCAACGCTCCAATCGCATCCGGCTTTCGGGAAAATCGGAACGGATGTCGTTTCGGAAGAGTCCTGCCAGGAAATGATCACCTTCACGCAAGGCTCGCCGTTGGCCAGCACATAGCTCTGTACGTGAAATACGCCACAGGGCGTTGCTCCATCGGCTCCGAAAAGCGTAAGACGAGCGAGGCCTTTCTCGAAATTAACAATACGAGCGCTACGGTAAGCCTCCGGCAGTGCCGATTGCTGAGCCAAAGCCGATTCGACTAAAGTGAGCAGGGAGAGCAGGCGCGATGTCATTGCTGAGGCAGGAATCGGCGACTTTCCGGAATACTTTAGAGAATTATTCATGGTTTATTCTTAGGGGACTTTTTGCCCCGATGCATCTCGCAACCGCTTCGCATTGTTGGTTTGATAATTTTTTTAATGCTTCCTACGCTTACCGAACTTGCTCTGAAAAGGCTCTAGCTATTCCCCTTACTCATGTCCCTGGAAAAAGTTCTCATTATCGACGATGAACCGGTCGTTTGCCGGGTGCTCGAAGAGCTCTTTACCCGCCGGAAATGCCAGGTTAGTTGTGCTTCCACGATCGCAGAGGCGGAGGCTTTGATGTTACGGGAAACGTTCGACCTCATGACTTTAGACGTCCGGCTGCCGGACGGAGATGGTCAGCAATTTCTGGAACGTGTCAGTGGTCTGCCCGAGCGTCCGTTGGTCGTGATGGTGACGGGGCATGGGACGATCGAATCAGCGGTTTCCTGCATGCGGGCCGGTGCGTTCGACTACATCATCAAGCCCATTTCGACCGGTCAGATCGACATTCTACTCAAAAAAGCCGAATCCTATCTCCAGCTCATCAAGGTTAACCGTTACCTCAGCGAAGCTGAAGGCGGCGATACCGAATTATTGGGGAAAAGCCCGGCCATGCTTCGGTTACGGCAACTTGTTCAACGCGTTGCCCCGACCGATGCCACCGTTTTGATCACCGGCGAAAATGGCACAGGCAAGGAGATGATCGCTCGTGAGCTGTACCGTTTCAGCACGCGGAAAAATGATCCGTACATCAAAGTTAACTGTGCGGCCGTTTCCGAGAACTTGATCGAGAGCGAGTTTTTCGGGCACGAAAAGGGCGCTTTTACCGGAGCCACGGATCGGCGCGAGGGCCGCTTTGAATTGGCGAATCGCGGCACACTTCTCCTCGACGAAGTCAGCGAAATCCCGCCACATTTACAGGCCAAGCTCCTCCGCGTTCTGCAGGAGCGCGAATTTGAACGCGTCGGTGGCAATAAGACCATCAAAGTCAATGTTCGCATTCTCGCTACATCGAATCGCGATCTGCTTCAGTTCGTGGAAAAAGGAAGTTTTCGTCAGGATCTTTACTATCGTCTCAACGTTTTTCCGGTTCATGTGCCTCCCTTGCGCGAGCGTGGAGACGACATCATTCCGCTCGCCGAACATTTTCTTCGCCGGTCCGCTCGTCGGCTGGGTATCAAGGTTTCCGGATTTTCCGATACCGCGCAGCAGATGCTGCGGGCATATGCGTGGCCGGGCAATGTGCGTGAGCTGCAAAATACCATCGAACGTGCGGTAATTTTGGCCGAGCCCGGGCGTGCCGTTTCGAGTGCGACGCTCGGTCTTCCGATTTTGAAGCGTCCGATTAATGGTACCTCAACGTTGGTCGCACCACTCTCTACTCCGACACCTTCGTTGCCCCGTTCGACGGAAGAGCCGGCCGCCGCCTCTCCAAGTTTTGTGATGCCCGCACCTTATCCCGAAGAGACCGCATCTTTCTCGCCAGCAGAGGAGCAGGCTGCGGAAACGACTCACACGTTTGGCGCCAACGGCGTGATCCCTCTCGATGAGTTGGAGAAGCAGGCTATCTTTGCCGCGCTTAAACAGACTGGCGGCAATCGCACCCAAGCGGCGAACTTACTGAAGATCAGCATTCGCACCCTGCGCAATAAATTGCAGGAATACCGCGAGTCAGGCGAGCCTCTGCCGCAAGAAGTCGAAACAGGCGATTAGTAAGCTGTAATATCCAATTTTTGTGAAAATCGCGCTTAAACATTGGCGATTTTTATCTACCGCTTCGCGGTAATTTGAAGCGAAGTATCGATATTTTGGATCTCGATTGGGTCAGCGAAAGGACGGTAAATCCCATTAAATTCGGACCGGGACGTCCGATGTAGGGAGTTACCTTGAGGATTCACCCCTCGCCACGACCCGTCGTGCGTAATTCATGAAGATTTTAAGCCACCTACCTGCGCTCGCGCGTCCGGTGTGGATGCAGCGCATGCAGTCCACGTCGGACTCGGTGTCGTTTGAGGAATCGATGCGCGAGGTTCATCTGCGGGGAGATCGCAGTTTGCGCGCGTTCATCGGCATCCACGTGGCGTTGGCGTTCGTGCTCATGCTCGTCAGCGGTTTTTGGCTGGTGAGCCTGACCGTGATGATTTGGGCAGCGGCTCCTTTTTATCTTTGTTCGTGGATGCGGCCCGGGTAGTTTCTAACTCGCGTCGTGGCCGGTTTGGCTGCGCAAATTTTTGTCGGGCTGCATCTTTATCAATTGCATGGCTTGCCCGAAGCGCGGTTTTTATTTTTTACCGCGCTCACCATGATGGTGATTTACGAGGACTGGAAATGCCTCTGGCCTTGTGTGGTCCTGGCGGGCGCAATGAACCTGTTTTTCGGACTTCTTCAAAACCGCGGAGTCAATTTGGGATTTATTTCGGAGGGCATGGTGGCTTGGTGGCGCATGGGGTTTCAATTTTCCATCGCCGCCGCGCACGTCGGTTTATGCAGCTATTGGGCCTTCACCCTGCGGCAAAACACTCTCGGGCAAGCGCGCCGCAGCAAGCTACTCATTCAGCAGCGTGCCCGGCTTCTTGAACAACTCGACCGCACGCTTCGTTCTGAATCGGACCTTCAAGTGCGCACGAAAGAGCTGGAGGAAATGGGACTGCGCATGGAACAGGACTTGGAAGCTCGACGCGAAGTGGAAATTGAACTTCGTCGGCTCACGAACGATCTCGAAAACACCAACGAACAACTCGAACGGGCGATTGGCGAAGCTAACCAACTCGCGGTCTCGGCCCAAGTGGCCAACCAGGCAAAGAGCGCATTTCTCGCGGTAATGAGCCATGAAATACGGACCCCGTTGAATGGCGTGCTCGGCATGACTTCGTTGCTCATGGATTCATCGCTCACCGACGACCAACGCCTCAGCCTGCAGACGATTCAGACATCGGGTAACAACCTGCTCGTTATCCTCAATGACATCCTCGACTTTTCGAAAATCGAATCCGGCAAGCTACAGATGGAATCTCTGCCTTATTCCCCGTGGACAGTGGCCAGCGGTGTGGCCGAGCTCTTTGCGGCTCAAGCGCAAGAAAAAGGATTGGCCCTTTCAGTTCATGCGTCGCCCGGGGTTCCCTTGGCCATCATCGGAGATGAGGGACGCCTGCGCCAAGTGATTTCGAATCTCGTTAGCAATGCGATCAAGTTTACCGAACAGGGCAGCGTTGTGATCGAGGTTTCGCAAACGCAGGAGCTTGAAAATGGCGATGTGGAATTGCGCTTCGCGATTCGTGACTCGGGTATCGGTATTCCGGAAGAAAAGCAGGATATGTTGTTCCAGGCGTTCAGCCAATTGGACAACTCAAACTCTCGAAAACACGGCGGCACAGGCCTCGGCCTCGCGATCAGTCAGCGCTTGGTCGAGCTGATGGGTGGGAAAATCTGGGTCGAGAGTGAGAAGGGTGAAGGCTCGGTATTTTTCTTCTTGGTGCGCGCGCCCAAGGCCAGCCTCAAGGAGGCACCGCGTTCGCCAGATGCTCCACGCCCCATGGTAACTGAACCGGCCCAGAGCGTCTCCGTGCTCTTGGTTGAAGACAACGATGTGAACAGAAAAGTAGCGTTGATGATGTTAAGGAAATTAGGCTACCAACCCGATCACGCCTGGAATGGGGTGGAAGCAATCGACGTCCTCAAGAAGCGCAGATATGACGTCGTGTTGATGGACTGGCATATGCCTGAGATGAACGGCTTGGAAGCCACGATGGCTATCCGGAAAGATTTTCCGCCCGATCAACAGCCGTGGATCATCGGGCTCACCGCGAACGCACTGAGCGGCGATCGTGAACGCTGTTTGGAAGCAGGCATGAACGACTACCTCTCAAAACCGATTCGGCGCGACGAAATCGCGGCCGCGTTTAGTCGCGTCGACAAAGTGGTACAGTTTTCCTCAAAGATCTCCGCGTAAAGCCGCGCAAAGTCAGGTAGCCGAATTTCAGAGGGTGGGGCGTGCCGTCACGAATTCCACAGAATCCGATCGCAAAATCCTAGCAAGCAGTTCGGAACAACGAAGCATAGCATCGAGCCCGACCTTAAGCAAAGCTCCCGACCACGCCGGTTATATTTTCTTCCGTGCTGAAGAACTCGCGCAAAGCGGCTCAAAGAACAGAAGAGCGTTTGAAATTTTGCGCCTCTGCCTTTACACGAGTTTGTCCGTTAGCGTCCTTCGTGCGTTTCCTGTTCAACTACATTTGTTTATTAGCTTTATTCGCGCTTAAGCTCTCGGCGCATGAGAGCGGTCAAAGCCTCGGCCGGTTTTTTATTGCGGAAGAGAAGACCGTGAGTCTCACACAGGATCGGCGCGTCGATGCCGCGTTGTTGACATAGACCGTAAAACGACTCGGTGGTCTTGTAGCCTTCCACCACGGTGCGGCGACCTGCCAGCAAAGAATCGACCGTCTGGCCCGCGCCGATTTTTTCACCGAATTCCCGATTCCTGCTCCAACTTCCGTGGCTGGTGGCAACAAGATCGCCAAATCCGCTAAGGCCGTAAAACGTTTCCGTCTTGGCTCCGAGGACTTGGCCGACGCGCACCATTTCGGCGAGCGCCCGGGTGAGGAGCGCGGCCTTGGTGTTGTCGCCGAGACGAAGACCGTCGCAACAGCCCGCCGCGATCGCATAGATATTTTTTAGACAGCCTCCGAATTCGACCCCCGGCAAATCATCGCTGGTATAGACCCGCAAGGTGGGTCCGCTCAAAGCAGCCTGTAGCTCAGAGACGAAACCGAGCGGATGCGCAGTCGCCAGCACCATCGCCGCAGGGAGTCCACGTCCGACTTCTTTGGCATTGGTAGGTCCGCTGAGTGAACCGACCAGATAGTGA
>WNFI01357156.1_pt1 | contig 20953 bp, 18 predicted proteins | sample 5400471 | NCBI WGS metagenome assembly WNFI01 (sample SAMN13153348, study PRJNA577476) | soil metagenome | isolation source: 100 cm saprolite on Douglas fir-dominated hillslope | place: USA:California | collected 2013-09-17
CGAGGACGCGATCGCCCTGGCTCACGCCGTGGGACTTGAGCGCATTGGCGAGCTGGCAGACGCGGTGATAGAGCTCCTTGTAGGTGACCTTGGTCACCTTGCCGTCGTCGGCCTCGAAGATGATCGCGACCTTGTCGGGCTGCGTCTTGAGGTGCCGGTCGAGGCAGTTATAGGAGACGTTGAGCTCGCCGTCGTGGAACCACTTGAAGAACGGCGCATTGGATTCGTCGAGCGTCTTGGTAAAAGGCTTGTGCCACAGCAGCTGCTCGCGGGCGTGCTTCGCCCAGAAGCCCTCGAAGTCGCGCTCGGCCTCCTTGCACATCGCAAGGTAGGCGGCCATGCCCGAAACGTTGGCCTGCTTCACCACTTCCGGCGGGGGCGGAAAGACGCGCGTTTCCTGCAGCACCGACTCGATGGTGGACATGGCTACCCTCCTGTTTGTCTGCCGACTTATAGCATAGGGTCTCAGTCCTCGAGAATCCGCGGCTTGGCCACGCCGAAGCCCTGGACGTAGTCGACGTGGATGGTGCGCAGGTGCGCGAGCGTTTCCGCGTCCTCCACCAGCATGCAGACGGTGCGGATGCCGAGCTTGCGGCACCGCTGCACGATGGCGGCGAGCCGCGCCTTGTCCTTGGGCGCGCGCGCGATCGACGCCGCGAGCGAGCCGTCGATCTTGATGTACGAGATGCCCAGGGACGGCGCCAGTTCGAGCGCGGACTCCTCGCCGGCGAACCAGCTCAACGCGAAGGTCACTCCCGCGGCGCGCAGCGGCTCGACCATTTTCGCCACGGCGTCGGGATGGGCCAGCGCATCCGTCGTCATGATCTCGAACGTGAGAGAGGCGGGCATCACGCCCATCTTCTGGATCCCGCGAAGCACATAGTCGGCGAAAGCCAGGTCGCGGCGGACCGTGTCGATCGCGAGATTCACGCTGCAATGCGGCATCCGGCGGCCCGTCGCCGCCAGGTCGCGCCCCCACTTCAGCAACCGCCCGACGACCCACCGATCCAGCAGCGGCAGCAGTCCCTGCTCCTCGAGAATCGGCAGGAACGAGCCTGGCGGCAGCAAGTCCTTCTCCTCTTCCTTGTAGCGAACCAGGATTTCGCGAAACGGCGGTTCGGCGGCCGTGGACGCAGCCGGCATGATCGGCTGGAAGAACAGCACGAAATTGTCTTCTCTCAGCTGGCTGATGAAGCGCTCGCGAAACTGCGCTCCAACGTCGCGCAGTTGCGAATCGCTGGGCTGCTCGGTCGTGGGTTCCGTGCCCGCCATCGGGATCCTCCAGGGGCGAAATCGCTCCCGCCCCTATGTTAGCCGACCTGCCTCCTACCCTCGCGGGTAGGAACGACCCGAGGATCGGTTTGACGCACTGCAACAAGGGGTGCTAGCTTGGCCTCGCCACCTGCGCCGAATCCATGAACGCCGTCCTCTCGCACCCGATATCGACCTCGAGCGCCGCGAACCGCAGCGCCGTCGACATCCTCGGCGACTACTGGCCCGGCATCCAGATCTACTACCCGCCGGTCAAGTACGCGCCCTCGCTCGGCATCTACGAGGACATCGAGCAGGCGGCGCAGCGCTTCCGCAAGCACGGCTGGAACACCACCGCGCACACGCTGCTCTTCGACCTCGAGGACGGCTGCCGCCAGAAGGAGATGAGCCGCGAGCTGCTGCGCAGGGAGCTTCCCGGGCTGCCGCGCAAGAAGGAGGTGCAGATCGCGGTGCGCATCAATCCCTTCCGCACCGAGGAATACGAGAAGGACCTGCAGCTGGTGCGCGACCTCGCCGACCACTTCGACGTGGTGATGCTCGCCAAGGCGGGCGAGGCCTACGGCTCGCCCGAGATCCGCGACCTCTCGGCGGTGCTGGTGGGCCTCAACCACAAGATCACGATCCAGCCGATCATCGAGCACCCCAAGTCGCTCAAGATCGCGCCGGACCTGATGCAGTACTCGACCGTGAAGCACGTGGTCTTCGGCATCCACGACTTCTCCAAGGCGATGGGAATCCACATCACGCCGCGCAACTGGATGGAGGAGCTCAAGTTCTACCTGCACGACATCCTCTTCGAGGCGCGCATCGCCGGCAAGGGCGTGATCGGCGCGGACTTGCACGGCGACGAGGAATCGCGCGTGGTCTACAAGCACGCGCTCGAGGAAGCGTCGCTGGGGCTTTCCGGCAAACAAGTGATCCATCCCTCGCACATCCATCCGTGCAAGGTGGCTTTCACTCCGTCGCCTTCCGAGGTGAAGACCCGCATCGCGATCCTCACCGCGGCGATCGAGGCCGATGCGCTCCTCGGCGGCGCCATCAAGTTCGACGGCGAGATGCTCGACCCGCCGATGTTCGGCAAGGCCCTGCAGACTCTGCTGAAGGCGCACGCCCTGCACGCGCTTGCCGATGAGGATACGGCTTTCGCGATCGAGGTGCTGAAAAAACTCCCCGCGCAGGTCGTGCGGGAGAACTGGCCGTACGGCGTTATTCTGTAGGAATGGCGTCGTTCACCGCGTTCCCTTCCTGGAAGTGGGACGTTCCGGAATTCTTCAACATCGCGATCGCATGCACTGACGCGTATCTCGGCACGCCGGTGGCGGGCCGCGTGGCGATGATCGTCGAGGACGACGCGCTCGGGACGAGCTCGATCACGTACGGTGAGCTGGCGGAGCGCACGAGCCGGTTCGCGCAGCTGCTGCAACGGCTCGGGGTGAAGGCCGGCGACCGCGTGCTGGTTCGCTTGCCCAACTCGATCGACTATCCCACCGCGTTTCTCGGCGCGATGAAGCAAGGCGCGATCGCGGTGCCCACGTCCACGCTCCTCACCGCCGACGAGGTGCGCTATCTCGTGGAGGATTCGGGCGCCACGGCGATGGTGATCGACGCCGAGGCGTGGGCATCGATGGCGCCCCGCCTCGAAGGCGCGGGGAACCTTCGCCACGTGATCCTCGGGGGCGCGGATCTCGAGGGCAAGCTCGCCGCGATCGCAACCAAGGGGCCCGCGCATCGCACGCGCGCAAACGATCCGGCATATCTCGTCTACACCTCGGGCACGACCGGCTATCCCAAAGGCGTGCTGCATGCGCATCGCTCGCTCATCGGGCGTTCGCCGGCATCGACTTATTGGTTCGATTTCGATTTGAAACAGTCCGACCGCATCATGCATTCGGGCAAGTTCAACTGGACGTACGTGCTCGGCTCCGCGCTCATGGACCCTTTGTATCGCGGCAAGACGGTGATCGCCCACGAGGGCAGGAACGACGCGGCGACTTGGCCGCGCTCGATCGCCAGGCATGGGGCGACCATCTTCATCGGCGTGCCGACGGTCTACCGGCAGATCCTGCAGAAGACCGCCTCCACGAAGGCCGACGTGCCGACGCTGCGCCACTGCATGAGCGCGGGCGAGCACCTGTCCGACGAGGTCTTCGCGCTCTGGAAGGAGCGCTTCGGCCTCGACATCTACGAGGCGGTGGGCATGAGCGAGTTCAGCTACTACCTCTCGCAGAGCAAGTTTCGCCCGATCCGCCCGGGAAGCGCGGGCTTCGCGCAGCCGGGCCATGACGTGCGCCTGCTCGACCCGGAGACACTCGTGGAAGCGAAGCCGGGCGACGAGGGCATGATCTGCGTCGCCGAGAGCGACCCGGGATTGTTCCTCGAGTACTGGAACCTTCCCGAGGAGACCGCGAAGCTGCGCCACGACGGCTGGTTCTTCACCGGCGACTATGCGCGCTACGACGCCGACGGCTACCTGTGGTTCCTCGGGCGCAGGGCCGCGGTGGCGGACTGCGCGTGCGTCGCCGAGGAAGCGGGAGCCGACAAACGTCTCGTGGTCACCTACGTCATCGCTCAGCCCGGAAGCGCGGTGACGCCCGACGAGCTGCTCGCTTTCGGGCGCGAGCGCCTCGCCGCCTACAAGGCGCCGAAAATCGTTTACCTCGCGAAGGATTTTCCGCGCACCCGCAATGGTAAAATTCTGCGTCGGGAAATCACTCCGCAGATCGCCACCGCGCGTTCCGCGGTCTGATCCTTTTCTCCAAAGAAAGATCATGACCACGATTCGCCAGGAAGACTTCATCCAGTCGGTCGCCGACGCCTTCCAGTTCATCAGCTACTACCATCCCGCCGACTACATCCGCGACCTTTGGGCGGCGTACCAGCGCGAGGAATCGCCCGCGGCGAAGGACGCGATGGCGCAGATCCTCATCAACTCGCGCATGGCCGCCGAGGGCCACCGCCCGATCTGCCAGGACACCGGGATCGCGATCGCCTTCATCCGCGCGGGCATGGACGTGCGCTGGGAGACCAAGCTCTCGCTCGCCCAGCTCGTCGACGAAGGCGTGCGCCGCGCCTACACCGACAAGGACAACCCGCTGCGCGCCTCGATCCTCGCCGATCCCGACGGCTCGCGGCCAAGGGCGGGGGCTCGGAGAACAAGTCGAAGTTCGCGATGCTGCTGCCGAGCGACTCGATCGTCGACTGGGTGCTTTCCATCGTTCCGACGATGGGCGCGGACTGGTGCCCGCCAGGCCTGCTTTCGCTGGGAATCGGCGGCTCGCCCGAGAAGGCGATGCTGATGGCGAAGTGGGCGATGATGGAACCGATGAACATCCACGAGCTCAAGGCGCGCGGGGCCTCCAATCGCGCCGAGGAGCTGCGCCTGGAGCTCTACGAGAAGGTGAACGCGCTCGGCATCGGCGCGCAGGGCCTGGGCGGATTGTCCACGGTGCTCGACGTGAAGGTGACCGATTACCCGACGCACGCCGCCTCGAAGCCGGTGGCACTGCTTCCCAACTGCGCGGCCACGCGCCACATCCATTTCGTGCTCGACGGCAGCGGCCCGGCGCGCTTCGAGCCGCCGTCGCTCGACGACTGGCCCAAGCTCACGCTCGACTTCGCCACGAGCAAGCGCGTGAACCTCGATGCGCTCGACAAGAAGCAGATCGCGGCGTGGAAGGCGGGCGATCGGCTGCTGCTCTCGGGCAAGCTCCTCACGGGACGCGACGCGGCGCACAAGCGCATGGTCGAGATGCTCGCGCGCGGCGAGAAGGTGCCGGTGGATCTCGCCAACCGCTTCATCTACTACACCGGCCCGGTCGATCCGGTGCGCGACGAGGTCGTCGGCCCCGCGGGTCCGACGACCAGCTCGCGCATGGACAAGTTCGTCGAGCCGGTGCTGGCGCAGACGGGGCTCATCGGCATGGTGGGCAAGAGCGAGCGCGGGCCGGTTGCGATCGAGTCGATCCGCAAGCACGGCGCGGTGTATTGCATCGCCGTGGGCGGGGCTGCATACCTCGTCTCCAAGGCGATCCGCAGCTCGAAAGTCCTCGCGTTCGAAGACCTCGGCATGGAAGCGATCCGCGAATTCGTGGTGAAGGACATGCCGGTGACGGTCGCGGTCGATTCCGGAGGCAATGCGGTTCACAAGACCGGTCCGGCCGAATGGCGCGCGCGGATCGGCAAGATCCCGGTCGCGGTCGTGTAGGGGTGTCATCGGATTCGCTTTCGCTCGCGCGCGAGGCCGCCCGCAAGCGCCCGTTGTTCGTCTTGAGCTCCTCGGCGCAGGACGCCGAGCGGCTGCGCGAGGAAATCGGCTGGTTCGACCCGAAGCTGCGCGTGCACCGGCTGCCCGATTGGGAAACGCTTCCCTACGACCAGTTCTCGCCGCACCCGGACCTGGTCTCCGAGCGCCTGGCGACTCTCTGGCAATTCGCCAACGGAGCGTTCGACGTGGGCATCGCTCCCGTCACGACGGCGTTGCAACGCCTGCCGCCGCACTCCTATCTCGCGGGCCGCACGTTCCGGCTGAAGGCGAAGGAGCGCCTCGACCTCGACGCCCTGCGCTCGCAGCTCGTGCTCGCCGGATACCACCACGTGCAGCAGGTGATGAGCCCGGGAGAGTTCTGCGTCCGCGGCGGGCTGATCGACCTCTTTCCCACCGGCAGCGCAGTGCCGTACCGCCTCGACTTGCTGGGAGAGGAGATCGAGACCATTCGTACCTTCGACGTCGATACGCAGCGCTCGATCTACCCGGTATCCGAAGTGCGCATGCTTCCGGCACGCGAGTTTCCGCTCGACGAGGAAGGCCGGGCGCTCTTCCGCGAGGCCTTTCGTGAGCGCTTCGAGGGCGATCCGTCGCGAAGCCGCGTCTACAAGGACGTCTCCAACGGCATCGCGCCCGCAGGGGTCGAGTGCTACCTGCCGCTCTTCTTCGATGCCACTGCGACCATTTTCGACTACCTGCCGAAGGAATCGACCTGTATGGTGCACGGCGACGTTCCCGCGGCGGCCGAGGCCTTCTGGAAGGACTTGAAGTCCCGCTACGACCTCCTGAAAGGCGATCGCGACCGGCCGCTGCTCGAGCCGCGCGAGCTGTACTTGCCTGTCGAGGATCTGTTCGTCGCGCTGAAGGAATTCCCCCGATTCGTCTCCCCGGCGGGGGGTCCCCAACTTGTTGGGGCTGTTGGACAGTCCGGGGCCCAATCATTGGATCCCGGCCTACGCCGGGATGACGGGCTTTCGGTCGAAGTCGACCGGCGCTCCGTCGAGCCGCTGAAGCCGCTCGCGAGCTTCATCGCTTCCTTCGCCGGCCGCACGCTCGTCGTCGCCGAGAGCGCCGGCCGGCGCGAGACCATCTCCTCGTTCTTCGCCGAGCACGGCGTGCATCCCGCGCTCGTCGACGATTGGGGACGCTTCATCGCCTCCGAGCACCCGCTCGCGCTCACCTACGGGCCGCTTGCCTCCGGGTTCGTGCTGCCCGCGGAAGGGATCGCGGTCATCACCGAGGCCGAGCTCTATCCGGGGCAGGTGCGCCAGACGCGCCGCCGCGACGCGCGGGCGCGCACGAGCGCCGAGGGCATGGTGCGCGATCTCGCCGAGGTGAAGCCCGGCGACCCGGTGGTGCACAGCCAGCACGGCATCGGGCGCTACCTGGGCCTCGTCACGCTCGACCTGGGCGAGGGCGAGATGGAGTTCCTGCACCTCCAGTACGAAGGCGGTGACAAGCTGTATGTCCCGGTCTCGCAGCTGCACGTCATCAGCCGCTATACCGGCGCCGCGCCCGAAGGCGCGCCGCTGCATCGGCTGGGCAGCGGCCAGTGGGAGAAAGCCAAGCGCAAGGCCGCGCGCCAGGTGCGCGACACCGCCGCCGAGCTTCTCGACCTCTATGCGAAGCGCCTCGCGCGCGAAGGCTACGCGTTTCCGCTTGCATTGCAGGATTACGAGGCGTTCGCCTCGACCTTTCCCTTCGAGGAGACGCCCGACCAGTCGGGGGCCATCGATGCGGTGATCAAGGACATGACCACCGGCCGCCCGATGGACCGGCTAGTGTGCGGCGATGTCGGCTTCGGCAAGACCGAAGTCGCGATGCGCGCGGCCTTCATCGCGGCGGCCGCCGGCACGCAGGTCGCCATCCTCGTTCCCACCACCCTCCTCACCGAGCAGCACTTCCAGAACTTCACCGACCGCTTCTCGACCTTTCCGGTGCGCATCGCCGAGCTTTCGCGCTTCCGCAGCGCGAAGGAAGTCGCCAAGACGCTCGAAGCCCTCGCCGATGGCCGGATCGACATCGTCATCGGCACCCACAAGCTCATCCAGAAGGACGTCAAGTTCAAGAACCTCGGGCTCGTCATCATCGACGAGGAACACCGCTTCGGTGTGCGGCAGAAGGAGGAACTGAAGAAGCTGCGCGCGCAGGTCGACGTGCTCACCCTCACCGCCACCCCGATTCCGCGCACGCTCGCGATGTCACTGGAAGGGCTGCGCGACTTCTCCGTCATCGCCACCGCGCCGCAGCGCCGGCTCGCGATCAAGACGTTCGTGAACCGGCTCTCGGCGGGGATCGTGCGCGAAGCGGCGCTGCGCGAGCTGAAGCGGGGCGGGCAGGCCTACTACTTGTACAACGAAGTCGAGACGATCGAGAACCGCCGCGAGGAGCTGGAGAAGCTGCTGCCGGAGGCGCGCATCGCGGTGGCGCACGGCCAGATGCCCGAGCGCGAGCTCGAGCGCGTCATGCGCGATTTCTACCACCAGCGCTCGAACGTGCTGCTGTGCTCGACCATCATCGAGACCGGCATCGACGTGCCGTCCGCCAACACCATCCTCATCCACCGCGCCGACAAGTTCGGCCTGGCACAGCTGCACCAGCTGCGCGGGAGGGTCGGGCGCTCGCACCACCAGGCGTACGCCTACCTGCTCACCCCGCCCGAGGAAGCGCTCTCCGCGGCGGCGAAGAAGCGCCTCGAGGCGATCCAGACGATGGAAGACCTGGGGGCGGGCTTCTACCTCGCCATGCACGACCTCGAGATCCGCGGCGCCGGGGAGGTCCTCGGCGAATCGCAATCGGGCGGGATCCACGACGTGGGATTCACGCTCTACACCGAGATGCTGGAGCACGCGGTGCGATCGCTCAAGGCGGGCCGCGAGCCCGACTTGTCGCGTCCGCTCAATATCGCCACGGAAGTGAACCTCCATGCCCCGGCGCTGCTGCCGGAAAGCTACTGCGGCGACGTGCACGAGCGCCTGGTGCTCTACAAACGGCTCGCCAACTGCGCGACCGACGCGGAGCTGGAGCTGCTCACCGAGGAGCTCGTCGATCGCTTCGGTCCCCTGCCCGACGCCGCGCGCGTGCTCCTCGAGTGCCATCGGCTGCGCGTGCAGGGCGCGCCTCTCGGCGTGCAGAAGATCGACGCCTCGGCGAGTGCCATCGTGGTCCAATTCGTTCCGCAGCCGCCGGTCGATCCAAAGCGCGTGCTGGCCCTGGTGCAGTCGAGCCGCATCTACCGGCTGCCGGGTCCCGATCGCGTGAGGATCGAGATGAAGCACGAAGACATGAAACAGCGGTCGAATGAGGTCCGCCAATTCCTGAAGAAGCTCGCTTGACAATTACGGCTTTGAATCCGCAGATAAACGCAGATAAAACGTCATGAATCTGGTTGTTCAGGGCGATGAAGTCGAGACGCCGACCTTGAAGGAGCTGTGCCGGTTGAGCCATGGCCAATCGATCGAGCGCATTTCAGACGAGGCGTTTCGCGTGAACCTTGCGGATCCCGCCTCGAAGAAGGAAGTGTCCGCCCATTGCGCGAAGGCGAGGCTCGATTTCGGATTCGTCGCGGAAGGAAGAAAGCTCGCCGATTTCGCGCTCCTCGCGATGGACATGGACTCGACACTGATCTCGATCGAATGCATCGACGAGATCGCCGATTTCGCCGGGAGGAAGTCGGAAGTGGCGGCAGTCACGGCGGCGGCGATGCGCGGCGAGATCGATTGGCCCGAAAGCCTGCGGCGCAGGGTGGCCGCGCTGAAAGGACTGGAAGAGTCCGCGCTCCAGCGCGTCTACTCCGAGCGGCTGCGCTTCAACAAGGGCGCGGAGAAGCTCGTCGCGGCGGCGAGGCGCTGCGGCGTGAAGACGCTGCTGGTCTCCGGAGGCTTCACGTATTTCACCGATCGCGTGCGCGAGCGGCTCGGCTTCGACTACGCGTACTCGAACACGCTCGTGGTCGAGGGCGGGCGCTTGTCGGGGCGCGTCACCGGGCCGCTCGCCGACGCGCAAGGCAAGGCCGCGCACGTGGCGCGATTGAAGCGCGAGCTGGGCATCCCGCGCGAGCGCGTGCTGGCCATCGGCGACGGAGCGAACGACCTCGCCATGCTCGCCGAGGCGGGAACGAGCGTCGCATATCACGCCAAACCCGTTGTCAAAGAAAAGGCGGACTACGCCCTCGACTACGTAGGCCTCGACGGATTGCTCAACCTGTTTCCGGAAAAATAAAGGGGTCAGGTCCCTTTTCGGCCGGAAAAGGGACCTGACCCCTTTATTTTTCTGACCCCTTTATTTTTTCTTCGGCAGCGGGAAGTAGACGTAGGGCGGCTGGGGGACGTTGGATTGCGCGCGCTCCTGGAGCGTTTCGAGGTCCTGCGGCTTGTCCCACCAGGTGGCGCGGTTCTTCTTCTGTTGCTCGACGATCTGAGGATTCTTCGCGAGCAGCTCGCGGATGAAGCGCGTGGCATCCGATTCGTAGTTCTGGAGTTTCATACAAGCATTTGATTTGTCGTCGTTTTGTCCGATAATGAGGCGTTTGCCCGACATCAGGATGCGCTGCTTCAGATGATACGCTTCAGCTACCCGCGGTCTTTCGTGTCCCTGCTGCTGATCAGCTTCTCGCTGGTCGCGGCACCGCTGGTGTTCGCGCTCTTCTCCAACGTTCTCGCCTTCGAGCGCCTCGCCGCGCTCTCCGAGCAGGCCGTCCATTCCGCGGTGCGCGTCACTCAGGCAAGCCGCTCGCTCCTGGGGGTGATCATTTCGCTCGAGCGCTCCGCCCGCCAATACGCGGTGGCGGGAGAATTGACGTTCCTCGAGGCCTACCGCTCCAACCGCGGCTCCTTCCAGGCCATCATGCGGCAGCTCGGTTCGATGAAGCTTTCCGACAGCCAGCGCGCCGAGGTCGAGGCGATCCAGAGCCACGAGGAATCGATCAACCAGCTCATCACGCGCGCCGGGCCGACTCCGGAGCTCTCGCCGCGCCTGCCGTTGATCCCCACCGCGCTCATCCTCATCGCATCCTTCACCTACCTTATCGCGCGCCCCATCTCGCAAGTGAGCGAGAGCATCCGCGGGCTGGGCGAGGGGCAGTTCGCCAAGCCGATCGCGATCGAGGGACCGAACGACATGGTGCGCCTCGGAGCGCAGCTCGACTGGCTGCGCGAGCGGCTGGTCACCCTCGAGGCGCAGAAGACGCGATTCCTGCAGCACATTTCGCACGAGCTGAAGACCCCGCTCACGGCGCTGCGCGAGGGCTCGGACCTGCTCTCCTCCGGCGTGGTGGGAAATTTGAATGCCGAGCAGCGCGAGATCGCGCGCATCCTGCAGGAGAACTCCATCGAGCTGAGGAAGCTGATCGAGGGGCTGCTCAACTACAGCGCGGTGCATGCGCAGGCTTCCTATCTCGACGCCAAGATCGTCCAGCTTCGCGACGTGGTGCGGCGCGTGGTGAACGACCGCAAGCTGCCGATCGTCGCCAAGGGCATCCGCATCGAGCTGAACTGCGAGCACGTGACCGCGTATTGCGACGAGGAGAAGATCCGCGCGGTCCTCGACAACCTCCTGTCGAACGCGGTCAAGTATTCGCCCGAGCGCGGGCTCATCTCGATCAAGCTCTACAAGGAAAGCGGCGACGCGGTTTTCGAGGTGCTCGACGAAGGACCGGGAATTCCGCCCCACGAGCGCGAGAAGATCTTCGAGATCTTCTACCGGGGAGCCGACACGCCGGTCTCCGCCATCAAGGGCAGCGGCCTGGGATTGTCGATCGTCAAGGAGTACGTGAACCTGCACAAGGGCCGCATCGAGGTGCTCGAAGGCCCGGGCGCCCACTTCCGCATCCGCTTCCCGCGCAAGAAGGTGGATTCGGACACGGTGGCGGCGGCATGAGCGCGGCTCGCGGCGCCGCGGCGTTGCTCGCGACAGTCGGACTCGCCGCGTGCGCGACGTTCGACTCGCCTTCGCAGCCGCCCGCGCCGGCCCCGGTCGCGTCGAGCACCGCGAAATCCAGCGCCGAGGAGCTCATCGCCTATCTCGCGCGCATCCGCAACATGGGAGAAAGCGCGCTCGCTGCGGAGGCGGCGCGGCAGAAGCGCGAGGCCAATGACCTCGCCCGCGTAAAGGCCGCCCTCGCCCTTTCCCTCACGGTGCAATCGGAGGAAAGCGACATCCTCGCGCTCGTGGACGCGCCGGCGCGCAAGGAAAACATCGACGCCGACGTGCGCGCCATGGCAAGCTTCTTGCAAACCCTTGCGACCGAGCGTCGCCGCCTCAAGGAAAGCGCGGCGGCGGCCGGGGTGCGGCTGCGCGACGAGCGCCGCGCGTACGAGGCGCAGAAGCAGCGCGCCGAGACGCTGCAGCAGAAGCTCGACGCGCTGACCGAGCTCGAGAAGAGCCTTACCGACCGACAGGTGCCGAGCCGCTGATGGCAAGACAGGGAAAAGCCTCGCTGTTGCTGGTCGACGACGACCCGGACCTGCTGCGCCTGCTGACCATTCGCCTGAAGGCCAACGGCTACGACGTGACCGCGGTGGAAAGCGGGCAGCGCGCGCTCGCCTCGATCGCCGCGTCGCGTCCCGACCTCGTGCTGACCGACCTGCGCATGGACGGCATGGACGGGATGGCGCTCTTCCAGGAAATACAGGCGTCATATCCCGGATTGCCGGTGATCATCCTCACCGCGCACGGCACGATTCCCGACGCGGTGGCGGCGGTCAAGCGCGGCATCTTCGGTTACCTCACCAAGCCCTACGATGCCGAGGAGCTCCTGTTTCACATCCAGCGCGCGCTTACGCTGCACGGCGGGTCCGCGTCGATGCAAGCCGGCGTGGGGCAGCTGTGGCGCGAGGACATCGTCACCCGCTCCTCGCTGATGGAAGACCTTCTCGCGAAAGCCCAGCGCGTGGCCGCGGGAGACGCGAGCATCCTGATCCAGGGCGAAAGCGGCAGCGGCAAGGAGCTGCTCGCGCGCGCCATCCATCGCGCGAGCCCGCGGGCGAACCAGCCGTTCGTCGCGATCAACTGCGGCGCGATTCCCGAGACGCTGCTGGAAAGCGAGCTCTTCGGCCACATGAAGGGATCGTTCACCGGCGCCATCGCCGACCAGCGCGGACTCTTCGTCGCCGCCGACAAGGGCACGCTCTTCCTCGACGAAATCGGCGACATGCCGTTGCCGCTGCAGGTGAAGCTGCTGCGCGTGATCGAGACGCGCGAAGTGCGGCCCATCGGCGCCACGCGCTCCACACCCTTCGACGTGCGCATCATCTCGGCGACGCACCGTGATCTCGCGCGGGAGAAGGAGGCGGGCACGTTCCGCGAAGACCTTTATTACCGGCTCAACGTGGTGACGCTGAAGCTGCCGTCGCTCGACGAGCGTCCCGAGGACATTCCGCTGCTCGCCGACTATTTCCTCACCAGGCTCGCACCCCGCTACGGGCGCGAGAAAGCCGCGTTCTCGCCCGAGGCTCTCGAGCTGCTGGTGAAAGCGAAGTGGCCCGGCAACGTGCGCCAGCTCTTCAACGTGGTCGAGCAGTCGATCGCGCTCTGCCCGACCGAGATCATTCCCCAGGCATTCGTCGAGCAGGCGATACAAGTCGAGATGCACGAGATGACATCGTTCGAGGATGCGCGCAAGCGCTTCGAGCGCGATTACCTGACGCGCATCCTCAAGCTCACCAAGGGCAGCGTCACCCAGGCGGCGAAGCTCGCGCGGCGCAATCGGACCGAGTTCTACAAGCTGCTGCAGCGCCACGGCATCGAGGCGGCGATCTTCAAATCGGACGCGAAATAGGGCTGTAGTTGTGCCGCTACAGCGGCGTGGCTGTCGTTCGACAACGACATTGTTTTTGCTGATTAATCAGTGGCTTAAGTGCTCACTCGCCACCCCTGTCGCCGCGCTGCGACGGGCCGTCCGCCGCGCTCCTCGGGCCAGCAACGGTGGCCTGCTTTAACTCCTTGATCCGCAATGAAATACCATTCTTGGCATCGTCCTTGCTGATATGTTGTCGTGCGCCTTGTGGGGCCGGTTAATCCGGCCCCGTTTTTTTTTGTTTTTTTTCTAGAAGCGATAGCGCGCTGTCAGTACGGCGAGCCACGTGCGCGGCATCGCCGGCTCGAAGAAGCGGCGGTTCGCCTCGTTCACGATCACGGAGCCGGCGTACCTGCGGTTGGTCGCGTTCTCCAGCCTGAGCAACGGCTCGACCTCGAGCTCGCCCACGCGATGCTTCATCCCCGCGCGCAGGTTGAGCAGCGTCGCGGCCGGCGCCGAATCCTCGTTGGCGTCGTTCACGAAGATGCGGCCGACGTGGACCACCTCCACCGCCGCGTGCATTGCAGGCGCGGGCGCGTAGACGAGCTCGGCGAACGCGCTGCGCTCGGGAGTCCCTGGCAGCCGGTTGCCGTTGTCGAAGCGCGCCGTGAGCGCGGTGAAGGAAGCCGCCGCGCGCAGCTTCGCGGTCCATTGGCCCGAATAGGCGATCTCGGCGCCGTGGCGCGCGGTATTGCCGGCATTTCGGAAAGTGGAGCGCCCGCCGACGTTCGTGTCGACCACGATCTCGTCGCGCGTGTGGATGTCGAAGAGCGCGGCCTCGATGCCGTGGCCCAGGCCCGGGCGCCATTTCGCGCCGAGCTCCGCGTGCGTGCCGCGCGCGGCCTTGAGCCCGGTGTTCAACCCCGAGGCGTTGTTGCGGTAGGCGAGCTCGGTGAAGGTCGGCGTCTCGAACCCGCGGCCGGCGTTGGCGTAGATGTTGAGCTCGGGGGCGGCATGCCAGGTGAGGCCCGCGACCGGGTTGGTGGCGCGGTATTCGAGCGTGCCGCTGTCGTCCGGGTTGCCCGGCACGATGTAGCGATCGCGCGTCTCGAAGCGAACCCGGCTCGCGCGCACGCCGGCGATGGCGCTCCAGCGCTCGCCGAGATCCACGCTCGCCTGGAGCAGCGCGTCCGTATTGGCCACGCGGTCGTCCTCGTCACGGCGCAATGCCCCGCGCACTCCGGAATCGTTCAAGTAACCCTGGCGATCGTCGGTCATGCGATCGTGCTCGATGCCTGCGACCACGCGCGCGGCGATTCCTTCTCCGAGAACGAGGCGGTGCGCGACCTGCAGCGCCGTGCCGGCGTATTGGCGCTCGAAGACGACGATGCCGCCGCTCGAGCTCGCCGAAAGCTGGGCGGCGAGCGGCGTCGAGAGCTTGTTGTCGAGATCGCGCTCGCCGACATAAGCCCGGGCGGTCACGGTCGTGCCGGCGCCGAGCGTGTGCTCGAGCACCGCCCCCGCCTGCTTCTGGCGCACGCTCTTGCGCGCGTCCTGCGTGAACGCGATCGCGGGCGTCTGCCGCGGGTTCGCCTCCCACTGCGCGCGCGTGAGCCCGAGCGGATCGAGCGCATCGGGTTGATCGAGGACGTTGACGACGGTGTCCAGGCGCGTGGCCGCACCGATTTGCCAGCTCCATTTCGCGTTCAGCTGATCGCGCCGCGCCGCGCTGTGCTCGCGATAACCGTCGGTCTCGAAACGCGACGCGTCGATGGTGTAGCGGTGCTCGCCGCTCGTCGCGGCGAAGCTCGCGCCGAAGCGATGCGCATCGTAGGAAGCGGCCGAGCCGGAAATCGCGAGCGTGGGTTCGGGGGCGCCCGCCTGCGTGAACACCTGCACCACGCCGCCGGCGGCATTGCCGTAGAGCAACGCGAGCGGGCCGCGCAACACCTCGATGCGCTGCGCCGACGCGAGGCTCACGTTGGAGGCCTGGCCCTGCCCGTCGGGCATGGTGGCGGGAATGCCGTCGACGATGAGCCGCACGCCGCGGATGCCGAAGGTCGAGCGCGAGCCGAAGCCGCGGATCGAGAGCTGCAGGTCCTGCGCGTAGTTCTGGCGGTTGAGGACGGTGAGCCCCGGCACCCGCGCGAGCGCCTCGGAAAGATTCACGAGCGGCCCGGCGGATTGAATCGTCCGAGCGTCGACCGCGCTCACCGCCGCGGGCGCGTCGAAGGCCGCCACCGCGCCGCGCGTGGCGGAGATCACCACCGTATCGAGGGGGACCGGGGCGTCGTCCACGTCACTCGCCCTTGATGTTCGCTTCCTTGAAGAGGCGCGCGTAGCGGGCGAGCTGCACGCGCGTGGCGGCACCCAGCTCCTCGGGCGAAGAGCCGCGCACCGTGAGGCCCTGGTCGCGCAGCTTTTCGCGGACCTCGGGATCGGCAAGCGCCCTGGCGATCTCGGCGCTCAGCCGCGCGACGATTTCTTTCGGCGTTCCGGCGGGCGCCATGACGGCGAACCACGAGTTGAACTCGAATCCGGGCAGGCCCGAGGAAGACACCGTCGGCGCCTCGGGAAACTGCGGCAGCGGCGCCTTGGTGGCGACTCCGATCACGCGCAGCTTTCCGCCGCGCGCGAGGCCGGCCACCGTCGCGAGGCCCTGGAAGGCCACGGGCACTTCGCCCGCCGCGACTCCAAGCGCGGCTTGCGAAGCGCCGCGGTACGGCACATGCGTGAGAGTGATTCCAGAGCTCGCCGCGAAGAGCGCCATGGCGATGTGCTGCGGGCTGCCGACACCGCCGGAGCCGAAATTGATCGCGCCGGGGTGCGCCTTGGCGGCGGCGATGAGATCGCCCGCGTTCTTGTACGGAGTGTCGTTGCCCGCGACCAGTCCCCATTCGATGGTCGCGGCGAGCGAGACGGGCTCGAAGTCCTTGAGGATGTCCCACGGGGGCTTCGACTGCATGTTGGGCAGCATCGTCATGATGCTGTCGTTGAAGCCGCCGATGGTGTAGCCGTCGGGCGCGGCCTTCGCGACACGATCGGCGCCGATCAGGCCCGCGGCGCCCGGCATGTTCTCGATCACGACCTGCTGGCCCATGTTGGCCGACATCTTCTGCGCCACGATGCGCGCCGCGTTGTCGACTGCGCTCGCCGCGGCGAGCGGGACCACCATGCGGATGGGCTTGTTGGGGTAGCCCTGCGCGGCGCAAAGCATCGGAACGAACGCGGCAATCCATGCGATGGCGATACGAAACGTGCGGGACATGCCGGGCGCCTCCTTCAATTGGTCCTGAGCGGCGGGATCTCGAGCTCTTCGGCCAGCCGGTCGAGAGTCTGCATGAGAGAGGCGGCGATGGCGATCCCCTCCTTGCGCTGTTCAACACTTCGGGCGTGGCTTTGTTCCCCGGGGATGCGGATTCGATCGACCCCGGGCATGCGCTCGCTCGCGCGCAGGTCGCGGATCAACGCATCGACCGCCGCCTTGAATTGCACCACGTCGCCGAAGGCGGCCGGATCGATCGCGACGATCGCCTGCCCGGTATTGGTGGCGCTCGCCGCATCGTGGTTGAAGTCGATCACATCCTTGCCCATCGCGGCCCCGTTCAACGTGCCGGCGAGAAGTCCCACCACGAGCGCGAGGCCGTAGCCCTTGTAGCCGCCGATGGGCAGCAGGAAGCCTTCGTTGGCGCGTCTCGGATCGGTGAGCGGCCTGCCTTCGCGATCGATCATCCAGCCTTCGGGCATCATCTCGCCGCGCGCCGCCTTCGCCTTCACTTTCCCGTAGGCGGCCACGGTCGTCGCCATGTCGAGCACTACCGGCGGCTCCTCGTGCGCGGGGAATGCAGCCGCGATCGGATTGGTCGACAGGAGCATGTCGAGGCCGCCCCACGGCGGAAGGTGGTTGGCGTTGCCGACCGCGAAATACAATCCGATCATGTCGTGCGCGAGCGCCATGCGCGCATAGAGCGAAGCCGGCCCGGCGTGATTGCTCCATTGCGCGCCCACCCACGCGACCCCGGCCACGCGCGCCTTCTCCACCGCGAGCTCGGCGGCGCGCTTCATCACGAGGTGCCCCATGGCGTTGTCGCCGTCCAGGAGCGCCATGCCGGCGCGCTCGTTCACGACGCGAATGTCGGGATGCAGGTTGATTCCGCCGGCGCGAATGCGCTTCACGTATTGCGGCAGGCGGATGACGCCGTGGCCATCGGAGCCCTGCAGGTCGGCCTCCGCCATGAGTCCGGCCACGGTGCGCGCATCCTGCGCCGGCATGCCCACGGTCTCGAAGGCGCTCGCGATGAAGTACCGCAGGCGTCCGAAGTCGACGCGCAGCGCGGTGGCGCTCAGTCGGCCTCCTCGATCCAGGTCGCCTGGATCGCCTCGAGGACCTTCTCGCCGGATCTCTTCGGATCGTCGTCGAAGCCGTCCAGCGCAAGCACCCAGTTGTAGAGGTCGACGAAATTGACGCCCGCCGGATCCACGTCCGGGTGCGCCTCGGCGAGCGCGATGGCGATCTCGCGCGTGTCCAGCCATTTCATCGTTTCGCCTCGGATACCTGGTTGACCGTGTACTTCGGGATCTCGATCGTCACCGGCTCCTCCTTCATGCGCGCCTGGCATGAAAGCCTCGAGGTGAGCTCCAGCCCCCACGCCTTGTCGAGCAGGTCGTCCTCCTTCTCGGTCGGAGGGTCGAGAGACTCGTAGCCCTCGCGCACGATCACATGGCAGGTCGTGCACGCGCAGCTCTTCTCGCAAGCGTGCTCGATCTCGATGTGGTGCTCGAGAAGCGTATCGCAAATGGACACACCGGGTGTCGCCTCGATCTCGAGTCCCTGCGGGCAAAGCGTCTCGTGGGGCAGCACCGTGAGCTTCGTCATTTGGCCGCGATCTCGTCGAGCCTGCGTCCCGAGAGCGCGCCCGAAACCGCGCGATCCATGCGCCGCGCCGCGAAAGACTCGCTTGCGCGGTTGAGCGAATCGATCGCCGCATTGATGGCGCGGTGGTCGGTCCCGTGCCAGGCCTTCTCGAGCGCCGCCATGCCCGCCTCGAGCTCGGAGCGCTCCTCCTCGCCCAATAGATCGGCGTCCTTCGCGAGCGCGGCGCGAATCGCCCCGAGCAGCGATTCGGCCTCGACGCGCTGCTCGGCGAGCGCGCGCAAATCGCGATCTTCCGTGGCGTGGGAAAAACTCTCCTGGAGCATGCGCGCCACTTCGTCGTCGGAGAGCCCGTAGGAGGGCTTCACGACGATCGAGGACTCGACGCCCGTGGTCTTTTCCCGCGCGGAGACGGACAGCAGCCCGTCGGCATCGACCTGGAAGGTGACCTGGATGCGCGCCGCGCCGGCGACCATCGGCGGAATCCCGCGCAGCTCGAAGCGCGCGAGGGAGCGGTTATCGGCCACCAGCTCGCGCTCGCCCTGGACGATGTGCATCGACATCGCCGTCTGGCCATCCTTGAAGGTGGTGAATTCCTGCGCGCGCGCCACCGGAATCGTCGAGTTGCGCGGGATGATGCGCTCGACGAGGCCGCCCATCGTCTCCAGCCCGAGCGAGAGCGGAATCACGTCGAGCAGCAGCCAGTCGTCGCCGGGAGCGCGGTTGCCGCCGAGCACGTTGGCCTGGATCGCGGCCCCGAGGGCGACGACCTGGTCGGGGTCGAGGTCCTTCAGCGGCGGAGTGCCGAAGAAGGCCTCCACCGATCTTTGCAGGTGCGGCATTCGCGTCGCACCCCCGACGAGCACCACGCCGTCCAGGTCCTTCGCCTCGAGCCCCGCATCGCGCAGCGCCTTCCGGGTCGGGCCGAGCGTCCTTTGCACCAGCCCCGCCGTCATCTGCTCGAATTCGGCGCGCGTAAGGTTCAGGTGCATCTTCTGGCCGTATGAGAGGGTGACGTGCGCGTCGGCTTCCTCGCTCGAGGACAGTCGCTCCTTCACTTCGCGCGCCGCGGCGAGGAGCCGGCGCGTATCGCCGCCGCGCGCATCGGCAAGCCCGTGGCGGGCTCTCCAGTGGGTCGCGATGGCCTGGTCGAAATCATCTCCGCCGAGCGCGGAATCGCCGTTGGTCGAGAGCACTTCGAAGACGCCGCGCGTCAACTTGAGGATGGAGATGTCGAAGGTGCCGCCGCCCAGGTCGAAAATGGCGAAGGTTCCTTCGGAGGCGTGGTCGAGCCCATAGGCGATCGCGGCGGCGGTGGGCTCGTTCAGCAGCCTCAGGACATTCAATCCCGCGAGCCTTGCCGCGTCCTTGGTCGCCTGGCGCTGCGAGTCGTCGAAATACGCCGGCACCGTGACCACCGCGCCGAAGAGCTCGCCGCCCAGCGCCCTCTCGGCGCGATCGCGCAGCACGCGCAGGATCTCGGCGGAGACCTGCACCGGAGAGCGCGGGCCCGCCGCGGTCTCGATGGCGACCATTCCCGGCGCGTCGGTGAACCGGTAGGGCAGCGCCCCGTACTTGGCGACGTCGGCCACGCCGCGCCCCATGAAGCGCTTCACCGACACGACGGTGTTGGCCGGGTCGTCGGCTTGCGCCGCGCGAGCGCCATGGCCCACCTCGACACGCCCGTCGGGAAAGTAACGCACGATCGAAGGCAGCAGCGGCCGGCTCTCCGCGTCGGCGATGACCTCGGAAACACCGCTCTTCACCGCGGCGACGAGCGAATGCGTCGTCCCCAGGTCGATGCCGACCGCGAGCTTGCGCTGGTGCGGCTCGGGAGAATCGCCCGGCTCGGAGATCTGCAGCAGCGCCATCGCTAGCGCGCCTCCTGGCTCATCGGCTCCAATGCCGCGTCGATCTCTTCGTCGAGTTTCTCCAGGAACCGCAGCTTGCGTACCAGCGAGCAACCGGCGTCGAAGTTCGCATCGGCGTCGAGCGCGCGCTCGAGCAGGCGCAGCATGTCGCCGCGCTCCTGGGAGAGGTCGGCGTGCAGCTTGCGCAGCCCGCGAGCATCGCGCGCGGCGCGGGCCTCGGCCACTGCCTCGCGCCACTCCATCTGCTGCATCAGGAAGTCCGGCGGCATCGAGGTGTTGGTTTCCTCGCCTGTGTCGTAGCCCTTGAGGTGCAGGAGGTAACGCGCGCGCTCCAGCGGATCGCGCAGCGTTCGATAGGCCTCGTTGGCGCGCGTGGCCCACTGCATCGCCACGCGCCGCTCCGGCTCGCTCGCCACCGCGAAGCGATCGGGGTGCACCTGCGACTGCAGTTCACGGTATCCGTGCTCGAGCCGCGCGGGATCCACCGCGTACCTCACGGGGAGTCCCAGCAGCTCGAAGTGGGTTTGGGACAGACCCCGGTTTTGACCGCCTGGGGTCTGTCCCTGGTTCTCAGGTGTCATGTGAACCGGGGACGAGAAAGAGAAAAAGGGGCCAGGTCCCTTTTCCGAAGGCGATGACTCCGTCAATCGGAAAAGGGACCTGACCCCTTTTCCCGTCCCCTAAACGTTGAACGATTCGCCGCAGCCGCAGCGGTCTTTCTCGTTCGGGTTATTGAACTTGAAGCCCTCGTTCAGGCCCTCGCGGACGTAGTCGAGCTCGGTGCCCTCGAGGTAGGCGAGGCTTTTCGGATCGACCAGCACGCGCACGCCGTTGCTCTCGAAGGTGGTGTCCTCCGGCTTCACCTCGTCGGCGAACTCGAGCTTGTAGGCGAGCCCCGAGCAGCCGGTGGTGCGAACGCCCAGGCGCAGTCCCACGCC
>WNFI01300686.1_pt1 | contig 20945 bp, 22 predicted proteins | sample 5400471 | NCBI WGS metagenome assembly WNFI01 (sample SAMN13153348, study PRJNA577476) | soil metagenome | isolation source: 100 cm saprolite on Douglas fir-dominated hillslope | place: USA:California | collected 2013-09-17
GGAGAAATGGGCGAAGAGGTCCTCGCCGCCGCCGTCGGGTTTGATGAAGCCGAAGCCTTTGGAGTCGTTGAACCACTTCACGGTACCGGTGCTCATTGCTTGCGTTTCCTTTTCGTAAATTCCCCGGTCAACCCACGGGGCTGGGGCCAGCGACAAAAGGAAAGCAAGTCGAGTACTGAAGTGGCACGCCGCCGATGATGCGGCGCTACTGGAGTTACTGCTTACCGATCCCGATCACTGCGGAACGAAGTATACCCCAACGTCTTTCAGCCGCTATGCGCGCCCAGGGGCTTGAACCATGCCGTTCGGACCAGGAATTCCGGCGGATCCGGCTGTCGTGAAGCTTGCCGGGATTTCCCACGCTTCGAAGCCGCTTCCGCCTATTTCTTCCCCGCGGTTTGAGGCTTCAGGCGCTCGAGCCACTGCGTGAAGTCGATCGGTCCGTCGACGAAGCGCTTCTGCAGGTTGGCGAGGACATTGCCCCACGCGCGGTCGAAATACTGGTAGACCGCATCCCATTTCTCGCCCTCGCCCCAGCCCACGTGATGCAGCGTCACCTCGGTGCGCTTGTCGTCGACCGGGCGCAACCGCACGATGACGAGCGTGCGCTGCGCGCGGATCTCGGGGTAGGACGGCGGCGCGTTCCACGTGAACGAGATCATCGTCGGCGGCTGGACCGCCATGACGCGCATGTCGTCGGCGCCCTTCAAGCCGGGCTCGGCGTACGGGTTGATGTAGACCTCGAAAGGCCCGCCGGATCGCGCCTCGACGCGCGCGTCCGGGGCGAAGAAGCTCTTCACGCCTTCGGTGGTGCTCCACGCCTTCCAGACCTCCTCGATCGGCGCGGCGACGACGACCTGCTTCGCGATCATCCGCTCGTCGGCCGCGGCCTGCGTGGACCATGCCATCGCGAAGGCGAAAGCGGCGAGCGCTGCATGTGTTTTCATGGCTCCTCCCGGCGGACCGATAGAATCGTACCCGACACCGTTTTTCCATGAACGACGACATCCGCACGCGCGTGCTTCGCGGCATCGCGCTCAACAGGACGCCGGGCTTCCACTTCGCGGGCAACTTCCTCGGCATCGATCTTGCCGAGCTCGGGGAAAGAACACGCGTCGTGATGGAGGTGGGCCCTCACGCCGTGGGGCGCGACGGCCAGGCGCACGTCGCGACGGTGTTCATGGCGGCGGACATCGCGCTCGCCGCAAGCATTCGCTCGCAATTGCCGCCCGCCACGCGGCTCGCCACGGTCAGCATGCACCTGCAAATGAACGGCGCGCCGCTCGCCGGCGTGATCGAGGCGCGCGGCGAGTTCCACGGCTTCGTCGCCGGCACCGCTTCGCGGCAAGGGCTGGCGCGGGTGACGATCGCCGCCGGTGGGCGTCGCGGGCGGCGAGGAATCCTTCGTCGCGCGCTTCCTGGGCATCGTTCCCCGCAAGACCACCGAGGGCGCATCATGTCGAATGACGAACGGCGCGCATATCGGCAACCGCGTGGGCCATGCGCAGGGCGGCATCCTCATGGGACTCGCGGCGTCGACGGCCGCGGCCGCGATGGGCGACGAATGGAGGCTTGCTTCCATCGCGGCGTCGTTCGTGAGCCCGGGTGAGGGCGACGTGCTGGAGGCGGTGGCCTCGCCCGTGCATCGGGGGCGGTGGACCGGGGTCGCGCGCACCGAAGTCATCGCGCCCGGGGCCCGGCGCGTTCTCGAGGTGAGCACCACCCATGCGCGCCGCGCGGAATAGCCCCCGAGGGGCGCGTGTTATCGAACTGAAAGGAGGCTTGCCATGAACTTGCGAATCCTGATCGCCGCCGTGGCGCTCGCCGCCGTGCCGTCGTACGCCACCACCATCGTCACCTTCGTCGGGGACCCCGAGAAATACACCGATCCGGCCAACGAGCGCTGGGAAATCCAGTCCACGCTCGACACGCTGGGCACGTACATGAAGCGCCTGGGCGACCGCTACATCGCGCCCAACGACACGTTGCGCATCGAGGTGCTCGACGTCGACCTCGCCGGCTGGGCCCGCTGGGGCGGACGCGCGCCGGACAAGGTCCGCGTCGCGAGGGGCGGCGCCGATTTTCCGGCGATGAAGGTGCGCTATACGCTGGAATCCGGTGGGCGCACGCGCTCGGCGGAGGAGACCATCTCGGACCCGGGCTACCTCAACCACGGCGCGACGATCCGCTCCTCGAGCGAGCCCCTGTATCACGAGAAGCGCATGCTCGACGACTGGTTCCGCTCAACGTTTGACCAGCGTTCGCGTTAGCAGCTCCACCACCGTCTCGAGCGCCTCGCGTTCCGCGGCGCTCGCATCGCGAAGCAGCTCGCGGATGGCCGCGAGCCGCTTCTCGCGGCCGCGAAGCATGAGCCGCCGGCCCTTGAAGCTCGCCGCGATGCGCACCGCGCGCTGGTCGTGCGCCGCGGCCTGCGTTTGCACCAATCCTTCCGCCTGCATCGCCTTCACCAGGCGCGACATCGTGGGCGGCTTCACGCCCTCGGCCGCGGCGAGCTCGCCGAGCGACTGAGGTCCCCGGAACACCAGCACCGCGAGGGCCGAGGCGCGCGGGCCCGCGAGCCCGTTCGCTTCGTCCACCTTGCGCAGCGAGCGCAAGAGCACGATAGCGAGGTGGTGGAACCGCTCGACCGCATCGGCCTTCACTTGACAATTCCGTTAGCGGTGCTAATAATTAGCAAAGCTAACATAAATACGTGTACAGTGGCAAATCGGCATCGGGGCGGCCATAGGAGCGGACGCCCGGCGCCGCTCAATGGCCGCAGCCGTCATGGAGGATCGAATGATCACCGCCATCCAGCAGGTCGCCGTCAACGTGAAGGACGTGGAGCGCGCCAAGGCGTTCTACCGGGACAAGCTCGGGATCCGGCACCTCTTCGACGGCGGGCCGAAGCTCACGTTCTTCGACTGTGGCGGCGTGCGGCTGATGGTGGGCATTCCGGAGAAGGAGTTCGAGAACGCGAGCTCGATCCTCTACCTGCGCGTGGACGACATCCACGCGGCGCATCGCGACATGCGGGCCCGGGGCGTCAAGTTCCGCGACCAGCCGCACCTGGTGGCGAAGCTCCCGGACCGCGAGATCTGGATGGCGTTCTTCGAGGACGGCGAGGGCAACTTGCTCGCGATCACGTCCGAGCCGCTGCTGCGCTAACCTGTCGATTCCGTCGTCCCCCGTTCGACTACGGTGTGACGACGACGACAGCTCAAAATCCTTCATTTGACTTGGGACCGCGCCTGCCCGTAAGGTACGGGCCCGCTTTCATAATGCCCACTACAAAAGTGATGTTCTCCGCGCCACGCCCCCTCATTGCCCTCGCGATTCCCCTTTCCCTCGCCCTGGCGGCGTGCGGCCCCCACGGGCCGCCCGGCGGCGCGCACGGCGGCATGCCCCCCGCGCTCGTCGCGGTGCAGGAAGTGAAGCCCACGACGGTCCCGATCGACCTCGAGTTTCCCGCGCAGACCGCGGGCTCGCGCGAGGCGGAGGTGCGCCCGCGCGTGCCGGGCATCCTCGTCAAGCGCAACTACGAGGAGGGGGAGGCGGTGAAGGCGGGTCAGTCGCTGTTCCAGATCGATGCGGCGACGTTCGAAGCGGCCGTGGCGCGCGCCGAAGCCGACGTGAGCGCTGCCGAAGCCCGCTACTCGAACGCCTCGCGTAACGCCAAGCGCACCAAGCCCCTTTTCGACGCGAAGGCCGCGTCGCAGAAGGACTACGACGACGCCGTCTCGGCGGAGGAAGTCGCCGCGGCGGATCTCAAATCGGCGCGCGCGCGCCTCGCCGATGCGCGCTTGAACCTCGGGTACACGCACGTCTACTCGCCGGTCTCCGGCGTCACCAGCCGCTCGCTGAAGAGCGAGGGCACGCTGCTCGCCGGTCCCACGGACCTGCTCACCGTCGTGACGCAGGTCGACCCGATCTGGGTGAACTTCGGCGTGTCCGACGCCGAGCAGTTACGGCTTCGCAAGGAGGCGCAGGCGAAGAAGATCGTGCTGCCGAAGGACAACCGCTTCGACGTCCAGGTGAAGTTCGAGGACGGCTCCACCTACCAGCGCACCGGCAAGCTCGTGTTCACCGACGTGCGCGTGAACAACCAGACCGGCACCTCGGACGCGCGAGCGGAGCTGCCGAACCCCGCCGGGGAAGTGCGTCCCGGCCAGTTCGTGCGCGTGGTGCTGAAAGGCGCGCAGCGTCCCGACGCGATCACCGTGCCGCAGCGCGCGGTGATGGAGAGCCCGCAGGGCAAGATGGTCTACATATTCACGCCCAAGTCGGACCAGGAAGCCGTCGCGCTGCCGCGTCCCGTGCAGGTCGGGGAATGGAGCGGCAAGGACTGGATCATCACGGATGGGCTCAAGCCCGGTGACAGGGTGATCGTCGACGGCCTGGCGAAGATCTTCTTCCCCGGCGCGCCGGTGCAGATCGGCGACCCGAACGCGCCGCCTCCAGGGGCGCCGGGCGGACCGCCGAAGGACGGCGACAAGAAAGGCGGCGACGCGAAGAAGGGCGGCCACTAAATGTTTTCGCGCTTCTTCATCGACCGCCCCATCTTCGCGGTCGTCATCTCGCTCTTCATCGTGCTCGCGGGCCTGACCGCGATGCGCGTGCTGCCGATCGCGCAGTATCCGGAAATCGCGCCGCCGGTGGTGCAGGTTCGCGCGGTGTATCCGGGCGCCTCGGCCACGGTGCTCGCGGAATCCGTCGCCGCGCCCCTCGAGAACGCCATCAACGGCGTCGAGGACATGCTCTACATGAGCTCGACGTCTTCGTCCGAAGGCGTGGTCACCATCGCCGTCACGTTCAACATCGGCGTGGATGTCGACAAGGCCGCGCTCAACGTGAACAACCGCGTGAAGCAGGTGGAGCCGCGCCTGCCGCTCGAGGCGAGGCGCCAGGGCGTGTCGGTTGAGAAGGGCTCGCAATCCTTCCTGCAGGTGATCGCGGTGTACTCGCCCGACGGCAGCCGCGACGACCTCTTCACATCCAACTACGTGACGCTGAACGTGCTGGACCAGGTGAAGCGCGTGCCCGGCACGACCAACGTGCAGATCTTCGGCGCCAAGGACTACGCGATGCGCATCTGGCTGCGCCCCGATCGCCTGGCGCAGCTCAAGGTCTCGCCGGGCGACATCGTGCGCGCCATCAACGAGCAGAACGCGCAGTTCGCCGCGGGCAAGGTCGGCGAGCCGCCGACCGGCGGCGGGCAGGAGCTCGTCTATACCGTCACCACGAAGGGACGGTTGTCGGAGCCGAAGGAATTCGCGGACATCATCCTGCGCTCCAATCCCGACGGATCGCGTCGAGGAGCGCTTCCCGAAGGGGCTCAAGCAGGAGGCGGTGTACGACACAACGCGCTTCGTCGAGGTGTCGATCCGCGAGGTGGTCATCACGCTCGCCGAGGCGATGGCGCTCGTGTTCGTCGTGGTCTTCATCTTCCTCCAGAACTGGCGCGCGACGCTCATTCCGTTCGCCGCGGTCCCGGTGTCGCTGCTCGGCACCTTCGGCGGGCTGCTCGCGCTCGGCTACTCGATCAACACGCTCACGCTCTTCGGCATGGTGCTCGCGATCGGAATCGTCGTCGACGATGCGATCGTCGTATTGGAGAACGTCGAGCGGATCATGCACGAGGAGCACGTCGACGCCCGCGAGGCGGCGATCAAGGCGATGCGCGAGGTGACGAGCCCGATCGTCGCGATCGTGCTCGTGCTCTGCGCGGTCTTCATCCCGATCGCGTTCCTGGGCGGCTTGACGGGCGAGCTCTACCGGCAGTTCGCGGTGACCATCTCGATCGCCGTCGTGCTCTCGGGCATCGTCGCGCTCACGCTCACGCCCGCGCTCTCGGTGATCATCCTCAAGCGCGAGCACAAGCAGCCCGGGCGCTTCTTCGGGGCGTTCAACCGCTTCTTCTCGAGGACGACCGACCGCTACGAGAACGGGGTCGCGTGGATGGTGCGCCGCGGCGCGATCGCCTCGATCCTCTTCGTCGTGATGGTGGTGGCCGCCGTGTTCCTCTGGCGTGCCACGCCGGGCTCGCTCGTGCCCGACGAGGACCAGGGCTTCTACATCGCCATCGTGCTGCTGCCCGACGGATCGTCGCTCGAGCGCACCGACGAGATGGTGCAGAAGGTCGTGGCGACGGTGAAGGAGAACCCGAACGTGCAGAACGCCGTCGCCTTCACCGGCTTCGACTTCATCGGCGGGGGCACCTTCCGCAACAACGCGGCGACGATCTTCGTCACGATGAAGCACTGGGACGAGCGGAACGTCTCCGCGCAGCAGCTCGTGGGCGAGTTCTACGGGCGCACCGGCGCATTCAAGGAAGGGCTTGCAATCGCCTTCAACGCGCCGCCTATTTTCGCGCTCGGCGCCACGGGCGGATTCGAGATGCACCTGCAGAGCCACGGCGACGGCGGCGCGAGGCGCCTCGCGGAAGTCGCGCAGCAGTTCATCGGTCGCGCCTCGCAGGAGCCGGGCATCGCCCAGGCGCAGATGTTCTGGCGGCCGAACGTGCCGCAGCTCTACGTGGACGTCGATCGCGAGAAGGCGAAGGCGCTCGGCGTCTCGATCGACGAGGTGTTCAACGCGCTCGCGGCCACGCTCGGAACGTACTACGTGAACGACTTCAACAAGTACGGGCGCACATGGCAGGTTCTCATGTCGTCCGAGGCGCGCTATCGCAAGAGGCCCGACGACGTGGGCAGCATCTATGTACGCAGTGACCGCGGCGAGATGGTTCCCATCCGCGCGCTCGCCAACATCCAGTACACGAGTGGTCCCGACACGCTCGAGCGCTTCAACAACCTCCCGGCCGTCACGATCCTCGGCAGTGGCGCGCCCGGCGTCTCCTCGGGCCAGGTGCTGGAGAAGATCGAGAAGGTGGCGAAGGAAGCGCTCCCCTCGGACTTCAGCTTCGACTGGAGCGGCGCCTCGTACCAGGAGAAGAAGTCGGGCGGCACTTCCATCATCGCGCTGGTGGCGGGCGCCTTCATGGCGTTCCTGATCCTCGCCGCGCAGTACGAGCGCTGGTCGCTGCCGCTCTCGGTCATCCTCGCGCTGCCGTTCGGGACGTTCGGCGCGCTCGCCGCGATCTGGATCAACAACCGCGTCTTCACGCCCCTCCTGGGCAAGGCGCCGCTCGCCAACGACGTCTACTTCCAGATCGGGCTCGTCACGCTGCTCGGCCTCGCCGCGAAGAACGCGATCCTGATCGTCGAATATGCGCTCATGAAATCCCAGGAGGGTCTTTCGGTGTCCGCGGCGTCGGTGGAAGCCTCGCGGCTTCGCTTCCGGCCGATCCTCATGACCTCGCTCGCGTTCATCCTCGGCGTATCGCCGCTCGTGTTCTCGTCGGGCGCCGGCGCGGGTGCCCGCCACTCCGTCGGCACGGGCGTCATGGGAGGCATGCTCGCGGCGACCTTCCTCGCGATCTTCTTCGTGCCGTTCTTCTTCAAGCTCATCATGTCGCGCAAGCTCGGCGAGCCGCGCTCGAGCGACGAGCTCAAGACCGAAGCGGCGCACCATCGCGAGCTGCACCTGCACCGCGCGCCTCACGAGAAGACTCGCCACACGCCGCGCACCGGGGGCTCGGAATGAGCAAGCTCTCTCTTCTCCTTGCGCTGCTGCTGGGCGCGTGCGCCATCGGTCCGAACTACGAACGGCCTTCGCTCGACCTGCCGAAGGACTATGGCGTCCAGCAGTCTGCGGTTCCCGCGCCGCAGAAGTGGTGGACCGTGTTCGGCGATCCGGTGCTCGATCGCGTGGTGGACGAAGCGCTCGCTGGCAGCTACGACCTGAAGGCTGCCGCCGAGCGCATCGAGCAGGCGCGCGGCCGGTTCATGATCGAGCGGGCGGGATTGAGCCCCGATGCGGGCATCGAGGGCCGCGTCTCGCGCGATCGCGCCTCGGCGCTCGGTGCGGTGCCGATCCCGCCGGAGTTCGTCGAGACGACGACGCACCGGCTGGTCGTGAGAGCGTCGTGGGAGCTCGACTTCTGGGGCAAGTTCCGCCGCGCGAGCGAAGCCGCGCGGGCGGAGCTCGTCGCGAGCGAGGCCGGACGCGATGCGGTGCGCGCTTCGCTCATCGGCGACGTCGTGCGCGGCTACTTCGCGTTGCATGCGCTCGACCGGCGGCTCGACGTCGTGGAACGCACGCTCATGGGCCGCGAGAAGGCGCTCGAGCTGCAAAAGGTGCGCTACGACTCGGGCGTGGTCTCCGAGCTCGAGTACCGGCAGGTCGAATCCGACCTTCGTGGCGCGCAGGCGCTCGTGCCCACGATCCGCCAGCTGCGCATCCGCCAGGAGGGCGCGCTCGCACTGCTGCTCGGGCGCACGCCGCGCGAGGTCTACGAGGCGCGAGTCGATCGCGGCATGCCCGGCCTGACCGCGGTCGAAGTTCCCGCAGGGCTTCCATCGGACCTCTTGCTGCGCCGTCCCGACGTGCGCGAGGCCGAAGAGCTGCTGCACGCGGCCAACGCGCGCATCGGGGTCGCGCGCGCGGCCTACTTCCCGAGCATCACGCTCACCGGAAACTACGGCGGTGAAAGCCAGGCGCTCGGCGATCTGTTCGCGATCGCGGCGCAGAGCAACGTGCGCGAGGCCGCGACCGCGCAGCGCGGGCGCGAGACCGCACTCGGCCGCACGCTCGAGCTCTCGCGGCTGCGCTACGACAACGGCGCGTCGAGCCTGTTCGAAGTCCTGGACACCGAGCGCCAATTGCTGCTCGCGCGCCTGGACGCCATCGATGCCGAGCGCGACCGCCGCGATGCCATCGTCGACCTCTATCTCGCGCTGGGTGCATCATAGAGGGGCATGACGGCTCCCTCTTTCGTCCCGGAGTTGCGCCACTCCATCCTCGAGCTGCACAAGGCGCTCCTCGACGCGCAGCAGATCCGCTACGAGCGGGAGCACGGCCGCGTTCAATCGAGCGGCGAGCTCCTCGGGCTGGTGCTCGAGCACCCGACGTTCGCGTGGCTGCGCCAGCTCTCGGCGCTCATCGCGCGCCTGGACGAATGGATCGAGATGCGCGAGGAGATCGGCGACGACGACCTGCATGCGGTCGTGAACACGCTGCGCGACCTCATCAACACCGAGCACCGCACCGGCATGTTCGGCAAGCCCTACTGGGAGATCGCCGACGACGTTCCGGCGGTCCTGGTGGCGCACGTGAAGCTCTGGCGCCTGCTCACGGAAAAGCGCGCGGCATAATCCGCGGGTGGAATCGGCCACCTGGGACATCTTCTGCCGCGTCGTCGACAACTACGGCGACGTAGGCGTGTCGTGGCGGCTCGCGCGCCAGCTCGCGCGCGAGCACGGCAAGCGCGTGCGCCTGTGGCTCGACGACCTCACGGTGCTGGCGAAGCTGCGGCCCGAGATCGATCCCACGCGCGACCTGCAGGAGCTCGACCGCGTCCACGTCGTGCGCCTGCGCGCTTCCTTCCAGCCCGCCGAAGTCGCCGACGTGGTCGTCGAGACGTTCGGTTGCGACCCGCCCGACGCCTACGTCCAGGCGATGGCCGCGCGCAGCCCCAGGCCGCGCTGGATCAACCTCGAGTACCTGAGCGCCGAGGAGTGGGTCGAGGGCAGCCACGCGTTGCCGTCGCCCAATCCACGCCTGCCGCTGGTGAAGCACTTCTTCTTTCCGGGATTCACGCCGCGCACCGGCGGGCTGCTGCGCGAGGAGAGCCTGCTGCGGCGCCGCGACGAGTTCCAGGGCGACGCGGGCGCGCAGGCGGCGTTCTGGCGCGGCGTGGCCGGTGACGTGCCGCCCGAAGGCGCGCTCAAGCTGAGCCTCTTCAACTACGCCGGCGCGCCGCTCGAAAGCCTCGCGCGCGCTTGCCTGCAATACCCTGCTCCCGTGTGGCTCGTCGCTCCGGAGGGCATCGCCGCCACGACGATCGACCAGTGGTGCCGCGCGCATCCGGACCTCGCGTCGCTGCGCTGCATCGCGATTCCCTTCCTGCCGCAGGATCAATATGACCTGCTCTTGTGGGCCTGCGACGTGAACTTCGTGCGCGGCGAGGATTCGTTCGTGCGCGCGCAATGGGCGGCCCGGCCCTTCGTCTGGCACATCTATCCGCAGGACGACGGCGCGCACTGGGTGAAGCTCGCCGCGTTCCTCGCGCGCTATACCGCGGGCCTCGACCGCGCCCACGCCGCCGCGGTCACGTCGCTGTGGGAGGCTTGGAACCGGCGCGAGGCGGCCCCATCTCACGATGCGGCGAAGCCCGGGTTGCCGGAAGCGTGGGCCGGTTTCGCGGCGCGGCTGCCCGCGCTCGAGGCGCACGCGCGGACTTGGGCCGATCGCCTCGCCCAGCGGCGCGACCTCGCCGCCGCGCTTGCGGATTTCGTGGATAACGTGCTAAATTAATGGGCTTTTTCACCACTTTTTATTACGTTTGGAACCTCGCGGGATATTGAGATGAAGACGGCTCAGGAATTGCGCAGCGGCAACGTGATCATGGTGGGCAAGGACCCCATGGTCGTGCTCAAGGCGGAATACAACAAGGGCGGCCGCAACGCCGCCACGATGAAGATGAAGCTGAAGAACCTCCTCACCGGCTCGAACACGGAGACCGTGTACAAGGCCGACGAGCGCTTCGAGCTGGTGATGCTCGAGAAGAAGGAAGTGACCTTCTCGTACTATTCCGAACCGATGTACGTGTTCATGGATCCCGAGTACAACCAGATCGACATCGAGAGGGACAACCTCGGCGACGCGGTGAATTACCTCGAGGACGGCATGGCGGGCGAAGCGCTCTTCTACGAGGGGCGCGCCATCAGCTTCGAGCTGCCCACCACGATCGTGCGCGAGGTGAAGTACACGGAGCCCGCGGTGCGCGGCGATACGTCGGGCAAGGTCCTCAAGCCCGCCAAGCTCTCGACCGGCTTCGAGGTCCAGGTGCCGGCGTTCTGCGAGACCGGCGACCGGATCGAGATCGACACCCGCACCAACGAATACAAAAGAAGGGTCGCCGCATAGGCGAAGTGTGGCCGGAAGGCCCAGCGTTAAAGGAACGGGCGCCGATCGGCGCCCTTTTTTATTGGGGCGCGGGCAACGGGATTGATAGAATCATGGAGCGCAACGGCGCTCTCTTCCTTTCCAGTTTGGCCTTCCAGCCATGAAAACTTACAGGATTGCCGCCATCGGTGGCGACGGCATCGGTCCCGAGGTCGTCAACGCGGGCTGCGAAGTGATGGAGACGATCTCCACTTCGGACGGCAACTTCCGGTTCGACGTCGAGCACTTCGACTGGAGCTCGGAGCGTTATCTCAAGCAGGGCGCATACATCCCCGACGGCGGCCTGGAGAAGCTCAAGGGCTTCGACGCGATCCTTTTCGGCGCGGTCGGCAGCCAGAAAGTGCCGGACCACGTCTCGCTTTGGGGCCTGCGGCTTCCCATCTGCCAGGGCTTCGACCAGTACGCCAACGTGCGGCCCACCCGCATGCTGCCGGGCGTGAAGAGCCCGCTCGCCAACGCGAAGGACATCGACTGGGTGGTGATCCGCGAGAATTCCGAGGGCGAATACGCTGGCATGGGCGGACGCGCGCACACGGGACTACCGATCGAGATCGGAACCGAGGTCGCGGTGTTCACGCGCGCGGGCGTGGAGCGCATCCACCGCTTCGCCTTCCAGGTCGCGCAGACGCGGCCGCGCAAGCACTTGACGCTCGTCACCAAGTCGAACGCCCAGCGCTTCGGCATGGTGATGTGGGACGAGATCTTCTTCGAGGTCGCGAAGGACTTCCCCGACGTGAAGACGGATCGCGAGCTGGTCGATGCGATGACGACGCGCATGGTGTTGAAGCCGCACACGCTCGACGTGATGGTGGCGACCAACCTGCATGCGGACATCCTCTCGGATCTCGCCGCCGCGCTCGCCGGCAGCCTCGGCATCGCGCCCACCGCGAACCTGAACCCCGAGCGCAAGTTCCCGTCGATGTTCGAGCCCATCCACGGCTCGGCCTTCGACATCACCGGCAAGGGCGTGGCCAACCCGATCGCCACGTTCTGGACCGTGTCGATGATGCTCGACCACCTGGGCGAGCACGATTCGTCGCGGCGGCTGATGAACGCGGTCGAGCGCGTGACCGCGGACGGCACGCTCACGCCGGACCTCGGCGGCAGCGCGAAGACCGTCGACGTCACCAAGGCGGTGCGCAAGGCGATCCTCGAGGCGGCGAAGTCCGGCACGCAGCAGCTCGCGCCGCTCAAGCAGGCCTAGGCGATGGCGCTCAAGAGGCCTGCATGGGCCGCGGGTACGGTCGTCGTCCTCGATCACGAGTCGCGCGTCCTCAAGGACAACCCGCTCGGCGATCCGCACGTGCGCAGGGTCGCTGTCTGGCTTCCGGCGCAGTACGACCAGGGCGCGGGCCGCGGGCGCGGGCAGCGCTTCCCGGTGCTCTACGACATGGTGGGCTTCACCGGATCGGGCCTCGCGCACGTCGCGTGGAAGAACTTCAGCGAGAACGTCCCGGAGCGCGCCGCGCGGCTTGTGCACGAGAACGCGATGGGGCCCGCGATCATCGTCTTCCCCGATTGCTTCACGGCGCTGGGCGGCAACCAATACGTGAACTCTTCGGCGATCGGCGACTACGCCGATTACCTCACCCAGGAGATCGTGCCCTTCGTCGACAAGGAGCGCTGAACGAGCTCGCCAAGTATCGCCCAGTGCCGGCCAAGCCGGGCGCGATCGACATCCGCAAGCTCGAGCGCGGCACGGACAAGGGCTTCGACGACGGGCGCGCGCGCAACTTCCTCGAGGCGGTGTGGAAGAAGCCCAAGCTCTCGCAGGCCGAAGGGCACTGCATCATGAACCTCTGCATGGCCGCGACCTACGATCCGGATCCGGCCGCGCCGAACGGATTCCGGCTGCCGTGCAACCTCGAGACCGGCGAATGGATCGAGGAGCGCTGGAAGAAGTGGCGCGACAACGACCCGGTGAACATGGTCGCGAAATACAGGAAGAATCTCGCGACGCTGCGCGGGATCTACATCGATTGCGGCTCGCGCGACCAGTTCCACATCCACTATGGAACGCGCATCCTCTCCAAGCGCCTGCACGCCGCCGGCATCGAGCACGCCTACGAGGAGTTCGACGATAACCACTCGGACGTCGACTACCGCATGGACATGTCGCTGCCCTTCCTCTACCGGGCCCTCAAGCCGTAATCACTTCATTTCGGCCTTTGGTTCGGTGGGACTCCGTCCGACGGACTACGGCCCTAGCGGCGCCGCGATTTCCTGCGCCAGATCGACGGCGGCCTGCCGAACACGCGCTTGAACGCCGCCGAGAACGCGCCTGCGGATTCGTAGCCCGCCTCGTGCGCGATCGAACCGATGGAACGCGTCGTGGTGAGCAGGAATTCGGCGGCCACTTGCAGGCGCCAGCGCGTGAGGAACGCGAAGATCGGCTCGCCCATCACCTCGCCGAACTGCTCGGCGAGCGCGCTGCGCGAGAGCCCGACCTGGCGTCCGAGCTTTTCCACGGTCCACGCCTCGGAGGGACGTCCATGGACCACCGCGAGCGCGCGGCCCACGAAGCGGTCGTTGAGGCCCGCGAGCCAACCCTTGCCGCCGGGCGGGAGCCAATGCACGAAGCGGCTCAACGCCTCGATCATCACCAGCTCCGCGAGCCGCGCGCGCTCCGCGGTCGCGCCCACCGGCGGCGCGGCGCTCGCCGAGAGGGTGAGGCCGAGCGCATCGGTGAGCCAGTACAGCGCCGCCGCATTGGTGAGGTCGACCTTCATCACGGCGGGCAACGCGCTCGTCAACGGATCGGCGAGATGCCGCTCGCACGACGTCGTGAGCACGATCCATCGTGTCGCGGCTGCGTTGCCGCCCACGTTCACCGGCACGAGCTCGCCGGCGACCGGAGTCTTCACCAGCGCCGAGAGCGGCTTCGCCTCCACGTCGAGCGAGCTTCCGATGAGATGCGCATCGCCATGGGCGACAAACGCGAGCTCACCCGGCCCCAGCTCGATGGCCTCGGCATCACCCGCTTTGAGGAGCGCGCGTCCCTCGACGACGAGGTGCGCGCGCGCCATGGAGGCGCTGGCCGGCACCGAGACGCACCACGGCGCACGCGCCGTCGCGTCGAGCGTGACGCTCGCGCCGAAGCGTGCGAGGCGAAGGACTTCCGAGAGCGCGTCCATGCGGACGCAATGCTAATGGAAGTGCGCGGCGTGCGTATCAGCTTCCTCGGGAAGCTCGGCGTGGACGATCTCGCCCTCGCCGTTGGCGAAGAGCGGCGCGCCGCAGTCTTCGCAATACTCGGGCGTGAAGGTGCCGTTGAGGCGCCTGATTTCCGTGATGCCGCATTCGTTCAGCTGCGCGACCACCTCGTCGATCGGGCCCGGCCGCGCGTTCTCGTCCTCGCGCCCGTAGAGCGGCCACACGACGCCGTGGGCCACCTCGCTCTCGTCGTCGCGGTAGAAGCCGACGCGATACTCGTCGACGCGCTCTTCACCGAAGCCGGCGATGACGGCCTTGATCTCGGGCGCCTTCGTCTTGAGGGCGTTCTCGAGGAAGGCGACCGCCGCGCGGATGCCGAACGGACGCACGCGCCGGTCCGATTCGCGGCAGTTCACGTAGTACGCATCCGGCAGCAGCGACTCGAACACGCAGCCGGGCAGGAGCTTCGCGATCGTGGGCCGCGCCTGCGCGATCCACTGCTCGAGGCTTCCCGCGCGGCCCGCGTGGCCCGAGGCGTCCTCCTGCCAGCGGAAAAGCGCCTGGCCTTTCGGCACCGCCGCGCACGCGATGATGAAGCGCGTGTCGGCGAGAAGGTGAGCGGTCTCGGGCAGGCGCGAAAGGTCGGTGCGCGGCTTCTCGTTCGCCACCGCGGATTCCGCGAGCTTCGCGGCCGTGCGGCGCAGCTCGGAGAAATGCCGCGGCAGCTGGTCGATCGAATAGAGATACGGCACCAGCGCCATGCGCGCGCCCTGCGCGAGCACGTGGGCCTGCAAGTGCACCTGCAGGGTCTCGGCGTGATCGCGCGTGATGCCGCCCGACGGAATCGCGTACTTGGACCAGACCACGATCGGCGCCGCGATGAGCAGCGCCTGCCAGTCGCCGCCGTCGCGCGCCAGCGCGACCGACTCCGACTCGCTCTCGACCAGCTCGATCAGGGTGTCGTAGGCGCCAAGGTTCGTCTGGTAGAGGTGGTCTTGGCGCGGGCGCGGGCCATGGCGGGTAGCTCGTGGGGTGAGCCATTAATTTTATAGAATTCCGGGAAGCATGTTCGCCCCCGCCATCGCCTTCGTCGACCTCGAGACCACGGGGACCCCTCCGACCGGCGATCGCATCACCGAGATCGGCATCGTGCGCGTGGCCGATGGCGAGTTCGTCGACGAATGGTCCACGCTCGTCAATCCCGGGTGCAGCATCCCCGAGGAGATCCGCGTCCTCACCGGCATCACCAACGAGATGGTGCGCGGGGCACCCACGTTCGCGGAGGTGCGGCGCGAGGTCTTCGAGCGCCTCGACGGCCACGTCCTCGTCGCGCACAACGCCCGCTTCGACTACAGCTTCCTCAAGAACGAGTTCCGGCGCGCCGAGACGAAGTTCACGGCGGACGTGCTCTGCACCGTTCGCCTGTCGCGCCGCCTCTATCCGGAGGCCATCGGCCACGGGCTCGATGCGGTCGTGGCGCGGCACGGGTTGCAGGAAGCCTTCACGCCCGACGCGGCGCCGCGCACCGGACGTCACTCCGCGCTGGGCGACGCGCGCGCCATCTGGCGCTTCGTGCAGATGCTCTACCGCGAGCGCGACGCGGCCGAGATCGAGGCGGCGGTGAAGCGCCTGCTCAAGATTCCCAGCCTGCCGCCTCGCATCCGCTCGCATTTCTCGAGCGACTACCGCTCGGCGAACGACGTGCGCATCTCGAGCGAGATCCGGCGCATCGAGGTCGACGAGACCGCGGGCGAGCTGGGCGCGTTGCTCAGGGAGGCGCGCCTGGTGAAGGATCTCCTGCCGCTGCACAACTATCGCCTGCGCCGCAAGATGAACGCGGTGTTCCTGCGCCTTCCGGACCTGCGCTCGCCGCCCGAGATCGTCGCCAACAAGGACATCGATTGGGCGGCGCGCGGCGAGGGCGCGGAGACGCTTTTCGGTCCGTTCGCGACGAGGCAGCACGTGAAGCAGCTCCTCGAGCATCTCGCGGGCGAGCACGGCCTGTGCTGGCGGCACCTCGGCTGGGAGAAGCGCGGTGGCCCGTGCTTCGCGCGGCAGGTGAAGAAGTGCCGCGGCGCCTGCATCGGCGAAGAGACGCCCGAGCAGCACCACGTGCGCCTCGCCACCGCGCTCGCGCCGCACCGGCTGCCCGATTGGCCATGGCAGGGCCGCATCGTCGTGCGCGAGTCGCATCCGGAGACCGCGCTCGAGGAGGGGCATGTCTTCGACCGCTGGTCGCACCTGGGCACGGCGCGCAGCGAGGAGGAGCTCGCCGATCTCGCCGAGACGCGGGCCGAGATCGACTTCGATCCCGACGTCTATCGCATCCTCGTGAGCTATGTCGCGAAGCATCGCGCGTCGGTGCGTCCGCTCGCACGACCTTCGCAACGCGAAATGTTCGAGGCGGCCGAAGCGCTCTAGAGGAGACTTTGCTGCGCGCCCCACGACGGCTCGGCGTCGTCGAGGCACTCCGGGCCTTCGTTGTTCACGTTGCTCACGAAGCGGCTCACGGCCCGCAAGTTCACGGCACCCGAGTAGGGGGTGAGGAGCTTGCACGCTTCCACGGCATCGCCGTGCAGCCACGTCTCCTCGGCTTCCTGCGCCAGGATCACCGGCATGCGATCGTGGATTTCCGCGACCGCCTCGTTGGCGTCGGTCGTCACGATGGTGAAGGTCTCGACCGCATCGCCGCCGGCCGCCGGTTTCCACCGCTCCCACAAACCGGCGAAGCCGAACACGTGGCGCTCCGGCAGCGTGATCGCGAACGGCTGCTTGCGGCCGGCCACGCCCTTCCACTCGAAGAATCCCGTGGCGGGCACGATGCAGCGGCGCTTCCCGATCGCCGCCTTGAACGCGGGCTTCGCCTCCACGCCCTCACAGCGCGCGTTGATCATCTTCGTGCCGACCGAAAGGTCCTTGGCCCAGGACGGAACCAGGCCCCAACGCGCGAGCGCGAGCTCGCGGCCGCCGCCTTTCGCTGCGCGCACGATGGGCGCGTCCTGCGTCGGCGCGATGTTGAAGCGCTTTCGCAGGCGGTCGTCGGCCGGCACGCGGAACGTGTAGGCGATGATGTTGCCGTCCGCGTCGAGAAAATACCGGGAGCACATCGCTGCCCTTATACTAGTCGATCGGAGGGGCGAGACAGTGAAAATCATCCAGTGGACTCTCGCGGTCATCGGCGCCATCGCTCTTCTCATCGTGGGCGTCGGCCTGTTCATCCCCTCCGGCTTCGCGGTGCAGCGCTCCGCCGAGATCAACGCCGCGCCGAAGAAGATCTACGACCTCATCGTCGAGCCGAAGAAGTGGCAGCAATGGAGCGTGTGGGCGAAGCGCGATCCCGACATGCGCATCACCTATTCCGGCCCGCCCTTCGGCATGGGCGCGAAGTGGGCGTGGGCGAGCAAGAGCGAGGGCACGGGCAGCATGGAGTTCACGCGCGTGGAACCCGACCGCTCCGTGGAGTACCTGCTCGTCTTCCCCGAATACAACATGCGCTCGAAGGGCGCGCTGCGCCTGGAGCCCGCCGGGAACGCGACGCGCATCACCTGGACCAACACGGGTGACGTCGGATCCAACCCGCTCAAGCATTACCTCGCGCTCACGATGGATCGAATCGTGGGTCCCGATTTCGAAGCGGGCCTCGCGAACCTGAAAGCGATCGCGGAGAAGCCGTGAAAGAGACGTCACATCGTCGTGCAACGGCGCCCATCCTCGTTTTCGTCGCGTTCATCGCATGCGCCTGCGCCGCGACTTCGAACAAGGAGCCGCCACCGAAGCCCTTCGCCGCCACGCGCTGGCAACTCGTGATGGACATTCCGTCGGCGGGCGAGCGGCCCTACGTGCTCTTCGGCGACGGCCTCCTGGAAGGCTTCGGCGGCTGCAGCCGCTTCAATGGCCGCTACGTGCAGGACACGGTCGGCGCGCGTGCCATCGCGATCGGCCGCATGCAGGTCGACAAGCGGCTGTGCGACGCCCGCGACGCGGCGGCCGAAGCGCGCATGCTCGAAGTGCTGCAGGCGGTGTCGCCGCCGATGCGATGTCGATGACCGGTTCCAGCGGAACGCTTCGCTTCAAGGCGGCGGACGCGGCGGCGGCGGGCGCGATGTCTGCCTCCGCACCGGGCTCGCTCGCGGGCACGCGCTGGCGCGGGGTGGTCGAAGGCGACGTGGACGAAGCGTCGACGCCGTGGCTCGAGTTCGTCGAGGGCCGCGTGGCCGGCTACACCGGATGCAACATGCTGAGCGGCACGTGGCGCAGCGAGAACGGCGAGATCCATGTGGGACCGCTCGTGACCACGAAGCGCGCTTGCGCCGGCCCCGGCAGCGAAGTCGAGAAGCGCGTGCTCGCGGCGCTCAACGACCGCGCGCATGTGGCACGGCAAGGCGCGCACCTCGTCGCCACCGCGCCGGGCGGCGAACGCTTCGAGTTCTCGGAGATCAAGTAGCCGAGCGCAGGCGCTTCTGCGCCGCGCCGATCGTCTGGCGCGTCTTCGCGTAGTCCTTCCACGGATCGCCGCGCAGCTTCGCGAGGCGCTGGTGCACGGAGAAGATGTTCCACTGCGCTGCGCCCTCGAGATCCGCGAGCTCGTTCCATCGCAGCGGCACCGAGACGCTGGGAGAAATCCTTCACGGTCTCGTAGTCGTCTTTCGGCGTGAGCGGCACGACGATGTGCAGTCCCTTGCCGCCGCTCGTCTTGAGGAAGCTCTCGAGCCCGAGCAGGTCGAGGAATTTCTTCGTGACCTCGGTGGCCTCGACGAGCGTCGCCCAGTCGATGCCCTTGCCCGGGTCGAGGTCGAAGAGCATGCGGTCGGGCTTGCCGATCGCCCGGGTGGTCGAGTTCCAGGTGTGCAGCTCCACCACGTTCATCTGCGCCGCCGCGACGAGCGCCTCCGGCGTGTCGATCTCGAGCATGGGGTCGTGGTCTGGCCAGTACTTCGGGTCGAGCCGCTTGATGCCCGGGACCCTCACCGTGTCGCCGTGCTTCTGGAAGAAGAGCTCGCCGGTCACGCCATAGGGCGCGCGCACGAGCGCCACCGGGCGCGCGATGAGGTGCGGCAGGATGTGCTCCGCGATGCGGTCGTAGTAGCCGACGAGGTCGAGCTTCGTCGCTGCGGACACCACCTCGCGCTTGCGACTCGCGCTGCGGCCCGAAGCAGACTTCGAGGCCGGCGCCTTGGGCGATGCGGCCGTCACTGGCCCGGGAGGATGCACGGCTTCCTCGCGCGTGATGGTCGCGGGGTCCTTGTCGGTGCGCAGCCCGTGGAAGACGGGATGACGCACGCGTCCGTCGCCGGTCCATTCGGTGAACGCCACTTCGGCGACGAGCTTGGGCTTCACCCAGTGGCCTTTCACGCCGCGCGGAACCGGATCGATCGGCGCGCGCGGCGTCGCGAGAGCGTGGAGCTTCTGCTTGAGCGAGCGCAACAGCTGGTCGTCGAAACCGGTGCCGACGTTGCCGGCGTAGCGAAGCCGGCCGTCCGCCTCGTGCACGCCGAGCAGCAGCGAGCCGAAGCCGGTGCGGCTTCCCTTTGGATCGGTGTGGCCGATGATCACGAACTCCTGCCGCTTCGTGCACTTGAGCTTGACCCACCGCGGCGAGCGGTTCGAGACGTACTGCGAGTCGGCGCGCTTGCCGATGAGGCCCTCGAGGCCCTGCTCGCACGCGCCCTTCAGCAGCGCCGCGCCGTCGCCCTCGAAGTGCTCGCTGAAGCGCACGTGCGGCGTGGGGCTTTGTTCCATGACCGCGCGTAGGATCGCGCGGCGCTCGAGGCACGGCACGCGCCGCAGGTCGTAGCCGCCGAAGTAGGGCAGGTCGAACACGAAGAACACGATGTCGCGCGTCTTCGAGACATCGAACGCGCCCTGCAACCGCTGGAAGTCCGGGCGGCCCTTGTCGTCGAGCACGGCGATCTCGCCGTCGATCCAGGCCTCGTCGACGTCGAGCTTCGCCAGCTCATCGCGCAGCGCCGCCAGCCGCGGCGTCCAGTTGTTGCCGTTGCGCGTGAAGAGCCGGATGTCGTCGCCGTCGATGCGCGCGAGCACGCGGTAGCCGTCGAGCTTCACCTCGTAGATCCAGGCGCCGCCCCGCGGCGCCTCGTCCACCAGCGTGGCGAGCTGGGGGAAGAACGACAACGGCAGCCTGGAGCGGACCGCGCCACCCGGAGCGTTGGCGTCCTTTTTCGTTTTTTTCACCGCCGGCTTTCCTGGCTTGGAAGCGACGCTGGCCGGCAATTCCGAGACGATGTCGTATTCCGTGGCGGGGCGCGCCTCCTCATCGTTCTCCTTGATGAGCAGCCACGGCTCCTGGCGCTCGTCCCTGCGGTTGTCGATGCGCACGAGGTTCCACACGCCGTGCAGCTTTTCGCCGTGGAGCTCGAACTTGAGCTTGCCCTTGCGCAGGCCTTCGCGCGGATCGCCGATCGGAACCCACTCGCCGCGATCCCACACCTCGACCGTGCCCGCGCCGTACTGTCCTTTCGGGATCACGCCTTCGAAGGTCGCGTACGAGAGTGGATGGTCCTCGACGTGCACGGCCATGCGGCGCACGTGCGGATCGAGGCTCGGGCCCTTCGGGATCGCCCAGCTCACCAGCGTGCCGGCCAGCTCGAGGCGGAAGTCGTAGTGAAGCCGCGTCGCGGCGTGTTTCTGGATCACGTAGGACAGGCGCTTGGCAGGCCGCGCCACCTCGCCGCGCGGCTCGCGGGTGATCCCGAAATCGCGTTTCTTCCAGTAGGTCTGCAGGGAGCCGGCCATGCTCTATCGAC
>WNFI01097656.1_pt1 | contig 20941 bp, 22 predicted proteins | sample 5400471 | NCBI WGS metagenome assembly WNFI01 (sample SAMN13153348, study PRJNA577476) | soil metagenome | isolation source: 100 cm saprolite on Douglas fir-dominated hillslope | place: USA:California | collected 2013-09-17
GAAGTATTTTCCCGATGGCAAGATCGAGAAGTCGCGCATGAAGGCGGCCGAGCTTGCCGCGCGCCAGGAGCTCGCGGGAATCGTGCGCGGCTACCGCGCGGCGGGCTGGGAGAAGGCGGTCGGCTCGTCGGGCACCGCGCGCTCGGTGGAGAACATCCTGCGCGAGAACGGCTTTGCCGCGGAGGGAATCACGCGCGAAGGTTTGGAACGTTTAAGAACATTGTTATTGAAAAACGAAAAAGCCGACCCCGACCGCATCGCCGGCCTTCGCCCGAACCGCGCGCCGGTGCTGCCCGGCGGCGTCGCCATCATGAGCGCCGTGTTCGACGAGCTTGGCATCGACGCGATGAAGGTCTCCGATGGCGCCCTGCGCCACGGCGTGCTCTACGACCTGCTCGGACGCGTGCAGCATCGCGACATGCGCGAGGCGACGGTGGCGCAGTTCATGCGCCGCTACCACATCGACGCCGCCCAGGCCGAAAGAATCAGAAACCTGTCATGGCTCATTTATGACGCGCTTTCGCCGGGCACCGAGCGCGAAGATGACGCCGACCGCACGATGCTCGACTGGGCGGCTCGGCTGGCGGAGACCGGCCTGTCGATCGCGCACGCGCAGTACCACAAGCATTCCGCGTACGTGTTGTCGAACGCCGACATGCCCGGCTTCTCGCGCATGGAGCAAGCGCGCCTCGCGCGCATCGTGCTCGCGCACCGCGGCAAGCTGTCGAAGGTGCAGGACGCCGGCCTCGAGGGCGCGGACTGGAAGCTGGTGTTCGCGCTGCGCACCGCTTCGCTTATCCTGCGCAGCCGCACCGACCTCAGGCTGCCGTTCCTGCGCGTCGCGGCGGACACCGGCGGCTTCGCCATCGACCTGCCGCAATCCTGGCTCGACGAGAATCCGCTATCGGCGGCGGCGCTGGAGTCCGAGTCCGATCACTGGAAAGCGGTCGGCATGAAGCTCGACGTGAGCGGCCTGTCCGACAAGAAAGTATCGGTGCTGAAGCTGGGCCGGTGAATCTCCGCCTTTTCTACAGCACGTCCGGTGAGACGACTGCCCGCACCACCACCTGGTTCTCTTCATCGCGGACGCGGTCCGAAAGCCACCACAGCCCGCCCTTCTTGATGCTCCACTCGGTCTGCGAGCCCGAAACGAGGTAGGCGGCGGCGTGGCCGAGATCGGGCTGGTGGCCGACGAGCACGACGGCGCCTTTTTGATCGGGCCAGTTTGCAGCCTCGAGGATGTCCTTCACCTGGGCCCCGGGAGCGAGACTTTTTGCAGTCCTGAATTTCGCGCCCAGCGCTTCGGCCGTCAGCTGCGCGCGCGCGGCGGGGCTCGCGACCACGACGAACTTCCCCGGCAGGCGCTGCAACAGCCATTGCGCGACTCGCTCCGCCTGCTTGCGTCCCTTGGCGGTCAGTTGCCGCTCTAGATCGGCGCCGCCTTCTTCCGCCTCGGCATGACGCCACAGGATCAGGTCCATGGGGCCGAGGAGTTTACGGTAAAATTATTTGCTGCTCCATGCATTACCATAGGCGCGTAGCTCAGCTGGTTAGAGCACTACCTTGACATGGTAGGGGTCGTTGGTTCGAGTCCAATCGCGCCTACCAAGCTTCCCGCCGCGATGAAGGTCAGGTTTCTCCTTTTTCTCGCTCTGTCTCTCGTCGCGGCGGCTGCATGCGCGCAGTATCCGTCGCGTCCGATCCGCATCGTGGTGACGATCCCTCCGGGCGGGGCGCCGGACATCGCCGCGCGGATCGTCGGGCAGAAGCTTGCGGAGTCGCTCGGTCAGCCGGCGGTCGTGGAGAACCGGCCCGGAGCGAACGGCAACACGGCAGCCGAGATGGTCGCCAATGCACCCGCGGACGGTTACCTGCTGCTCCTCGCGGCGGACAGCCTGATCGCGATCAACCCACATCTGTATGCGCGCATGCCGCTCGACCCGCTGAAGGACCTGACTCCGGTCGCGAGCCTGGTCACCAATCAGTTCGTGCTGTCGGTCAATCCGTCGCTGCCGGTCAGGACCTTCCTGGAATTCATCGAGTACGCGCGGAAGAGCAATCCGCCGCTCAATTACGCCTCGGGCGGCAACGGCAGCCAGCACCAGCTCACGATGGAGATGCTCAAGCAGCGCGCCGGCATCGATCTGGTGCACGTGCCGTACCGCGGCGGCGCGCCCGCGACCATGGCCACCGTGGCGGGCGAGGTGGCGGCGATGTTCGCCGGCACTTCGACCGCGCCGCAGATCAAGGCGGGCCGCCTGCGCGCCCTCGCGGTCGCCGGCGCGAAGCGCTCGCCGTCGTTTCCCGAGCTGCCTACGATCGGCGAGTTTTATCCCGGCTTCGAGAATTCGATCTGGCTCGGCCTTTTCGGGCCGGCAGGGCTGCCCAACGACGTGCTGATTCGCCTGCGCAAGGAAATCAATCAGATCCTGGAGCTGCAGGATGTGCGGGAAAAGCTCCAGGGGAGCGGCAGCCTGGAGCCGTTCATCACCACGCCCGAAGAGTTCGCAGCGGTGATTCGCCGCGACTATGCGAAGTACGGAAAAGTGATCAAAGAGGGCCGCATCAAGGCCGACTAGATCTTCGCCTGCTCCCACGTCTCCGGCGCGAACAGCTCCTCGACCGTCAGGCGCCGGTGGCAGACGCCTTGCTCGAGCGCGTATTGCAGGTAGGCGTCGAGCGTTGGACGATTCGGCTCCGCCCCATAGGGCCAGAAGTCCTCGCCTGCGAGGCTGCGCCAGCGTGCCGCATGGTCGGCGACCCATGGCAGAGGCACGTGCGACACGCCGAGCTCCGCGGTGCGGGCAAGACTGCGGTTTTTCGCCGCCTCAAAAGCCTGCAGCAGGTTCATCGCGATCCAGCGGTCGCGCTCGTACGTGGATCTGCGCAGGACGACCACGTGCATGATCGGGAAGATGCGCGTCTTCCTGAAGTACGCGAGCTCCAGGGTCTGGTAGTCCTCGAACAGTCGCCTTCCGAATGCCGGCGCGCGCGCCGAGATCACGGCATCGAGCTCGCCCGAACGCAGCATTTCGGAAAGCGACTTGTCGTTCACCGGGGTGAGCCGCAGGCCCTGCGGCAGCTTCAGCGCCACCTTCTCGGTCCGGCCGGGCTGGCGCAGGCCCGCCTGATACCAGTCGACCGCGCGCAAATCGACGCCATATTCATGCTGCAGCAGGCCGCGGACGTAAATGCCGGCGGTCTGCGCCCACTCGGGGACCCCCACGCGCTTTTTTTCCAGATCTTTCGGCTCTCTTATGGAAGACCCTTCGCTGACATAGATGGCCGAGTGCCGAAACACCCGCGAAGGGAACACCGGGATCGGCACGATCTGCGGATCGTCCTGCGACAGCAGCGCGACGGTCTTGCCGAAGGACAGCTCGGAAACGTCCCACTCGGCGAAGCGGGTGAAGCGAAAGGTCACTTCCTCGATCGGCAGTTCGAAGGGGATGAGGTCGATGCCCGGCGCGCGCACCTTGCCGTCGAGCAGGTCGCGCACATGGTCGTAGCCGCCGATGGCGAGCGAGAGCTGAATATTCATCATGATAGTATGCAAGCTTCTAGCGCGATGCCCAATATCCGTCTCCCAGACGGCTCATCGAAGTCGTTTCCAGGGCCCGTCACGGTCGCCGACATCGCGCAGGCGATCGGCGCCGGGCTGGCGCGCGCCGCGCTCGCCGGGAAAGTGAACGGCAGGCTGGTCGACACCAGCTTTCGCATCGAGTCCGACGCCGAGCTCACCATCGTCACCGAGCGCGATCCCGAAGGCCTGGAAATCCTGCGCCATTCCGCGGCGCACCTGCTCGCCCAGGCGGTGAAGGAGCTCTTCCCCGATGCCCAGGTCACGATCGGCCCGGTGATCGAGAACGGCTTCTACTACGACTTCGCCTATAAGCGGCCCTTCACGCCCGAGGATCTGGCGGCGATAGAGAAGCGGATGCACGAAATTTCGAATAAGAATTTGGCTGTTGAAAGAAAAACCATGTCTCGAGATGAGGCGGTCGCATTTTTTTCCTCCATGGGAGAAAAATACAAAGCGGAGATCATCGCCTCCATCCCGCAAGGCGAGACTATTTCGCTGTATGGGCAGGGCAACTGGATCGATTTGTGCCGCGGTCCGCACGTGCCTTCGACCGGCAAGCTCAAGGTCTTCAAGCTGATGCGGGTCGCCGGCGCCTACTGGCGCGGCGACTCGAAGAACGAGATGCTCCAGCGCATCTACGGCACCGCCTGGGCGAAGAAGGAGGACCAGGATGCCTACCTGAAAATGCTCGAGGAGGCGGAGAAGCGCGATCATCGGCGCCTGGGCACGCAGCTCGATCTGTTCCACATGCAGGAAGAAGCGCCCGGCCTCGTGTTCTGGCATCCGAAGGGCTGGCTGCTGTGGCAGGCAGTCGAGCAGTACATGCGGCGGGTGTACCGGGACAACGGCTACCAGGAAGTGCGCGGGCCGCAGATCCTCGACCGCAGTATCTGGGAGAAAACCGGGCACTGGGCGAACTTCAAGGAGAACATGTTCGTCACCTCGTCGGAGAACCGCGACTACGCGATCAAGCCGATGAACTGCCCCGGCCACATCCTGATCTTCAACAAGGGTATACGCAGCTACCGGGACCTGCCGCTGCGCTACGGCGAATTCGGCTCCTGCCATCGCAACGAGCCCTCCGGCGCGCTGCACGGCCTGATGCGCGTGCGCGGCTTCGTGCAGGACGACGGGCATATTTTCTGCACCGAGGACCAGATTCTGGGCGAATGCGTGGCGTTTACCGCGTTGTTGCAGAAGGTCTATCGCGATTTCGGCTTCACGGAGGTGATCTACCGGGTCGCAACCCGTCCGGTGAAGCGGATCGGCTCGGATGCTTCCTGGGACAAGGCGGAGAAGGCGTTGCAGGAAGCGCTGAAGAAATCAGGGCTGCAGTTCTCGATCTCGGCGGGCGAGGGCGCGTTCTACGGGCCGAAGATCGAGTACTCGCTGAAGGACGGCATCGGCCGGGTCTGGCAATGCGGCACCATGCAGGTGGATTTCAGCATGCCCGGACTGCTCGGCGCGGAATACGTCGGCGAGGACAACGCGCGCCACGTCCCGGTAATGCTTCACCGGGCGATCGTGGGCTCGATGGAACGCTTTATCGGCATCCTGATCGAGAGCTACGCCGGCGCTTTCCCGCTCTGGCTCGCTCCCGAGCAGGTCGTGGTGATGAACATTACGGAGCGCCAGGCCGCGTACGCCGAGCGCGTCAAAGAACAGCTCTCGAAACAGGGGTTTAGAGCATTTTCGGATTTGCGAAACGAGAAAATTTCCTATAAGATTCGGGAACATAGCCTGCAAAAGCTGCCCTACCAGTTAGTCGTAGGCGACAAGGAAATGCAGGCCGATACGGTGGCCGTGCGCACGCGCAGCGGCGACGATCTCGGGGCCATGCCCCTGAAAGATTTCGTCGCCCGCCTCCAAGCCGAGGCGAAAGCGTAGTAGCACGGCTGTTTTTTTCAACGGTTAGAGGAGCTTTTCACTCATCGCACTCGAAAGATCGCAACGCATCAACCGGGAGATCACCGCCCCGGAGGTGCGCCTGGTGGCGGAAAACGGTGACCAGCTCGGCATCAAGCCGGTCGAAGAGGCCCTGCGGTTGGCCGAAGAGCAGAACGTGGACCTGGTGGAGATTGCGCCGCTCGCGGTGCCGCCGGTCTGCAAGCTGATGGACTACGGCAAGTTCCGCTACCGCGAGCAGAAGAAGGTTCGGCGTCCGGCTTCTCGAGCGCGTGCGCAAGGATCTCGATGCCGTCGGCCTGGTCGAGCAGTTTCCGAAGCTCGAGGGCCGGCAGATGGTGATGGTGCTGGCGCCGAAGAAAAAGGCGCCACCGGTGAAGGCAAAGGTAAAGGTGGACAAGCCCAGGGCCGACAAGCCGAAGCCCGAAAAGAAGGTTGCAGCAAAGCCCGCCGAAGCATAGCGGGACACAAGTGATAGCCGAGGCTTCAAGCGCTCGCACCCGCCTGTAAAAGGCGCAACTGCAGAGCCGCCCGGCGTCAAGCTACAAGAGAGAAGGAAGCAGTTATGCCTAAGATGAAGACGAAGAAGGGCGCGGCCAAGCGTTTCAGGGTCCGCGGCAGCGGCAGCATCAAGCGCTCCAGCGCTTATATGCGCCACATCCTCACCAAGAAGAGCACCAAGCGCAAGCGTCAGCTTCGCCGCTCGAACGCGGTGGACTCGACCAACACGCGCGCCATCCGCTCGATGTTGCCGTACTCGTCCTGAGGAGCGCGACATGCCAAGAGTCAAACGAGGAGTAACGGCGCGCGCGCGCCACAAGAAGGTCCTGAAGCAGGCAAAGGGCTTCCGCGGCCGCAGAGGAAACGCCTACCGGGTCGCCAAGCAGGCGGTGATGAAGGCGGGGCAGTACGCCTACCGCGATCGCAGGCAGAGGAAGCGCCAGTTCCGCTCGCTGTGGATCGCCCGAATCAACGCCGCGGTGCGCGAGCTGGGAATGACCTACAGCGCCTTCATGTCAGGCCTGAAGCGCGCCAACATCGAGATCGATCGCAAGGTGCTCGCGGATCTGGCGGTGATGGACAAAGCCGCGTTTGCAAAAATCGCGAGCCAGGTAAAAGCCAGCCTCGCGCACTAACATCCCCTCCAGGGGGAAAGGCATGCAGGAGCTCGAAAGCCTGGTTGCGCGCGCGCTGCGCGAGTTCGGCGAGGCGCACGACGCGCCGGCGCTGGAAAACGCGAAGGCGCGCTATCTCGGGAAAGCCGGGGAGCTTTCCGCTTTTCGCCCTTCAGAAGGCTCTCCGGAGCAAAGGAAAGCTGCCGGTGCTGCGTACAACGCCGCGAAGCAGCGGCTCGAAGCCGCTCTCGAGGCGCGCCGCTCGGAGCTGGCCGACGCCAAGCTCCAGTCCCGGCTGGCCGAGGGAGCGCTCGACGTAACCCTTCCCGGCCGCGGCCGCGGCCGCGGCGGCATTCACCCGGTTGTCCGCACCTGGCAGCGCGTCGAGCAGATCTGGCGCTCGATCGGCTTTGACGTCGCCGACGGACCGGAGATCGAGACCGACTGGTTCAATTTCACGGCGCTGAACAACCCGGAGAACCACCCGGCGCGCTCGATGCAGGATACGTTCTATGTCGACCTCAAGGACAAGGACGGCCTGCCCCTGGTTCTTCGCACCCATACGAGCCCGATGCAGGTGCGCTATGCACGCACGCACAAGCCTCCCATCAAGGTGATAGCGCCGGGACGAACCTACCGGGTGGATTCCGACGCGACGCATTCGCCGATGTTCCATCAGGTCGAGGGCCTGTGGATCGACGAACACATCAGCTTTGCCGACCTGAAAGGCGTCTATACGGATTTCCTGCGCCAGTTTTTCGAGATCGACGATCTCGAAGTCCGTTTCCGGCCCTCGTTCTTTCCCTTCACGGAACCTTCGGCCGAGATCGATATGAAACTGAAAGGCAAATGGCTCGAGATCTCGGGCGCCGGGCAGGTGCACCCCACCGTGGTGAAGAACTTCGGCCTCGATCCCGAAAGATACATGGGCTTCGCGTTCGGCTCCGGACTCGAGCGCCTGACGATGCTGCGCTACGGCATCGACGACCTGCGCCTGTTCTTCGACGGCGACCTGCGCTTTCTCGAGCAATTCTCATGAATGTTCCGGAGAGCTGGCTGCGCAGTTTCTGCAATCCGTCCATTTCGGGCCGGGAGCTTGCCGATCGCCTGACGATGGCCGGGCTGGAGGTCGAGTCCTATCAGCCGGTGAGGCCGCAGTTCAGCGGCGTGGTGGTCGGCGAGGTTCTTTCGGTCGAGAAGCTTCCGGGCGCGGACAAGCTCACTCTCTGCAAAGTGAACGTGGGCAAGGAAAGGCTGCAGGTCGTGTGCGGCGCGCCCAACGTTCGCGCCGGGATGAAAACACCTCTTGCGCGGGTCGGCGCGCAGCTGCCCGCTCAGCAAATAGGGAAATCGATCCTGAGGGGCGTGGAAAGCGAGGGCATGCTTTGCTCGGCGCGCGAGCTCGGCCTGTCGGAGGATCACTCGGGTCTTCTGGAGTTGCCTTCAAGTTCAGAAGTAGGCACCGATGCGCGCGCCGCGCTGGGACTCGACGATCATGTCTTCACGCTGAAGCTCACGCCGAACCGCGCCGATTGCCTTTCGGTCCTCGGCGTTGCACGGGAAGTTGCGGCATTGACGGCATCGCCCCTTCGATCGCCAGAAGTAAAACCCGTTGCGGCGAAAAACAACGCGAAACACCCCGTCAGGATCACGCATCCCGAAGGCTGCGGGCGCTTTGCCGGCCGTGTGATCCGCGGAGTCAATGCCGGAGCGGCCACGCCGCAATGGATGAAGGACCGCCTTGAGCGCGCCGGGCAGCGCTCGATCTCGGCATTGGTGGACGTCACCAACTACGTGATGCTCGAGCTGGGCCGGCCGCTCCACGTGTACGACGTCGACAAGCTGCGTGGGCCGATCGATGTGCGCTGGGGGCGCAAGGGCGAGAAAGTGCTCCTGCTGAACGAGCAGGAGGTCGAGGTCGACGAGTCGGTGCTGTGCATCACCGACGACTCGGGCGCCATCGGCCTGGGCGGCGTCATGGGCGGGGAGTCGACCAAGGCCGATGAGCGCACGCGCAACGTGTTCCTGGAATCGGCGTTCTTCTTCCCCGCGGCCATTGCTGGCCGCGCGCGCCGCTACAACTTCACCAGCGACGCCTCGCACCGCTTCGAGCGTGGTGTCGACTTCAACAACAACGTCGACGGCCTCGAGCGCGCTACGCGCCTCGTTCTGGATATCTGCGGCGGGGAGCCGGGTCCTACGGTCGACACGAAAGCGCGGCTGCCGAAGCGAAAAGCGGTACGCATGCGCGTGGCGCGCGCCCAGAAAGTGCTGGGCATCCCGGTGTCGGCGAAGGAGATGGGCGCGATCTTCAAGCGCTTGCGGCTGGCTTTCGCGAAAAAGGCCGACAGCTTCACCGTGACCCCGCCTTCGTACCGCTTCGATCTCGAGATCGAGGAAGATCTGATCGAGGAGGTGGCGCGGATCCACGGCTTCGAGCGGATCGAAGCGCATCCGCCGCGGGCGGCGGCAGCGATGCTGGGCGCGCCGGAGGCGGCTCGCAGCCTGCATGCGCTGCGCGAGCGCCTCGCCGCCGCCGATTACCATGAAGTGATCAATTTCACTTTCGTCGAGCCGTCGTGGGAGTCCGATCTTGCCGGCGAGCAGAATCCCATCCGGCTGCTTAATCCGATCAATAGCCAGCAATCGGTCATGCGCACCAGCCTGCTCGGATCTCTGGTGGACGTTCTGAGAAAAAATCACTTCAGAAAAATACCGCGTATTCGCGTCTTCGAAGTCGGCCGCGTGTTCCTGCGCGACTCAGCGGTGCCGGACGGCCCGCTTTCCGTTGCCGGTGTGCGCCAGCCGATGCGAATTGCCGCAGCGGCTTACGGCCCGGCGCTCGACGAGCAGTGGGGCGCCCAGACGCGCGCAGTGGACTTGTTCGACGTAAAAGCCGACCTCGAGGCGTTGGCTGCGCCCGTGCCGCTGCGCGTCGAGCCGGCAGCGCACCCGGCATTTCACCCCGGCCGGTCGGCGCGCGTGCTGCTCGCTGGCAAGCCCGCCGGCTGGCTGGGCGAGCTGCATCCGCGCTGGCAGCGCAAGTACGAGCTGGCGCAGCCGCCGGTTCTTTTCGAGCTCGACGCAGAGCCGCTGCAGCCGGTGCCCATGCCCCGCTTTGAGGCCCCTTCCCGGTATCCCGCGGTTGTCCGGGATCTGTCCCTGCTGTTCCCTGCCGGCACCCCGGTTCAGGCCGTCCTGGACGCTATCCGAGCCGAAAAACCGGCGATCGTGCGCGCTGTCCGGGTCTTTGATCTTTACCAGGGCTCCGACCTCTCGGGAAGGGGGTCCTCCGGGACAAAAAGCCTTGCTTTCCGGGTAGTTATGCAAGATACTGAACGAACCCTTACGGATGCGGAGGCAGATGCTGCCCGCGACGAGCTGGTAGCGCTGCTAGGACGCAAATTCTCCGCAACCCTCCGTACATAAAAGGGAATTCAGAAGGGAATCAGGGAGCTGCGATGACTTTGACGAAGGCCGAGCTGGCCGACCTGCTTTTCGAGAAAGTCGGCCTGAACAAGCGTGAGGCCAAGGATATGGTCGAAGCCTTCTTCGAGGAGATCCGCGGCGCGCTCGAGCGCGGCGAAAGCGTGAAGCTCTCCGGCTTCGGCAATTTCCAGCTGCGCGACAAGCCGCAGCGTCCCGGGCGCAATCCGAAGACCGGCGAGGAGATCCCGATCAGCGCCCGCCGCGTTGTCACCTTTCACGCCAGCCAGAAACTGAAGGCGATGGTGGAAAAGGCACGTCATGGAGCCAAGCCGCAGGAAAGCTGAACTGCCGCCGATCCCTGCCAAGCGCTACTTCACGATCGGTGAAGTCAGCGACCTCTGCGGGGTGAAGCCCGAGCTGCTCTACGAAGAGGGCTTCACCATCAGCGGCGCGCGCAACCGGCTCGACAATTCCCTCGCGCACGACGAAAAGCCCGACCTCCCCGCGCGCAACAGCCGCGCGGCTGGGCCCAACGGCGTCGATGTGGCGGCGATCAAGCGCGAGCTGCGCGCCGTTTTGGATCAGCTTCAGAGTTAGAATCCTTCTTCTCGGGGCGTAGCGCAGCCTGGTAGCGTACCTGCATGGGGTGCAGGTGGTCGCGAGTTCAAATCTCGCCGCCCCGACCAGATATATCGAAGGCTTCCGTCAGGAGGTCTTTCAAGTTTCTGGCGGCTGTAGCCGCCATATCTTTCGATCTGCCCTAGGCGCACAATGGAGCGGAGAGGGGAGCAAGCCCGCGGCCATGCGCCAAAAACAGGCGGTACTCGCAGCCGTTTCGCTGTCCGCTCTTGTTGGAGTGCATAGAGCAATGGATGAGCATGTACGGCTCATCCCGATACACACCGTAGTTGAGGCTGTCGGGCTCCTTCAGACCAACGCCGACATTGCCATGATAATTTGCACCGTCTATTTCGATGAATCCCGAATGTTCGACTTGCTTCGCTTTGCACGAGAGAAGTTTGCCGCGATTCCGTTTGTCTGCTGTCGGCTTACGGAGGGCAGCCTTTCCCAAGGCTCCACACAACACGTGACAGTCGCCGCCGAGACCCTTGGAGCCGACTTGTTCATTGACATGCCGCAATTGGCTAGCGGCTCTGGCGGTCCTGCGACAGATCAGGATTTTCGGAGCAGGGTTCTCGCTCGCTTGCCGGCTCAGATTTAGATCCGGCTGTTTCCATGAATCGTGCGCGTTTCGGTAACCGCGGACGAAACCCGTAGAATCGGAGCGGTGCGGATCCTGGTGTCCAATGACGACGGCTACTTCGCGCCGGGCATCACGCTGCTCGCGGAGGCGCTGCGCCAGCTGGGCGAAGTCACCGTCGTAGCGCCCGAGCGCGACCGCTCCGGCGCCTCCAATTCCCTCACCCTCGACCGGCCGCTCTCGGTGCGCCGGGCGGCGAACGGTTATTTCTTCGTCAACGGCACCCCGACCGACTGCGTGCACATCGCGGTCACCGGGCTGCTCGATTTCACCCCGGACGTCGTGGTGTCGGGGATCAACCTGGGCGCCAACATGGGTGACGACACCATCTACTCGGGCACGGTCGCGGCCGCCGCCGAAGGCTTCCTGCTCGGCATCCCTTCGCTCGCCTTGTCGCTTGCGAGCAAGGCAGGCGAGCACTTCGAGAGCGCGACCGGCGTAGCGCTGCAGATCGTGGAGCGCTTCCGGCGTGCGCCGTTCGGCGAGCCGGTGCTCCTTAACGTCAACGTGCCCGACGTGGCGGCAGCCGCTCTACGCGGCATCGAGGTGACGCGCCTCGGGCGGCGTCACAAGGCCGAGCCGGTAGTGAAGATGCAAACGCCCCGCGGCGAGACTGCCTACTGGATCGGACCGGCGGGCGGCGCGGCGGACGCGGGTCCCGGCACCGACTTTCACGCCGTAGAGCAAGGCCAAGTTTCCGTCACTCCGCTGAGAATGGACCTCACGAGCCTCACCCAGCTCGCCGCAGCCAAAGAATGGCTGCTCAGGTAAAAAATCCGGCCGGCCAGGGAAGGAACGCCGCCGGCATCGGCATGACCTCGCAGCGCACCCGCGAGCGCATGGTCGGGAGGCTGCGCCAGCAGGGAATCCGCGACGAGCGCGTGCTCGCCGCGATGGGCGCGGTGCCGCGCCATCTGTTCGTTGAGGAGGCGCTCGCCAGCCGGGCTTACGAGGACACGGCGCTGCCGATCGGTTTCAGCCAGACGATTTCCCAGCCGTACGTCGTGGCGCGAATGATTGAATCCCTAATTGCAAATGAAAAATCTCCTGGAAAAGCGCTCGAGGTGGGTACCGGTTGCGGCTACCAGGCGGCGGTGCTGGCCCGGATCTTCCGCGAGGTCTACTCGATCGAGCGTATCAAGGGACTGCACGAGCGCGCCCGCTCGAACCTCTTGGGTCAACGCTTGACGAACCTGCGCCTGGTGCACGGGGACGGTCGTGCGGGATTGGACAAGGCGGCGCCCTTCCAGTCGATCATCGTCGCGGCCGCCGCGCGCCAAGTACCTGAAGGACTGGTGCGGCAAATTGCTCCCGGTGGCAGAATGATATTGCCTCTGCGCGCCTCGCACCGGGACACGCAGCGGCTGGTGCTGATCGAGCGCAGCGGCCGCGGCTTGATCGAATCCGAGCTCGACCCGGTGCGCTTTGTGCCGCTGGAGGCGGGAAAGGCATGAAGCCTGCGCGAGCCGGCAGGGCAGCGCGCCCGTGGTCGATCGCTCCCCGGGCGCCAGGCCCGCGGCTCCGAGCGCGGCTTCCCGGCCTTCAGGGTCGCAGGTGGGGCCCGAGTTCTATATCGTCAAGCGGGGCGACACGCTCTACAGCATCGCGCTGGAGCACGGCGCCGATTATCGCGACGTCGCGCAATGGAACGGCCTCAGCGATCCGACCAAGATCAGCATCGGACAGCAGTTGCGAGTGAAATCGCCGCCGGGGAGCGCCGGCCCGCAGGAAGGAAGCAGTGTTACGGTCGGCGCAGCCAAGGGTGCCGGACGCCCCGAAGCGCGGCCGCTCGATGCGCCCGGCCCGCAGGCAGCCCTTCCGAGCGGCACCAAGATCGACCCAAAGGCGCAGCGCCTTCCCTACTCGAGGGAAAGCGCCGCCTCGATAGCGAAAGACGAGGCGAAGGACGCCGACGCGATCGAGTTCATCTGGCCTGCCAAGGGTAAGGTGATCGCCGGCTTCGCCGAGCCGCGCAGCAAGGGAATCGACATCGACGGCAAGCTCGGCGATCCGATCGTCGCCGCGGCCGCCGGCCGCGTCACCTATATCGGCAACGGCATTCCAGGCCTGGGCAAGCTGATCGTGATCAAGCACGAGAACGGCTTCATCACCGTCTACGCGCACAACAAGGAAATCGTGGTGAAAGAGCAGCAGACGGTGACGCGCGGCCAGAAGATCGCCGAGCTCGGCGCGACCGATTCCGAGCGGCCGAAGCTGCACTTCCAGATCCGCAAGGGCTCTTCGCCGGTCGATCCGCTGCGCTACTTGCCCGCGTCCTGAACCTTCGCCTTGATCTCTTTTGCCAGCTCGAACGCCGCGGTCGCGTAGAAAGCGCTGCGGTTGTAGCGCGTAAGCACGTAGAAGTTCTGCAGGCCGACCCGGTACTCGCTCGGCTGGCCGGGCGAGTCGAGCTCGATCAGGGCGGCGCGCTCCGCGGCAAGCCGTAGCGGCAGGTTCGCGATCTCCACGCCGGCGCCTGCGAGCTCGGCCAGTCGGTGCTTCGGCTCGAAACTGCCGCTGACATAAGCGCGGTAGCCCTCGCCGCGCACGCGCGCCCCGAACAGCACCTCGCCGCCCGGCTGCCAGCCGTGGCGTTTCAGGAAATTCGCCACGCTGCCGATCGCGTCGGCGGCGCTGCGGTGCAGGTCGATCGAGCCGTCGCCGTCGAAGTCGACTGCGTAGCGCCTGGCGCTGCCGGGCATGAATTGCGGAATGCCGAAGGCGCCGGCGTAGGAGCCGCGCATCGAAAACACGTTGATGCCCTCGTCGCGCGCGAGCAGCAGGTAGTTGACGAGCTCGTCGCGAAAGAACTCGGCGCGCGGCGGGTAGTCGAACGCCAGCGTCGCAAGAGCGTCGATGACGCGCCAGCGGCCGACGTTGCGGCCGTACATGGTCTCGACGCCGATGATGGCGACGATATATTCCGCGGGAACGCCGTATTCCCGCTCGGCGCGCTCGAGCGCGGCGCCGTTCGCTCTCCAGAACGCCGCGCCGCCTGCGATGCGGCGTTCGTTGACGAGCATCTCGCGATACTCCGGCCACGGGTGGCTTTTCTCCGCGGGCGCGCTGATTGCCTGCAGCACCGGATCGGCGCGGCGTACGCGGGAGAACAGGAACACCAGCTCCTTCTCGACGAAGCCGTGGCGCTCGACCAGCTCGCGGATGAAGGCGCGGACTTCGGGTCTTTTCGAGTAGGGTTCCGGCCTCTTGTTTTCTGGCTTGCCGTGAGCGGGCAGGCCCGCGATCAAAAAAGAAAGAGTGAAGATCAGCAGCCGGCTCATGTGAGCCGCAGCTCGCGCACGAGGCGGCGCAACTGCGCGACCCGCGCGGCACCGGCGCGCACACCGTAGCGCAACCCGATGTACAGCGCCCCGATGCGCAGGATCGCGCGCCGCGACCCGGGCAGCGCGCGCGCGGCGCGCCTAGAATAATCGCGCGGGCCTTCGTGCGGCGCGCGCTCTAGCCCGCGCGAAGCGAGCTTGCGGCAGAACGCGCGCCACGCGGCCTGCACCGGATCGGGTCGCACGAGCCGGCGCAGCGACCAAACCAGCAGCGCGGCGGTGAACAGCCCGAGAATGACGAACAGGGTCGCGGTGAGGGCGCGCCAGTCGGCGTCCGGGATGCCGACGAAGCTGAGCAGGTCGCGCTGGCGATCGGGGTTGTAGCCGAGCACCCATACGTTCCACTTGTGGGCGAGCGCATCCCACTGGTAGCGCAGGCCGCGCAGCCACTCCAGGTTGGTTCGCATCAGGTAGGGGAGCGACGCGCTGTTAGGCATTGCGCGCGCTAGGCCGGAATCGACGCGGATCGGCGCAGCGGCCGCGGTCGGATCGACGCGCACCCAGCCGCGGCCGCCCAGGAAGACCTCCGCCCAGGCGTGCGCGTCCGACTGCCGCACTGTGACGATCCGGTCCACAGGATTGATGTCGCCGCCCTGATAGCCCGTCACGACCCGTGCCGGAACTCCGGCCGCACGCATGAGGAACACGAACGCCGAGGAAAAGTGCTCGCAGAAGCCCGTCCTGGTGTTGAACAGGAAATCGTCGACTGAATGCTCGCCAAGCAGCGGCGGCTCGGCGTCCGAAGCGCTCGCTGCGTGCCATTGCCGCGCGAGCGCAGCCGCACGCGGGTTGAAGTCCGTCGGCAGGCGCAGGCCGCGGCGCAGCAGCATCGGCAGCTCATCGGGCCGCGATTCGCTGACGGCGATCGAGCTCATGTCGTAGCGGATGCGGCTGCGCACCAGGAATTGCGCCAGGACCTGCCCGTCGGCGCTGAAGCGTGCCCTGTCGGGCAGCGTCGCAGCCGACTCCAGCGCGAACAGCCATTCCCGGTTATGCGCCTCGAGCACCACGCCGTAGCGGTACCTCGCCCCACCCGACTGGGGCGGGGAATACCGCGCGAGAACCGTGGGCCCTATCCTCCAGGTGCGCCCGTCGAAGTCCCAGAGCACCGGGCCGCGCCAGTACAGCAGCCGCTGCGGCGGCGGCTCGCCTTCGAATTCGGCGCGAAAGGCGATCGCGTCCGACAGCGCGAGGTGCGACAGGTCTCCCGGCGCCATGGTCTCCGAGAGGCCGGACATCCCGGCGTACGCATCCTGCGGCAGCCCCCAAAGCGGCCCCTGCACGCGCGGAAAAAGAAGAAACAGCACCAGCGCGGTCGGCGCCGCCTGTGCGAGGAGCAACCCGGCGGTGCGCAGGTTGGCACGCGTCGGTCGCGTCGGCGCGCTGAAGCCCACCAGCGAGCCAGTGAGCATGAGAAGCGCCAGGCACATCGCGAGCGCGGTCGGGATCGACTGCGTATAGAGAAAATTGGTGATGATCAGGAAGAAACCGAGAAACGTTGCCACGGCGGCGTCGCGGTGGGTGCGCGTTTCCATGAGCTTCAGGCCGGAAAACAGCAGCAGCAGCAGAATTCCCGGCGTGCGGCCGAAAAGCGTGCGGGCCTCGAACCACACCGCCAGCATTCCGACCGCCGCCACGCCGAGCAGGAGCCAGCGCGAAGGCAGCGGCGCCCGGCTCAGGCCGTAATGGACGCGCCAGCCATACAGGCACAGCGTCAGAAGCGTGAGCCACCATGGAGCGCGCAAGGCGTGCGGCGCAAGCACCACCGCGAGCGAGGCGATCAACCAGGCGAGATCGCGCCCGCTGACTGAGCGCTGCTCGGGAGCGAGCGGGTGGGGAGCGGCTTTCACGGCGCCGAGTAGAGGGCGAGCGCCTGCAGGCACGCGGCGCGATGCGCTGTGCCCCGCCCAGGGTCGATCTCCACGCCGGGAAGACGCAGCCCGTAGTGCGCCCCGGAGCGCTCGGCCGCAAGCACCCAGCCTGCGAGGCGCGACAGCCGTTGCTCCGGGCCGAGCGAAGCCGGCAGCAGCTGCCAGTCGAGCCATAACTCCGAGGCGGCTTCGCCGGAGAACTGCTTGGTGAGCATATCCCCGCTGCGCGCGACCGCCTTCCATGCCACGTGACGCGGCGAATCGGATCGCTGATAAGCGCGCAGCGCGGCAAAATCCTCGTTGCCGATGGCCTGCAGCTGCAGCGATCCTGCGACGGCGTCGCTCGCGGGCGGCGGCAGGACGGAGCGCTCAGGCCTCGGGTACACGAGGCAGCGCGCCTCGGGCTCGACATAACTCCAGGCCCGGAACAGGCCGAGGGGAAAGCGCGTCTCGAGCATGACGCGGCCAAGCGGCAGCCAGCCGCGTCGTGCGGCCGGCGCCGCGAGCACCGCTTCTCCCACCGCGCCGCCCGGAACGTCGACCACGAGCTGCGCGCCCGAGCCAAGATGGCGGGCGAGGATCGCGGGCCGGTCGAACGGCGCGCGGCCATCCAGGAACAGGCGGAACTGCGCCGATTCGCCGGCAAACACGGGCTCGGCGCGTCCGACGCTCACCGCGATGCGCGCGAGGTTGCGCGCCGTATGCACCATGCCGACGAGCCCGAGACCGGCGAGCAGGAAGGTGAGGCCGAAACCGAGCGACAGCGCGTAATTGATGGACCCGATGAGCAGCATCAGGAGCGTCGCGCCGAACAGCCAGCCCAGCCGCGCCGGCACGATGTACACGCGTCGGTGCACGAGCACCACGGTGCCGCGCTCGGGGGGCGTGAATCCGTAGAGCCAATTGGCGAGGCGGGGATTCTTGTCGAGCAGCGCGCCGATCATGCGGTGGGGCCGTCGTATCTCCAGCGCCCGCGCCACGCGGCGAACACCATGCTGGGGTACTCGGGCTTGCCGAGAGTGCCGTTATAGCGGCCGAGCGCGCGGAAATAGTTGCCCTTCTCCACATCCAGATAGTGGCGCAGGATGACGCAGCCGTAGCGCAGGTTGGTGCGCAGGTGAAACAGATTGTCGGCCGGGCGGCCAAGTAGCTTCGTCCAGAAAGGCATCACCTGCATGTAGCCTCGCGCTCCGGCCGACGATACCGCGTATTTGCGAAACGAGCTCTCCACTTCGAGCAGGCCGAGCACCAGCTGGGGATCGAGGCCGGCGCGCGTCGCCTCGTAATGGACCGTGCGCAGCAGCTCGACGCGCTGCTTGCGATCCGGGATCCTCTTCGCCAGGCGCTCCTGCATCGCGTTCAGCCAGCGGTTTGCGTCCTCGGCGGAGCGGAATGTGAGGTGGGGCACCGCCTTGTCGGCGATGGCCGCCGAGAGCCGCGCGCGCACGCTGTCGGCGAGGGGCTCGTACTGCTGCGCGCCGCCGATTGCCTGCAGCGGCACGAGCAGAAGGAGCGATGCGGCGAACGCTCTCATGCCGCCCGCAGTCGTTTCTCCAGAAAGGGAGCAATCTCCTTGGAAGGAATGTCCTGCGGCTTGGCGTCGCGCCGGCCCTTGTACTCGATATTGCCCGCTGCGAGGCCTCGCTCGGAGAGCACCACCCGGTGCGGGATGCCGATGAGATCCATGTCGGCGAACAGCACGCCGGGGCGTTCGTCGCGGTCGTCCATTAGGACATCGATGCCCGCTGCGGCGAGCTCGCCGTAGAGCCTGTCGGCGGCTTCGCGCACCGCGGCGCTCTTGTGGTAGCCGATCGGCACCAGCGCGACCTCGAAAGGGGCGATCGGCGCCGGGAACACGATGCCGCGCTCGTCGTGGTTCTGCTCGATCGCCGCGGCGACGATGCGCGTTACGCCGATGCCGTAGCAGCCCATTTCCATCGGCTGCGACGCGCCCTTCTCGTCCAGGTACACGGCCTTCATCGCTTCGGAGTACTTGGTGCGCAGCTGGAAAATGTGCCCGACCTCGATGCCGCGCACGATCTCAAGCTTTCCCTTGCCATCGGGCGACGGGTCGCCGGCGACAACGTTCCGGATGTCGGCAACGACGGCCGGCTCGGGAAGGTCGCGTCCCCAGTTGACGCCGGTCAGGTGGAAGCCGGCTTCGCTCGCGCCGCACACGAAATCGCTCATCGCGGCGACCGTGCGGTCGGCAACCACGCGAACTTCCTTCGAGGCGCCGACAGGCCCTATATAACCTGCCTCGCACTTTAGGAATTTTCGTATTTCGCTTTCGCTGGCAAAGCGGAATGGACTGAGCCCTTCGACTTTCGAGGCCTTGACCTCATTCAGGGTGTGATCACCGCGCACCAGCAGGAGATTGAACCGATCATCGTGCATCACCGCCACGGCCTTTACGGTCTTGGTCAGAGGAAGCTTGAGCAAGTCCGCGACCTCCTCGCAGGTCTTTTTCCCGGGGGTCGGAACTTTTTTCATCTGTTCAGAAGATGATTTGCGTAAAGAGGCGGGAGCAATTGCTTCGGCGAGCTGCACGTTCGCCGCGTATTGCGATTCCGGCGACCAGGCGATCGCGTCCTCGCCCGAGTCGGCGAGCACGTGGAACTCGTGCGAGCCGGTGCCGCCGATGGCGCCGGGGTCGGCGGCGACGGCGCGGAATTTCAAGCCCAGGCGCGTGAAGATGCGCGTGTAAGTGTCGTGCATGTTGCGATACTCGCGCTCCAGGTCGGCATAGTCGGCATGAAAGGAGTAGCCGTCCTTCATCACGAACTCGCGGCCGCGCATGATGCCGAAGCGCGGCCGGCGCTCGTCGCGGAACTTGGTCTGGATCTGGTAGAAGTGAACCGGCAGCCGCCGGTAGCTCTTCAGCTCCGCGCGCGCGAGCTCGGTGATGACCTCTTCCGAGGTCGGCTGGATGACGAATTCGCGCTCGTGACGGTCCTTGAAGCGCAGCAGCTCCGGCCCGTAGGCGCTCCAGCGCCCGGATTCCTGCCATAGCTCGGCCGGCTGCACCACGGGCAGCGACAGCTCCACGGCGCCGGCCCGGTTCATCTCCTCCCGCACGATGGCCTCGATTTTGCGCTGCACCCGCAAGCCGGCCGGCAGCCAGGCGTAGATCCCGGCGGCGAGCCGACGGATCAGGCCGGCGCGCAGCATCAGGCGATGGCTGACGATCTCGGCCTCGGCCGGGACCTCCTTCAGGGTGGCTACGAAGAAGCGCGAAGCGCGCATGCGCGCATTGAGTTTGCCGCTCGGCTGTGGAAAAATCGAATCGGATTCTAGCTTAGAGAGGCGGTGTCGTATGCTGGATCGCGATGGCTACCGTCCGAACGTAGGCATCGTCCTCGCCAACCCGAGGAACGAAGTCTTCTGGGGCAAGCGGGTCAACCAGCACGCCTGGCAGTTTCCGCAGGGCGGGATCAAGCACGGCGAAACCCCGATCCAGGCCATGTACCGCGAGCTCGGGGAGGAAATCGGCCTGCAGCGCGCGCACGTGCGCGTGCTGGGGCGCACCCGCGACTGGTTGCGCTACCAAGTGCCGGAAAAATGGTCAAGAAGCGATTCAAAAGGGGCCTATCGAGGCCAGAAGCAGATCTGGTTCCTGCTGCGGATGGTCGGGCGCGACTGCGACGTCAGCCTGCGCGCGAGCGGCCATCCCGAGTTCGACGCCTGGCGCTGGCACGACTACTGGGTGCCGCTGGAAACGGTGATCGATTTCAAGCGCGAGGTTTACCGGCAGGCGCTCGTCGAGCTGCGCCGTTACCTGCTTGCTGATCGTCGCGCACCCTCGCGCGGCGCACAGGCCGTCGCGGGGTAGGGCCGGGCCATGGACCGCGAATATCAAGCCTTGCCGCTGCGCGAGCTGGGCGAAGAAGCCGGCTTCCGCCGCCCGACACAGGCGCAGGCGGGGCGCGTCACCCTCGAGTCGCCGGCGCTAGAGGTGATGACCGACCTGACGCGCGAGCAATGGAGCGCGGGCTGCGGCGCGACGAGCTGACGGTCGCCGACGTCATGACGCCCGCCGCGCAGGTGCAGGTTGTCGCGTTCGGCTATGCGCAGGGCGCACGCGTCGGGCACGTGCTCGAGAGCATGCGCCGCACCGGCCGCCAGCACGCGCTGGTGGTCGACTACGATGAGCTGCCGCCCGCCCGCCCGCTTGCGCCGCCTGCGAAGCGGGCCATGGTGCGCGGCATCTTCTCTACCTCTCAGATCGCTTCCCAACTCGGCGTGGCGCTGCCGCCCGGCGGCGAGATCGCGGGCACCTTTTCCGAGATCGAGGCCGCCCTCGGCAGATAGCGGGTCTCAATCGAAGGCATTGGAAGTTCCCATTTGATCTATCGGTGGGCCGGTCGTAGGCTGGATTCCCTTTGCAGGAGGACCCATGAAAGCCCTTAAAGGCAGCAAGACCCACGACAACCTCA
>WNFI01109792.1_pt1 | contig 20940 bp, 18 predicted proteins | sample 5400471 | NCBI WGS metagenome assembly WNFI01 (sample SAMN13153348, study PRJNA577476) | soil metagenome | isolation source: 100 cm saprolite on Douglas fir-dominated hillslope | place: USA:California | collected 2013-09-17
TGCACAAGCGCGGGAATCGTAACTTTAGCCGCCATCGTCCCCTCTGTTTGCACACACCGCTCTCGCCGCTCAGAATTTCTCCACCCACGGCCGCAGCTCGACCTCCCACGCCCAGGCGCTGCGGGGCTGATGGATGAGGTGCATGTAGGTGCTGGCGATGGCATCGGGATCAAGCAGGCTGTCCGGATTGTCGGGCGAGTCCGGCCGGCGCGCGCTTTTGATGCCGCCGTCGACGACGACGTGCGCGACATGAATGCCCTGGGGCGAAAGCTCGCGTGCCATGCTTTGGGCAAGCCCGCGTAGCGCGAACTTCCCCATAGCGAACGGCGCCGATTGCGGATAGCCCTTCACCCCGGCGGACGCGCCGGTGAGCAAGATCGCGCCGTGCTTCTTCGGCAGCATGCGTCGCGCCGCCTGCTGGGCGACCAGGAAGGCGCCGTAGGCCGTCACCGCGAGCGCCTTCTCTACGTCGAGCGGATCGAGCTCGACGAACGGGCCGCGCGTGCGGAAGCTCGCATTGTAGATCACGATGTCGGGAGCGCCGAGGGTAGCGTCGACGTCCGCGAACAGCTTCTCGACCTGGGTGCGCTCCGTCGCGTCGCAGCCGAATGCCCGCGCCCCGGTTTCCTTGACCAGCGCATCGAGGTCGCCGGTCGTGCGCGCGGCCAGCGCCACCTTGATCCGGTCCTTGGCAAGCGCCCGTGCGAGCGAGGCAGAAAGTCCCGCGCCCGCGCCGACGATCAGCGCGGTATTGAATCTGACATCCGTCATGGCGAGATCCGGTTATTGCCCTTAGATGCGAGACGACGAAACTAGCACGGCAGGTGGAGCGATGGCGCGCTTTCTGATCGTGCTCGGAAGTGCAATTCTGGTCTGAGCCTGGTGCTGAGCCTGCTGTTCTGGGTCGCTAGCCGATGAGCCGCGCCCGTGGCGGGAACCGATAAATAGCGGTCCCACACGCGGTCCAACTCGATCATCTCGCGGCGCAGCGCGAAGCAGAAATGGGAGCGCCCGCGCAGCCGCGACCACCGACCGGGTTGCTGCGGGAGGCCGCCGATTTGACCAGCAAAGAATGTGTCGGCGATGCCCCCGAACCGGTGTCGGTTATGTCCCCGGACTGAGCATTTCGCGCATTGAGGAAAGCAAGACCTGGATGCCCGGCACAAGGCCGGGCATGGCGCATCGATGATTGAGGATTGTCGTCTTACTGGCGGTACTGCTGGATGCGCGTGGTCCGCAGGCCGGCGAGCCCGTGCTGGTCGATCGAATATTGCCAGGACAGGAATTCCTCGACCGTCAGCGTGTAGCGGCTGCAGGCCTCCTCGAGCGAAAGCAGGCCACCGCGGACGGCGGCCACGACCTCGGCCTTGCGCCGGATGACCCAGCGCTTGGTGCCTGGCGCCGGCAAGTCGGCGATGGTCAGCGGGCTGCCGTCAGGCCCGATGACGTATTTGGCCCGCGGTCGAAGGGGTTCGCTCATCAATGTTTCACGCACTCGACTGCCAAATTACGCGGAATCTAGCGGCGGCCACTTAAGATTTGCCTAAGTTCCGGTCGAGACAGGCCGCATTGCTGCCGAGAAGCACGCTGGGCCGCGGATCGAACGGGCGCAGGCTCGCGCCGACACCCGTTTTGCGCTCCTAGCGATACGGGCAGGGCAGCACGCTGCGGACATCAGCCGTGCCGCCACGCAATGCGCCGGCGTCTGTGGCCGCAAGGATTTGCCGCCAAAACACCTGTTTGTCCAATATCTTAAGGGCGCGGCAATGACTTAGCCACGGCGTCCAGGCAGCTGGCTTTTTCGCGCACGACGTTGGGTGCGTGATCCCGCGGCTCGTATGCGTGCGGCGGCCCGATCCAATGCCTATAATACGGTTCGGGAAAAGTGCGCGCCGGAAGACCGTAATGCTCAACAGCCTGGATCTCGAAGGCTCCCCGCGGGACGTCCGCGTCGTCGTCGCCATGTCGGGCGGCGTCGATTCCTCGGTCACGGCGGCCTTGCTCAAGGCCGAGGGCTACGATGTCGCCGGCGTGACGCTGCAACTCTACGACCACGGTGCCGCGACCCACCGCAAAGGCGCCTGCTGCGCCGGGCAGGACGTCTATGACGCGCGCGCGGTCGCGGAGCGGATCGGCATTCCCCATTACGTGCTCGATTACGAGAGCCGCTTCAGGGAAACAGTCATCCACCGTTTCGCCGAAAGCTATGTGGCAGGCGAGACGCCCGTGCCCTGCATCGAGTGCAACCAGTCGATCAAGTTTCGCGATCTCTTGACGACGGCGCGCGAGCTCGGCGCGAAGGTGCTGGCGACCGGCCATTACGTCGCCTCCCGGCCGCGGCCGGGGGGCGGCCGCGCGCTTTATCGCGCCCGCGAGGAAGAGCGCGACCAGAGCTATTTCCTGTTTGCCACCACGCGCGAGCAGCTCGAGGTGTTGCGCTTTCCGCTTGGCGACAGGACGAAGGCGCAGACTCGGGAGCTGGCGCGCCGCTTCGGCCTCTCTGTCGCCGACAAGCACGACAGCCAGGACATCTGCTTCGTGCCGTCCGGCCGCTACACCGATGTGATCGAGCGGCTCAAGCCCGGCGCGGCCGAACCGGGCGACATCGTCGATCTGGATGGCCGCGTCCTTGGCCGGCATTCCGGCATCATCCATTTCACCGTGGGCCAACGCCGGGGGCTTGGCATCCCCGCCGGCCACCCGCTTTACGTCGTTCGCCTCGATGCATCATTGCGCCGCGTGGTCGTGGGACCGCGCGCGGCGTTGCGCACCAGCCGCATGCGGCTGCGCGAGGTCAACTGGTTGGGCGAGGACAGCATCGAGCATGCGCTGTGCGTCGGCTGGCATGAGGTATTCGTCAAGGTGCGCTCCACGCGGCCGCCGCAGCCGGCTTGGCTCAGCCGGGGAGCGCATGGCGTGGAGGTAGATCTTCTCGACGGCGAGGACGGCGTGTCGCCGGGCCAGGCCTGCGTGTTCTACGACGCAGCCGAGGGACAGGCGCGGGTGCTCGGCGGCGGCTTCATCCAAAGCGCGGTCGCGGCAACGCGCCTTCCAGCCATGCGGGAGGCGCGCGTGGCCTCGGGTGCATGATACCTGGCGACCCCGTCATGTCCGGCCTTGTGCCGGGCATCCACCTCTTGTTTGCTTGACAGCGAAGGCGTGGATGGCCGAGACAGCCGGCGCAGCGTGAGTTGGCGCGGGGGCGATGGCGGGCGAAATCGACATCAACACGGTTGCAAAGGCTTATGCGCGTTGGGCGCCGGTCTACGATCTCGTGTTCGGCGCGGTCTTTGATGCCGGCCGCAAGGCCACGATCGCGGCGGCCGAGCGTATCGGCGGGCGCATCCTCGACGTCGGCATCGGCACCGGCATATCGCTCACCGACTACGCGCCGACACTGCGGATCGTCGGCGTCGATTACTGCGAGCCGATGCTGCGCAAGGCGCACGAGCGCGCGCTCGCGCACGGGCTCGCGCATGTCCAGGCGCTGGCGGTGATGGACGCACAGCATTTGGGCTTCCCCGACGCCTTCTTCGACGCGGTGGTCGCGCAATACGTCATCACCACCGTGCCCGACCCGGAGGCCGCGCTGGGGGAGTTTGCCCGCGTCACCAAACCGGGCGGCGAAATCATCCTGGTCAACCATCTCGGCGCCGAGGCGGGACCGCGTCGCGTCTTCGAGCAGAGCTTTGCCCCGGTGGCACGGCGGCTCGGCTGGCGGCCGGAATTCCGCTGGCAGCGACTGGCGCAATGGGCCGAGCGCCACGGCGGCGTGCGCCTGCTCGAACGCCGTCCGATGCCGCCGCTCGGGCATTTTTCGCTGATTCGCTTCGGGCGGCTTCCGGTGAGTGGCGACGGGCGAGGGAGGGCGGACGGCGGGCGATATGCAGATCGCCGGGGTGAATGAGCCAGGCGAGCTTCCGATCCTAGGCTGCCTCATCTGAGGACTTGCGCAGCCCGCGCACGTTGAACGCTTTGACGGGTCGGTGGAACCCTTTCAGATCGAGCTCGCCGATCGATTCCAGCTCCGCCAGCGCTTCGACCTCCGCGCGCACTTTGGCGTCGACCAAAATCTGGCCGTTGTGCGCATGATCACAGAGGCGGGAGGCGAGATTGGCGACCGTTCCCGTCGCGGAATACTGCAAACGGCCCTCGAATCCGATGCAGCCGAGCGTGGCAAAGCCATGGGCGATCCCGATCCCGAAGCCAAGATCGTGACCACGCGTGCGCCAGCTTGCGGCGAGTTTTGCAACGCCGTCGCGCATCGCGACAGCCATCTGCACGGCGTTTGCCCATGGAGCTTCGCACGGCAACGGATCATTGAACAGAACCAAGATCCCGTCGCCGGCAAAGCGCTCGACAGTGCCCTCGAACTTGTCGATCAAAGCGCCGAGCGCGCCGTAATAGTCGCGCAATATCGCGATTACCTCCTCAGGCTCGGCGGTTTCTGCAAACGCGGTGAAGCCGCGCAAGTCGCAGAACACGACGGTCACCTCGCGGCGATGGCTCTCCAGCACGCGTTCATCGCCGGAAGAGACGAGTTGCGCGACTTGCGGCGGCAGAAACCGCTTCAAGCGCCCGATACGCTCGATTTCGGCGACCTGCTCTGCCACGCGCTGCTCGAGCGTCCGGTTCCACTTGGCGAGATCGGCTGCCTGCGCCTGCACCTGATCGTGCAGCGCCTTGATGCGCAGGACCGATCTCACGCGCGCGACGAGAGCTGCTTGATCCACCGGCTTGGTGAGGTACTCGTCGGCACCGGCTTCCAGCCCGGCGACGATGTCCTTGCTGTCCGCCCTTGCCGTCACCAAGATGATGGGCAGGAACGGAAAGGTATCATCCCCCTTAAGTCGACGACAGGTCTCGATACCGTCGAGATTCGGCATCATCACGTCGAGGAGGATGAGGTCGGGGCGATGTTGCTTGACCGCGGCTAATGCCTCTTCACCATCAGCCGCCTGCAAGGTCTCATAACCATGCGCCTTCAACCGCGTCGTGAGGATGTCGCGGTTGGTCGCGTTATCATCAACGACCAGAATGCGCGGGGGATTGTTCATAGCGGCGCCCCGGAAGGCACTATGGCACATACTCCCGGATGCCGGATCGGCCTTGATGCGGCGCGTTGCCTCATAGCCGTCAAGCACAGGCAGCTGGATGTCCATCAGGATCAGGTCGGGCCGCTCTCTCGCCGCAGCAGCTAGCGCCTCTTCACCATTTTCGGCCTGGATGATCTCGTAGCCAGCGCTCGTCAATAGATCGCGAAGGATCCGCCGATTGTCTTCCTGGTCCTCAACCACCAGGATTCGCCTGCTCATGACGAGGCTTGCTCCGCGTCGACCCGGACGGGAAGGCTAAAGAAAAACGTTGATCCCTTGCCCAAAGCGGATTTCACCCAGATCTGCCCTTTATGCATTTCCACGATTCGTTTCGCGATTGAGAGTCCCAGCCCGGTTCCGCCCTTCCTGCGCGTAGATGAGCTATCGGCCTGCTGAAATTCCTCGAATATCCGGGCCTGGTCGGATGGACTGATGCCCGGCCCGGAATCGCAAACAGCTATCGTGAACGATCCATTCGCCGCGGAAGCCGTAATGGCGACCTCTCCTTCATCGGTGAATTTGATGGCGTTGCCAACAAGGTTCAGTAGCACCTGGGAGATGCGACGCTCATCACCGTGTCCAGTGGGAAGGTCCGCCGGGACCTCGGCCTTAAATGCGAGACGCTTTTCTACCGCCAATGGCTCCAAAGCGATGATCACGCCGTCTACGAGTTCCTTCAACGAATAGTCCGCCAGCGACAAGGTGAGTTGTCCGGCCTCGATCTTTGTCAGGTCCAGCACGTCATTGATAAGCCCGAGAAGGTGGCGGCCGTTGGTTTGAACGCGCTCGATTACTTGGCGCATTCTTTCCGGGGCTTCGCCATAGATGTTGTCCAAAATGAGCTCGGTATAACCGAGGATGGCGTTCAGCGGGGTGCGCAATTCATGGCTCATATTGGCGAGAAACTGGGACTTGTGCCGGCTTTCGATCTCGAGCTGACGGCTTTTCTCGTCGATTTCACTGAACAGACGCGCGTTCTGTATGGCCAGCACCGATTGGGCGGCAAAGGTTTTGAGAAGATCGACCGTTTCTTTTGGAAACGATCCGGGCTCCCTGCGGCGGACCACCAATAGGCCCACGATCTGACCGGGCCGCGACAAGGGGAGGGCGAGAAGGGCCCGGTATCCGGCGCGCAGGATGATATCGTTGACCGGCGTTGACGGTTCCTGGCGGATATCCGCGATCTCAATCGGTGTGTTGCGCCTGATCCCGGACGCGATGGGCGGATTGGCGGGACCGATTTTTTGCTCGCGCAGCTCCTCGATCAATACCTGATCCATCCCGTGGGTTGCGCGCAGTTGGAATTCTTGTTGCTGCTCGTCGAAGACATAGATCGCGCCAGCCTCCGTGTTGGAAAGCTGTACCGCCTTCGCCGCAATTGTCGTCAGCACGTTTTCGAGATCGAGCGTCGAGTTGACCGCCTGACTCACATCGCCCAGCGCGCGAAGCTCGCTCACGGACTGCGCAAGCTCGGCTGTCCGCGCTTGGACCTTTCTCTCCAGATTGGTGTAGGAATCCTGGAGCCTTCCAGCCATCTCGTTGAACTCATCGGCCAGGGTCTCGAGCTCGTCGCCGGTTTTGATGGAAATGCGCTGGGTCAGGTCACCGTGGCCGATCCGCGCGGCGCCGGTCTGCAATGCCTTGATCGGCACCACCATTTGCCGAGCCAGGACCATCCCGGCAATTACCGCGAGCCCAAGGGCAGCAAGGAGGACCAGGCCGGTGCGCTCGATCGTCGCGTAGAGCTGCGTATAGGCCTCCGCACGCGGTAGCTCGACGAAGACCAACCAGCCGAGCGGAGCGATCTCCGCATGGGCGGTCAGCACCCGATGACCTTCCAGATTCTGTGCCACCTGAAGCGGCTCTTCTGAAATTCCCGCGCTTGCCGAGCGCGCTGCCCGCACTTGAGCCAAGCCCGACACATTGGTACCGCGCAGTACCAGGTTGAGGTCGGGATGCGCGATGAGCCGGCCCGTACCGTCCACGACGTAGGCTTGTCCCTGTTCGCCCACTTTGATTTGCGATACGACGTCCCAGATGAATTTGAGATTGACCTCTGCAACCGTGACGCCGGTGTCGCGACGGTCGCCGGCCAATGCGAGGGTCATGTAGGGTTCAGATTCGGAGCGAAGGTAGACCGGGCCGTAATAGGTCCTTCGGGCGATGGCCTCGAGGAATTTCGGATCCTTTGAGGCGTCGATGTGAGTGTCGATTACATTGGTCGCTAATCGCGAGACCCGCAGCCGCTCCGTGCCCGAGGGGTCGATCTGCGCAAGCTCCGTAATCGCGGGCACCTGACGCAGCAGCCGCACGGCATCGACCCGCCGTTGCTCCAGCGTGCCCTCGATCCAGGGCAATTGCGTCGTCCAGCCGAGCTGAGCCTCGATCTCGCGTACGAACTGGCCGATCTTGCCCGAGGCCGCTTCTGCCTGCTCGTGCTGGATGCGGATCAGCGATGTCTTGTGCTCCTGATAAAAAAACCAGATTTCGAACAACGCATTGGTCAGCAAGGCGACGCAAACAACCGCAACGAACAGCGCGACGTATTTCGTGAATAAACGGCCGCGCATCTTAAGTGAGGGGAAGGTCGCCGTTGCGAAGAGCCGTGGCGCCCACTGGGAGCGCGACGCAGCAGTCCCGAATAGCCATGACATGTCTCGCCGGCTCATTCGATTCCCGTCTCGGCCAAGAGCGGCACTGGGCCCCGCACGCAGAAGCCGAGCGGCTTTGTGGTCGTGAGCCTCGCCATAAGCTCGAATCTGGTCGACGCGGTGACCGGCAGGTCGGTAAGGAACTCGTGCCGTCTCGTGCAATGTCACCATGTTCTACCGATCGCAGACTCCCCTCCGTTCGAACAACATAATTATACCGCATCCGAGATTATGTGATGTAGCTCACATTCAGCAGACTAAGTCACGGCGCTTGTTCATAATCCCGCTGCGGCGGCGCTTGGCATAACCGCCCTCCAGCAACCTCGTGGGAACGGCAGCCGGTGGGTCTGAAGCAGGGTACGTGCGCCATCCTCATGATTAAGGCCCACTCCGGTCAATCGCTCGCATAGCCGATTGCGCGTATCATCTTGCCCCAAGCCGCCACTTGGCTGCGGAAATAATCCTCTGCCTCGAGCCGGGTTTTGATCAGCGCGTCGAAACCGATGGCCTTGAGCTTCTGCTGCGTCTGCGGCTCCTTCATGATCACATTGATTTCCGCGTTGAGTTTCGCAACAACCGCTTGGGGCGTCTTCGCCGGGGCGAAAAAGCCGACCCAGGAGTCGGAATAGACATTGGGAAATCCCATCTCGCCATAGGTCGGCACGTTTGGCACGGCCGGATTGCGGGTGGCACTCGCAATCCCGAGCCCGCACAGGAGTCCTTGTGTGATGGGCGGCACGAGCGTCGGCAATGTCAGCACGACCGCATCAACATGGTTCCCTACGGCAGCGCCGACCGCCGCCGCACCGCCGGTGAACGGCACATGCACGGCTTGCACCTTGGCGACTTCGCGGAAAAAATATTCCGCCCCGAAATGCGGACCGGTTCCAATGCCAGCGCTGCCGTAGGTGAAGCTCTTCGTCCTCGCGTTGATGATGAACTCTTGCAAGCTGTGCGCAGGGTTGCTCGGATGGACAGCGAGCACGACCGGGGTGACCGCGACGATCGCGACGGTACGCAGATCGTCGACCGAGAATCCCTTGTTGCGGGTTACGGTCTCGTTGACGGCAAGGCTAGCGGTGGCCGCCAGTATCGTGTAGCCGTCGGGTGCTGCGGTGCTCACCGCCTTCGCCGCGAGGTTTCCGCTCGCGCCCCCGCGATTCTCGACCACCACCTGTTGCCCGACACGCTGGCTGAGCTTTTGCGCGATGAGGCGGGCGACGACATCGGCGATGCCGCCGGCGGCGAAAGCGACCTGGAAGGTATCTGCTGTCGGCCAGCACGCTCGCCAACTACTCTACGACGCCGATCAGACCGGCGTTTCGCCCTTGAGCATGAGCCGGTAGAGATAGCGACGTTGGCTCATGTCGTAGTCGGCATTCGCTTGGTGCATGACGCTGCGGTTGTCCCACAACACCCAGTCCCCTTGCCGCCACCTGTGGCGATATTCGTACTTTTTCTGCGTGGCGTGCCGAATGAGGCCATCGATTAGCGCCAGCGCATCCTTATCCTCCATTCCGACAATAGATTCCATACGCACCGGATTGAGGAACAACGCTCTGCGGCCATTCTCAGGATGCGTGCGCACCAGCGGGTGGATGCTAGGCGGGTGCAGGCTGCGGCGGCTTTCTTCCGCCATGGGACCGAGGGCGCGCGGGCTATGCCTGCTGAGATACACGTGCACCGCCTTGAGCCCGTCGATTCTCCGCTTGGTTTCCTCAGGCAGGTCGTCATAGGCATGGTGCATATTCACGTATTGGGTGTCGCCACCGCTCGAGGGCAACTTAACTGCGAACAGCATGGTGGCCTTCGGTGGGCGCGGGTGATTGGAGTTGTCGGTATGAAACGTCTCACCCGGGATAATGCGCTTGCCGTTCACGATCTCATCATTTGAGATGTAGAACACGTCGGGGTGACCGGGGACGTGGCGCTCCCTCCGCTCGGACGGATGAAGCTCACCGAATAGCTGTGCAGCGGCCTTGAACTGGTCCGGCGTGAAGTGCTGGTCACGCATCACCAGCACATGATGCTTTGCAAAAGCAAGCCGGAGAGTGGCGCGGGTTTCCGTATCGACTGGCTTCGTGAAGTCGAGCCCGACGACTTCGGCCCCGGTGTGATTCGTCAAGGCCGTGATGACGATCGATGCCATGGATCGATTTCCACCCAGAATAAATGCCCTCGCGCGACCAACCACATGGTTCAAGGCCAAAGGCCGACCTGGAGCGAGCGTTACTCGATCACCTCATCGGCGGCCACGAGCAGCGTCGTCGGCACGGTGAGGCCAAGGGCCCGGGCCGTCTTGAGATTGATAAGCAGCTCGAACTTGGTGGGGTTCTGCACAGGCAGGTCGCCGGGCTTGTCGCCCTTGAGGATGCGAGTGACGTATTGGCCGATCTGGCGGTACAAACCGGAAATGCTGGGTCCGTAACTCATCAGACCACCGGCGAGCGCATATTCGCGCCAGGGATAGGCGGCGGGAATAGCATAGCGTGCTGCGAGTGCAATGAGTTGAGCGCGTCGGCTATTGAAGATTGGATCAGCGCTGACGAGCAACGCCTCAGCCCCCTGCCGAACCAGGGCATTGAATGCCGGCTCGAACTCATTCTCAACTTTAGCTTCGACAGTCAGCAGCGATACTTTGGCGATGCGTGCGGCCGGTTCCATATCTTCCATGGCCCGCCAGTCGGCAGCGTTTTCGGGATTAATCAGCGAAGCTATTTTTGTGGCTTTGGGCACCAGCTCGCGCAGCAGTTCAAGGCGCTTCGGCGCCAGCTCCGACATATATGTGCTCACCCCGGTGACATTGCCGCCCGGGCGGTTAAAGCTGCTCACGAGTCCTTCGCTGACCGGATTGGCGCCGCCAATAAAAAGAACGGGAATGGTCGATGTGGCAGCCTTGGCCGCTCGCGCCGACACTGTCCCCCCGGTCGCAGCAATCACCGCGACTTGACGGCGAACAAGATCCGCCGCCAATGCGGGAAGCCGATCGTATTGACCCTCAGCCCAACGGTATTCGATCGCCACATTCTGGCCTTCGATATAGCCGCCGTCTTTCAGACCCTCGCGGAACGCAGCTACGAGCGGCGCGAACGGCCCAGGCGATGCTGTGTTGAGAAACCCAATTACCGGCACTGCTTGGGTTTGCGCGGCGGCACGCAGCGGCCATGCCATCCCGCTAGCCAGACCAGCTAGGAATACTCGCCGCTGCATAGAATCAAGTTATCCGCGCACCGAGTTGCTGACCGCGCACACGGTGACCGTATGGCATTGAAACATATTACATGGCAGCAAATGCTATCATGAAGGTGCTGCCATTTAGAAGTCGGCCGAGCTCGAAGCGCTTCGACTGCAGGATTGGCAGGTCGCCGCGTTTGTCGTTGCCGAGGATCGCGCCGACGTAGAGGCCGGCCTGCCGGTAACAATTTGCAAGACTGGGGCCATAGCTCATCAGCCCACCGGCATCGACGAACTCGCGGAATGCATAGGCTGTAGGCACCTCGAACTGTTCGGCCAGCGCCACGATTCGATTGCGCTTGCACGTGAAGAAGGCATCGGCGCCGACGATCAGTGCATGGCCTTGCCGTTTGGCTTCGGCGAAACTCTGCTTCAGCTCGGCCTCCGATCCGGCCTCGAATTGGGCCGCGCTGCCGCCTTGTTGCGCTTCGTGTTGAGCGAAGGCAGTGTTCGGCCTGATGAGCAGGGCGACGGCTCTTTCGCGGTTCACCAGCTTTTCCAGTAGCTGCCGGCGCTCCGGAAGAGACTCGGCCGTAGACGTGGTCACGCCCGTCGCATTGCCGCTTGATCGTGCGAGTTTATGTGGGTTGAAGGCGCCCACGAAGACGACTCGTGCCGGCTTTGTGGCGGATCCATTCCCCGCGGCGTCTACGGCCGCCTGCGCGCAGGCGATGCCGCCGGTCGCAGCGATCACGTCCACTCCCGCATCCACCAGCTTGCGAGCCATGTCCGGCAGTCGAGCCAAATCGTGCTTTGCCCATTGATAGGTGATCTCGACGTTCTTGCCTTCGACAAAGCCCAGCTGCCTCATCCCGCGGTGAAACGCAGCAACTGGCCTATCCAGCTCGTTCAACGAGGCACTGTTGAGGAATCCCACCCTCTTCTTCGCGCGGGCCTTTTGAATTCCCTTTTTTGCCTGCTTCTGCCTCGCCATTTGAATCCTCCTCCTAGGTTGCACGTCCCACGACCGGTGCGGCACAAACGGCGCGTACGTCGAGGTGCGCTTTATGACACCCCGACGCGCCGATACGAGAATTAATATTAGAGAAGGCCCATGGAGTCGATTGGGCGAAGCCGTGCTCGACCCAACCCATCGTGTTTCATTCCGCAAATAGCCAAGCGCCATGGCCGAGCTCGGGGGGGAATACCGCGATCAGCTCGCGATCGCGCTTTCGCACGGTCAGGCCGACCCGCATCAGTAAGTCGGCGGCCAGCCTCAAGGAGGTCACCCTGATTTCATAGGCACCCACGAAAGGGAGCGACGGGATTGGGACCTCCGGGAGCAGGTGGGCGAACACATCGGCAGGAAGGAGATCGACGCGGCCACGATCGAGCTTGATTGTCTGACCGAATGGCGTCTCCGCCGGTGCACGGCCGGTGAAACGGCCAAAGCGCTGCCCCGCCTCGGCCACGTCGGCCACGGCAATGAGGATGCGCGTCAGCGCCAGCGCTCCGTTGGGATGCGTGAGCCAGCGTGGCTGCCAGACTACGGCCTCGGTGCGATGGGTGAGGATCTGAATGCGCCCCTCCGGCATCTCGCCCGTTTCCAAACGCGCAATGGTAAAGGCCGCCGTCGCGGGCTGCCCCTCGGCATCGACCGGTCGCTGCATCTCGACCAGAGGCCGCACGCGAAACCCGCTCTCCGCGAGCCGGCGTCGGGCTGCGGCGGCATCGGCCACCGCAAAGGCCACAAGATGGACGCCAGGATGCCGGGCGAGACCGGCCTCGAATTCGCGGGCGAGCGGAGTGTCGGAGGTTTTGAATAGGACTTCGATATAGCCGCGCGCAAACATCGCTGTGACGTTGCCGGTGCCAGTGGGCCGCGGCGCTCCATCGGGATCTGGATTGACCTGAATGGAAATCGGCGTGGGGGCAAAGCCGGCCCGCGCCAGCGCGCGGCTCGCAGCCTCGGCATCCGGCACAAAATGGGCGAGGTGATCGAGAAAAATCTCGTCGGCGCGCGGGAGCTGCCGATCGATCGCGAATTGCGTGGCGGCCTTGCCTGCCGGTCTCTCTTGGAGTGGGTTGGTAATCTTCGACAAGCGCTCCCCCTCTCTCGCGATGTTACGCTGCAATTTTAAAATTTGTAGATTGTCTGCCCGCGGCTATCCGCGTGCCCTGGCTCAAGACTATACCTAACCTGCCGTGAGATGGTGGGCGACGCGTTAGATCACAACAAAACCTTGAGGAGCACCCCATGCTGAAACTCCCCGCCCACAACCGATACGCCTATTCGCCGATTGTTGAGCGGAAAGACTACAGTTGGCCGGGCGGCAAGCGGCTTGCCTTCTATATCGCGCTCAATATCGAGCACTTCGCGTTCGGCGCGGGGATCGGCATGGATCCGGTTCGCAGCGGTCAGCAGACGACGCGCAACTTCGCCTGGCGCGACTATGGCAACCGCATCGGCAATTGGCGCCTCTTCGAAATCCTCGAGGAGTTAAAACTACCCGCCTCGATCCTGTTGAACAGCAGCGTGTGCTATCACTACCCGCAGATCGTGGAAAAGATCAGAGCGCGCGGTGACGACGTGCTCGGCCACGGGCGCACGAATGCCGAGCTGCTGCGGGGCATGTGGGAGCACGACGAGGGGCGTGCGATAGAGGAGTGCACCGCCGTGCTCGAGAAACACGTCGGCGTGCGGCCGACGGGGTGGATGGGACCCGGCGCACTCGAATCCAACGTCACGCCCGATCTGCTCAAAGAGGCTGGCTATACGCATTTGCTCGATTGGCCGGTCGACGACCAGCCGATCTGGATGCAAACGCGCGCAGGGCCGCTGCTCTCGGTGCCCTATCCCATGGAATTGAACGACGCCGGCTCACAGGCGCATCGCGATCACACCGGCCGGGAGTTCGGCGAAATGATCGTTGATCAGTTTGAGGAAATGCTGGAGCAGTCACAGCGACAGCCGCTCGTGTTTGCCCTTGCGTTGCACGGCTTTATCGTCGGGCAGCCGTTCCGACTGCGGCCGCTGCGCCAGGCGATCAAGCACTGCGTCGAGCACAAGCACAAGGATCGCGTCTGGTACACGCGCGCAGGAGACATCGCCAAGTACTGCTTCTCGCTGCCGAAAGGGCTCATCCCGGGTAGTAACGCCTGATCCTAGGACAAGGTCCGGCAGCAAAACGCCGCCGCGTCCCGCGCAGGCCCGGCCGGGTGCGTGGTCCTCCGGGGCGAACGGAGGGGTGAGGCACGCGGGCTGGGTGAGTGCGCGGCGCGGAAGAAGGCGATATAGCGTCACGGACCCATGGCGATCGAAGTCGCAAAATTTGAGCTCAAGACCGTTCAGGACGCCTCCGGGCTCGAGGCCTGCTTCGCGCGCGGGCAGTTCGCAGCCGACGAGGTGATCGCTGTCATCGGCAAGACCGAAGGCAATGGCGGTGTGAACGACTTCACGCGAATCCTGGCCGACCAAGCCTTTCGCCGGGCGCTGCAAAAGCACGGCAAGCGCAGCGAAGCCGAGATCGCCGCGATCCCGATGGTTTGGTCAGGCGGCTGCGACGGGGTCATCGCGCCGCACGCGACCGTGTTCGCCAGGAACGGCAGGGCCGGAGCCCCATCGAAATCTCGGCTGGCGATCGGAACCGCAATGAGTGCCGAACTCTTGCCCGAGGATATCGGCCAGCCGGCGATGGTCGAGAAGGTCGCGCAAGCGGTCAAAGAGGCGATGCGGGATGCCGGTATAGATGACGCCCGCGACGTGCATTACGTCCAGACCAAGACGCCGCTGCTCACCATCGAGTCCGTCCGCGACGCGCAATCGCGCGGGCACGACGCCGCCTGCGAGGTGCACGACTCGATGGGCGTCTCGAACGGCACGGCCGCGCTGGGGATTGCGGTTGCGCTCGGCGAGATCAATCCCCCGCGCGCCGACCAGATCTGCAAGGATCTCGATCTTTACTCTTCCGTCGCCTCGTGCTCTTCCGGCGTCGAGCTCACACAGGCGCAGGTCGTGCTCATCGGCAACAAGGCGGGCGCTGGCGGCCGCTATCGCATTGGGCACGCGCTGATGCGAGACGCGCTCGACACCGACGGCATCTACGAGGCGATCCGCAACGCAGGACTCGATCTGCCTGCGCGCCCGCGCGCCGAAGATCTCAAGGACCGGCTGGTGAATTGCTTCATAAAGTGCGAGGCCGACCGTCGGGGCACGCTGCGCGGGCGCCGCCAGATCATGCTCGACGACTCCGATGTGCACCACCACCGCCATGCCAAGGCGGCGGTGGGCGGCGTAGCGGCGGCAGCAATCGGCGATCCGGCGGTGTTCGTGTCGGTCGATGCCATGCATCAGGGCCCGCAGGGCGGCGGGCCGGTCATTGCCATCATCGATGCCGGAGAGTAGGGCCGGCGGCACGAGGCTTGCTTGGTTTGTGGTGCGCCCAGATATAGAGACAGTCAGATGAACAGGTATGCGCTACACCTCTCCGTTGAAACCGGCACGCTCAGCGAAAAGGTGGACGTCACCAAATACCTGCAGACGTTCTGAGGATCGATCGCCGTGGGGCGGCAAGGCCCGGTCACGCGCGTGGAGGAGGGTCGAGCGCCGACGCGTCAGGCCGGTGACGCTGCCGCGGATTCCGCCCACGTCACCATCCGGGGCCTGACCAAGCGCTTCCCCGACGCCATCGTTTACGAGCGCTTCGACCTCGACATCCCGCGCGGGAAGCTCGTGTCGATATTCGGCCCGAACGGCTGCGGCAAGAGTACGCTGATCAACATGATCACCGGCTTGATCCCGATCGACGCGGGGGAAATCCTGTTCGACGGCAAGCCGCTGCGCGATATCAAGTTCGGTTACGTCTTTCAGAATTATCGCGAGGCGCTGTTTCCATGGCTGCGCGCGATCGACAACATCCAATATCCGCTCAAGCTGATGAAGCTGCCGAAAGCCGAACGGCTCACACGCACCGAGCGGATGGTGGCAGGACTTGGCGTCAAGATCGACCTTAACCGCTATCCTTATGAGCTCTCGGGTGGCCAGCAGCAGCTCGTCTCCATCATGCGAGCGCTCGTCGTCGAGCCGCAAATCCTGTTTCTCGATGAGCCGTTCTCGGCGCTCGATTACGAGATGACACTGTTCATGCGCGACCAGCTCCAGCGCGTCTTCGTCGAGACCGGCACGACCACGGTGCTCGTTTCGCACGACCTCGAGGAGGCGGTTTACCTCGCCGACCGCATTCTCCTGCTCTCGCGCTGTCCGGCATCCATCTCCGACTACGTACGTTATGACGCCGCGCGGCCGCGCAGCGACGCAACGCTGTCGCAGCACGATTTCGTCCGGGTCAAGGCGCACTGCCTCGAGGTTTTCCAGCGGGAGGTGCGCAAGGGATGAAGCCGATCCGTTTCGATCCTTACCTTCCCATCATTGGCGTCGTCGGCCTCATCGTCATCTGGTACTTGGCCGTGTGGTATCAGGTCGTCGATCCCGTCCTTCTGCCGCTCCGTCGAGTTCGTCGTCGACTTCTTCCGCTCCACCCCGGCTTCGGCCATGTTCCCGTTATTCCTGGTGCTGTTCGGTGTCGGCGACAAGACCAAGATTTCGGTCGCCGCGTTCGGCGCGGCGCTGGTCATCCTGTTCAACGTCGCTTATGGCGTCATGAATGCCCGCAAGACGCGGCTCCTCGCCGCCAAAGTGATGGGCGCGTCACGGATACGCGTCCTTACCGACGTGATGCTGCTCGAGTCATTGCCGCAGACTTTCGTCGGATTGCGCAACGGCGTCTCGCTCGCGCTGGTGATCGTCGTGGTGGCGGAGATGTTCATCGGCTCGACTGACGGGCTCGGCCAGCGCGTATTCGAGGCGCAGCAACTATTCGCCATGCCGGACATGTACGCAGCGATCTTCGCGGCGGGCGGGCTGGGTTACGGGCTCAATCTCATGTTCCTGCTCGTCGAGCGCCAATTCGTCCATTGGTCGGGAAAGTGACGGTCAATGACGGATGAAAGCGGCGGGTAGCATCGTCCTGGGCAAGACCAACACGCCGGAATTCGCGGCGGGAGCGTCCGGTCGAAATGAACTTTCCCAACAAGATCAACGGACGAAAACTCGGCAACTACATCGACTGGATCGCGCCGGCCTTCCTGGTCACGCTCGTCAGTCTGCCCGCCGGGAGCGTGCCCGCCGGCAAGAGCGGCGACGGGCTACCGGTCGGGCTGCAGATCGTTGCGCCGCGGTTCTCGGAGCCGCGCATTCTCTCGATCGCCAAACTGGCCCAGGCGGCGCATCCAATCGGCTGGCCGCCGCATGGGTGAGTGACTTCGTTCCTAAGCTCAGCCGTCCTTCCGAGTCTCGAGCTCAGCGAGAGAGCCCGGAGCGCAGGATCACGGCCCGCTGGTGGATTCCGGGCTCGCCGCTTCGCGGCGCCCCGGAATGACTACCCCAAGGCAACACGGCTACTGAATCGGAGGGATGCTGGCCTTGACTATAATGTCGCGCCATTTGACGGATTCGGAGGCGATGAACCTGGCAAGCTCCTCGGGCGTGGTGGAAACGCCTTCCGCGCCCTGCTCGATGATCTTGCTTTGCACCTGCGGATCCTTGATCGCGGCGACCAGCTCCTCATTGAGCTTGGCGATGATCGGCTTTGGCGTTGCGTGCGGGGCCAAGAGCGCGAGCCAGCCCGATGCTTCGTAATTCTTCACTCCCGCTTCTGCCGCCGTGGGAACGTCGGGGAGCGCGGTCATGCGCTTGCTCGCCGCGACCGCGAGCGCCCTGGCGTCGCCGCTCTGCAGCGGGCTGCTGACGTTCGGCAGCCACTGGAAGCCCACCGGCACCGAGCCCGCGATGAGATCCGGCACGTATTGCGCAATATTGCGATAAGGCACGTGGGTCAGCTCCAGTCCCGCCACCTGCTCGAAATAGACGCCGGCGAGATGTTGCGAGCTGCCGATGCCCACCGAGCCGTAGTTGAGCTGTTTCGGACGCGTCTTCGCATAGTCGACGAACTCGGTCAGCGACTTCACCGGCAGCTTCGAACTCACCACGACGAGAATGGGGAAATGCGAGAACAGCGAGATCGGCTCCAAATCCTTCTCCGGATCGTAGCCGAGATCGCGATAAAGCGTTCTGTTGGCCGCCATCGGGCCGGTCGAGCCCATCACCAGCGTGTAGCCGTCGGGCGCCGCCTTTGTTCCCGCGCTGGTGCCGATATTGCCGCCTGCTCCCGGTCGGTTGTCGACAATGAAGGGCTGTCCGATGGACTTCGCCATTCGATCGAGCAGAATGCGCATGACGACGTCGCTGGCGCTGCCGCCTGCGAAGGGAACGATCACTTGGATAGGCCGCGTCGGATAGGCTTGCTCCGATGCCATCGCCGGCGCAGCAAAGAGTGCGATGGCGGCGACGGCGTGCAGAAGGCGCGAATGTGTCATGCAATAGTCCCCTCGGAAGGGTTGAATGCGTTGAAGCGTAATTGGCTGATCGGTTCAAGCCCATTCTTCGGGCGCAATGCTTGATTTGTATCCGCAGTCGTCTTGCCGCCCCGAGCCGCCTGTACGATGATGCAGCTCGCGGGCTGAGCGGGGAGAATCGTGCAACGAAACGTTGACGGCGACAATCAGAGCCTGCGCGGCTTCTTGCGGCTGGTCGAAACCGAATTTCCGGACGAATTGCTGCGCGTCCGTGAGCCGATCGACCTGCGCTTCGATCCTACGGCGTTGGTGTTCGAGCTTGATCACGTGGGCAAGAGCCCAGTTGTCGTGTTCGAGAGTGTGCGCGGCAGCGGTATGCAGCTGATCACGAACGTCGCCGGGAATCGCAAGCTCTTGGCCGCATGTCTCGGCGTGGAACCTGCCGAGCTGCCCACCGCCTTCCGCGAGCGCTGCCAGAAGTACATTCCCTGCGAAGTCGTCGACCGCGGCGCGTGGGACGACGTGGTGCTCGAAGGGGACGACGTCGACCTCGCGAAATTGCCGATCCCGCTGCAATTTGCGGTCGATGCCGCCCCCTACATCACCGCCGGTCAAATCGTCGCGCGCGATCCGGTGACCGGCATTGATACGACCGGGTTCCACCGCCTCATGCTCAAAGGCAAGAACCGGCTCGGCGTTTCGTTGCACTCGCGCCGCCGTCTCTTCGAATTCCATCGCCGCGCCGAGGAGCGCGGGCTATCGCTTCCCGCTGTCGTTACGCTGGGGACACATCCGCTGCATTACATGGGCTCGATGGTCTACGCCTATCCGCCGCACGTACGAAAATTCGAGATCATCGGCGGCTTGTTCGGCGAACCCTACCGCCTCGCCCGCTGCGGGGTCGCGGATCTCGAAGTCCCCGCGGGCGCTGAGATCATCATCGAGGGCGAAATCCTGCCCAATGTGCACGAGCCTGAGGGTCCGTTCAGCGAGTTCACCGGTTACGCCTCCTACCGCAGCACCCTCCCCAACGTGCGCGCCGTGCACGTGCCGCATACCACGTGCGGCGCGTTCATGGCCTTCATTTCGATGAAGAAGATCGCCGAAGGCGAGCCGCAGATGGCGATTATGGCCGCGCTCGGCACCGAGCAGTACACGAAATACGTCATCGTCGTGGACGATGACGTCGATATCTTCAACATCAACGACGTCATGTGGGCGCTCGCCACGCGCGTGCGCGCGGAGAAGGACATTGTGTTCGTCCCTGGAGCGAAGGGCGCCATTCTCGACCCGACCTCGGACCCGGAACATTTCACGGTGACCAAAATGGGCATCGACGCCACGCGTCCGGCCGGACGTGAGTTTGCCGAGCGGCTGACGATCTCCGAAGAGCAGCGCGCGCGAGCGCGCTCTCTCTTGGCCGCGGCCGGCGTCAAGCTTTAAGCGGGCGAGGGACTGGCGACCGCAGATTCTCTTGGCATTTCGTGTGTTGCTGACGCATGACCGCGACGATTGCACTTTGCCGTGCTTGGGTCGCCATGCCCAGTCTTGGTACGAGGTTTCCGACCGGATGAAGAACGCGCTCGCGCGATTACTGGCCAGGTTTCGGCGATGAGAGAAGCGCGCCCGTCCAACCAAGGCATCGGAGCTCGCGTCGTCAGAAAGGAGGACGTACGCCTCTTGCGCGGTCGCGGCCAGTTCGTCGCCGATATCCGGCTGCCCGGAATGAAGGACGTCGCCTTCGTTCGCAGCCCCCTCGCCCATGCCCGCATTCGCGGCATTTCCATTCCGCCCGCTCAGCGTGACAGCACCTTCACGGCGGCTGATCTCGTCGGCGTGAAGCCGATCCGCGCAGTCTCCGGCCTGCGCGGCTTCAAAGTCTCGGAGCAGCCGCCCCTTGCCACCGGCAAGCTTCGCCATGTCGGCGAACTGGCGGCGATGTGCGTCGGGGCGACGCGGGCGCAAGCCGAGGATCTCGCGGCGTCAGTGACGCTCGATCTGGAGGAATTGCCGGCCATTTACGACATGCTGGAGGCGCGCAAGAGCACCGCCGTCCTGGTCCATGAGCAATGGGGCGATAACGTATTTCTCGAGACTTTCATCGACATCGACATCAGCAAGGCATTCGACGCGCCGATCAAAGTGGAGCGCGAGATCCGCACCGCGCGGCAATGCATGGCGCCGATCGAAGGCCGCGGCGTGGTCGCGTTCTGGGACACGCGGCTCGAGCAATTGACGGTGTACTCGGCCTGTCAGATGCCGCACATCGTGCGCACGGGACTGTCGGAATGTCTCGGCCTCGAGGAAGGTCAGGTCCGCATCATCGCCCCCGACGTCGGTGGCGGGTTCGGCTACAAAGGTATCTTGTTGCCGGAGGAGATTTGTCTCGGCTGGCTCGCCATGCGTTGCTCCCATCCGGTGCGCTGGATCGAGGACCGCCGCGAACATCTCATTGCCGGCGCCAATTGCCGCGAGCATTACTACCGCGTCACCGCTTATGCCGAGCGCGACGGCCGTTTGCGCGGCATCGACTGCGAAGCCGCGGTCGATTCCGGTGCTTATTCGTCCTACCCGTTCTCCGCGTGTCTGGAAGCCGCGCAGGTGGC
>WNFI01151909.1_pt1 | contig 20937 bp, 18 predicted proteins | sample 5400471 | NCBI WGS metagenome assembly WNFI01 (sample SAMN13153348, study PRJNA577476) | soil metagenome | isolation source: 100 cm saprolite on Douglas fir-dominated hillslope | place: USA:California | collected 2013-09-17
TTGATGTCGCCAAGAAGATAGCCAAGGCAGTGCGTTATTCTTCAGGCGGTCTGCGGTATGTGAAGGGCGCGGGATTTGAAGTTCGCGGGCTGGCGCAGGTTTCCATGAACCTTACGGACTTTGAACAGACGCCGATCGCGCGCGTGTTTGAATTCGTCAAGAGGGAAGCAGCGCGTTACGGCGTGATACCGCTGAGCAGCGAGATCGTTGGTCTCATTCCGAAAAAAGCGCTGGAACAGGCGGCAGAGTGGTTTTTACAAGTGGAGAATTTTGATTCGTCCATGATTCTGGAAAACCGTCTGACGGCTGTAATGAGCGGCAAAGCGGCTGTCGGAGGATTTCGTGCTGGAACCGAGCCGTTCATCGAGCAACTTGCTGCACCCACAGCTACGCCCGGAGGCGGGAGCGCCTCAGCCGCTGCTGCGGCCATGGCCGCCGCGCTCGGAAGCATGGTGGCAGGAATGTCGCGCGGCAAGAAGGCTTATCAGAAGTACGAACAGCAACTGAGTGAGGCAATTGCCCAACTGGACCGGCTACGCGAGCAACTGAAGGCCAGTATTGACGCCGATGCTGAAAGCTACAACCAGGTTATGGCTGCGTATCGCCAAGCGAAGACATCCCCAGACGGCGCCAGTCTAATCGAATCTGCTATGAAGACAGCTACTCTGGTTCCGCTGGAGACGGCCAAACATGCTCGCGAAGTTGCTGGGATCATCGAATCCCTGCGGCCGATCACCAACCCAAACATGGCTTCGGACCTGACAGTAGCCAACGCGCTGGCGGAAGCGGCGGTCCAAGGCGCGCTGTCAAACGTGGAGATCAATTTAGTCTCAATAAAGGACGCAGGATTTGTCGCCCAGACGCGTTCTACGGCAGAAGGTCTACGACCAGCGAAAGCCCTAGTTCCTGCGGCCAATTGAACGTAATCCGCAACAGACGTAGAGAATCCGGTTTAGAATAGGTTGTCATGCCAATGAAACGTTTTGCTATCGCACTCGCTTTTGTGCTGTCGGCGCTGCCCGTTTTCGCTTCGTCGCTGGGTACGGCTGCGCGCACCGTCATCCCGGTAGATGTCCAGCAGATCATCAACGTGGATTACCGCCAGCTGAAGAGTTCCGATACGGCCATGGCCATGAAGGCCAAACTGCTGCCTCCGAACATGAAGCAGTTTGAGGACGCTCTGAAGAGCATCGGCGTGGTCCCGGACCGCGATCTTGAGCAAATCACGCTGGCCTCTTTCCGCACCAAGAACGGGCTGGAGATTGTGGGCATCGCGCAGGGTCAATTTCCGCTCAAGCAGCTCAAGCTCCGGCTCGCCAAGCAAAAGATCAAAGGCGAGAACGAGGGCGACGTCGTGCTGTATCCCATGTCGGGAGGCATGACGGTGACTTTCCTGGACGACATCACCATGCTTTTTGGCGACAAAGCAGCAGTCCAGGCCGCATTGGATGCGCGTGACAATAGCGGGCGAAGCCTCAATGCCAACGGCCAGATCACAGACATGATTGCCTCGGTCGAGTCGGGCACGGTATGGAGCGTGCTGGACGCGAATGGCACGCAGACCATGATGAAAACCGTCCTTGGGGCGGCGTCGAGCCTGACGGAGTACGACACGGTCAAGAAAAAGCTTCTGGGATCGCGTTACAGCCTGGACTTTGATCATGGCGTCGATTTCAACCTTAACGTCGTTACGTCCGACAGCGTGACAGCAGCAACGCTCTCCAGCCTGATGCGGGCGGGCATGCTCTTCAAAAAAGGCAACGCTTCGCCCTCGGAGAAATTGGCCATCGAAGGCACCAGCGTCGATTCCGACGCCGGGAAGCTGGTGGTGCACTTTAAGTCCGACGACAAGAGCTTCCAGACACTACTGGATTCTCCCATGTTTGTGACCGTAACGCGGTAAGAGCGAGCAAATGCTCGGTTCCTAGAATTGATCCATGTTCAGCGGCAATGAGCGCAAAGAGAAAGAGCAGCAAATGCTCCAGGCTGGACGCCTGCCGCCGGGACAATCACTTACCCTGAAATGGCCGGTCCTGCATTATGGCTCTGCGCCGAGATTCGATCCGGCAAAATGGGATTTTCGTGTTTGGGGACTCGTCGACCAGCCTCTGCGACTGACGTGGGATGAGTTTGCTCGTTTACCTCAAGCCAGCAACACGAGTGACTTTCACTGTGTCACGCGCTGGAGCCGTTTTGACAACCGATGGCAAGGCGTCGCTTTCCGTGAACTCATCAGACGGGTCAAGCCAAAAGCTGAGGCCACTCATGTTCTGGTACACGCGGAGCAAGGTTTTACGGCAAACGTTCCCCTGGCTGATCTGGACCGCGATAATGTTCTTCTGGCCACGCATCATGATGGCCAGCCACTCACGCCGGACCATGGATATCCTCTGCGCTTGATCGTGCCGCATCTTTACGCCTGGAAGTCAGTCAAGTGGCTGCGCGGGCTGGAGTTTATGGATCACGATATTCCCGGGTTCTGGGAGCAGAATGGTTATCACATGTATGGGGATCCGTTTAGGGAACAGCGGTTTGATTCTGATTAGCCTTTTTCCCTGGCAGCCTTTTTCTGAAATCCGAGCGTAGCGAGGGAACACTATTACCTGGAGAATTTAAGGGTTCTGAACGCCCGGCTTGGGTTTGTCGTTGTCATAGGGGTCCCTCGCTGGCGCTCGGGATTTCAGAGGAAACTTATTTCTTCACAATTGCGCTATACCCTTCACTGACCAGCCGGTTGCGCATGGCATCAGCTTCCTTGGGATCGGTAAATGGTCCAACCTGGATGTGGAACAAAGAATCGCCGGGAACATTGGCAACAATGAACACGGGATACTGTTTTCTTCGCAATGCCGCGACCAAAATGTCAGCATCTTCCTGTTTGGAAACTGCGGCCACCTGCACCATATAGGTGCTGACGGCAGGAGGGTTCTTCGTGGCCGGTGTTGAAGACACAGGCGGAGTCGTCGGTTTCGTAGTAGTCGGAGTAGACGAAGTGTTCGACTGCGCAGATGTTTGCTGAACAGCAGTTGCAGTCTGCGCCGCCGGCTTGTTCGTGGTTGGGGTTGCAGGCGGCGTGCTCGGTGTGGAAGGGCAATTGGGTGATCCCGCCACACAGACCGGCGGGACCGTTTCCGAATTTTTGTTCCCGGCGGAAGGCTTGGTCGCGGGATTGCCGCTCGAAGGTACCGTGTTGAAGATAGCCAGTAACTTTCCTGTGCTCAGAGTGACTTCTGATTCTTGTGGTTCCCGTTCAGCCATTCCATCTCCGCAAACGATTCAGCATGAGGGTCGTCCTACTTGCTTCCCGGCAGGGCGCCCAGTCTTTCGAACGCCTTGCTTACTGCGGACAGAATGTCCACCGGCAGCGGGAAGACAATTGTGGTGTTCTTCTCTACGCCAATTTCCGTCAGCGTCTGGAGATACCGGAGTTGCATGGTCAGAGGCTCAGTAGCCAGGACGTGCGCCGCTTCCGTAAGCCTCTGGGCCGCGGCGAACTCGCCTTCCGCGTGAATGATCTTGGCGCGTTTTTCGCGTTCCGCTTCCGCCTGCTTGGCCATGGCGCGCAACATGGATTCGGGCAGGTCCACCTGTTTTACTTCCACGTTCGAGACCTTCACTCCGTACGGTGCGGTGTGTCCGTCCAGAATGCTCTGGATGCGGGCATTGAGCTTATCGCGATGGGCCAGAAGCTCATCGAGCTCGACTTCGCCGAGCGTGGAGCGCAGCGTGGTCTGCGCGAACTGCTGCGTCTGCCAGTAATAATTCTGCACCTGGACCACGGCTTGCGGAGCATCTACCACGCGCCAGTAGACCACGGCGTTGACCTTCAACGTAACGTTGTCGCGGGTGATCACGGCCTGCGGAGGGACTTCCAGCGCTTGCTGGCGCAGGTCGATTCGCACCATTTTCAGCATTGGCGCAAACACCATGATGAAGAGAGCCCACAACGCCTCCGCTTACGCTTGATTTTTGCAGTCGAAGCGATTCTATGGCAGAAGACCGCAACAGCGAAAGGGAAAAATGAACCACGCATCACAGTGGGGACCTAAGGGGACAAAAAGTCGCAGTAGCATTTAGAATGCTGTGCGAAAGTGGGACCATGAAGAAAGCCGTTGCCCGCGAGAAAAATAAAAATTACTACCGTGTGTTACACGCACCGATCTGGATCTGGGTGTTTTGGATACTGCCCGGCCATCTGACCCAGGCCCTGTTTGCTCATGGTCCGGACCGCCGCCATTGGATATGGCTCGCGATCGTCACGGCAATGTGTGCGTGGCGTGCCTGGGAAGGCCGCCTGCCGGGAGCAGAACCTCGCCCTTACATTACGCATTACGGAGAAGACAAGCCGAATCAGTGGTATCGCGTAGTGTGCTACACCGGTGCATGGATCGATCTGCTGGTTCCGTTTAGCGTGAATCTGGCCGGTTTGCTGATCAGGTTTTTTACCGGCGAGTGGATGATCAGCACGATGTACGTGAAACTCTATTACGCGCTGTCAGCGGCCATTGTTCTGGCAACGGTGCTCAATATCACGCCGCGAGCGCGCCGCTCAACCCGCGGTGAAGAGGCGGAGAAGGGATGGTTCTATGTGGCCATCTGGACAGTCGTGCCAACGCAGGTCGCAGCCTGGGCCATGTGGCGACTGGGGAAGAGCATGTCACTCTCCACTTCGAGCCTGGATCATCTAAGGTTGGCCACATTCCTCACAGTTGCAGGGGTATTTTTTCTTCTAGGATGTCTGGGCAAGCTGCCGCGGACGCGGCGTCATAACCCGGCGCTTGATCACGACACAACAACCGGTGTAACCGTTTCCGCTTGATTTAAGGCCGTTGAAGCTTATGCGGTTGCCGTGCCGCGACCGGTTGTTCCAGGGGCGCGCTCCACATACAAGGTCAAGTGCTCCACCTTGCGTATGACTACGGATTCTCCCGCGTCAATATTGCCAGGCGCAATCGCGTCCCAAAGCTCGCCGTGCACAAAGACTTTGCCGGCTGGTATAAGTGGCGAATTGACGACGCCAATTTCACCAATCATGCCTTGAATGCCGGTGACCACTTTGTTCCTTCGCGCACGAATCGCAATACTCATGAGAAAGACAGTAATCAATCCCATGGGAAGCGCAACCGAGAGCGCAGTAGCAAGGTTTACTCTCATTTCGGGGATGGGACCGTCCACGAGCAGCAGCATGCCGACCACCATTACCAGGATCCCTCCGGCGGTCAATATGCCGTGGCTTTGGATTTTGGCCTCCAGGGCGAACATGACAAAAGCCCCGATGATCATCGCCAAGGCGCCATAGTTCGTCGGCAGCAGACGAAAAGCGGCAAGAGAAAGCAGGATAAAAATAAAGCCCACAACGCCGGGCAGCACAGCGCCGGGATGGTTGATCTCCGTATAGATTGCCATCATGCCAACAGACATCAGCAGAACGAGAAAGCCTGGGTGCATCAGCCAGGAGAGGACCCATTCTCTTATCGTAACGTCATAGAAGTGCACCGGCTTGCCAGCCAAATGGAGAACGACCTTTGAGCCATCAAACCGGGTGATTGTCTTGCCTTCCATCTGGCGAAAAAGATCGTTCTGGTCAGAAGCGATGTAGTCGATCAAATGCTGGGATAGCGCTTCATCTGCGCTGAAAGACTTTGATTGGCGTATAGCGCTCTCCGCAACCTCAACATTGCGGCCCCGCTTGGCGGCATAGGAGCGCATAAGCGAAGCGGCAAAGTTTTCCAGTTTTTCTTTCATCACTGGATCCATGGTCACACCATCGCCCCGCACGGGATGGGCCGCGCCGCTGGTGGTGCCGGGGGCCATGGCAGCAACATCTGCCGATTCGAGAATGAAGAACCCAGCCGAGGACGCGCTGCTGCCTGCGGGAGTTACATAAACAATCACCGGCACCCGCGAAGCCAGTATCTTCTGGACAATTTCCTCCATGGAGGTCACCAGCCCTCCGGGTGTGCGGAGTTCGATCAGCACGGCATCGGCGTGCGTGCGCTCCGCTTCCTGGATCGCACGGTCAATGTGCTCAGCGACCAAAGGATGAATGGTGTCATCCACCACAACCTTCAGCACCTCGGCACGGGCTGCTAAGGAGATTGAGCAAATTGCGATGATGATTGCGAGCCTTTGAATTGAAAACGAACGCATTAAAGTTACCTCAACGCCGCGGCTTTGGCTTGGGGGCCAGAGCAACGGCAATATCATGTTTGAGAGAAGCAGCAGCGGTATTGGTTGGATCCAACGCCAAAGCGCGGTCTACATTCTGTTCCGCAGTTGCGGGGTGGTTTTCCGCCAGGTCCAGGCGGGCGAGTACCAGGTAAGCTTCGACGGAAGGACTGAGGCGTAGCGATTCTCTGGCCTCATTGCGCGCTCCCGTATTGTCCTGGCTGGACTCCAATACAGTGGCCAATCCCGCATGGGCCGTAGCGTTGGCTGGATCAAGGACTACCGCCGCCCGAAATTGCTTTTCCGCTTCACCGATCAGGCCCTGGTCCAGAAATTGCCGTCCGTGTTGGACATGCGCCGCAGCGTGGCTGGGCGCGTCCAGTTTTTGCAAGCGGCCCTCGCTGGCATTTTCTAGTTCCAGCGAGAGTTGCCGGAACGACGATTCGTCATAGTTCACCTTAATTCGTTCCGCCGGCGCATGTGGCGGCGGTTGCACATTGGAATTCAGGGAGGCCAGAAAACTCTTTGCGTCAGTATCCGGTTGCAGCGCCAGCAACTCGCGAAGTTGCCGGACAGCGCCCGGAGTATCTCCCTCGCGGTAAAGCTCGACCGCCAGATTGAAACGATAATCGGGATCGTTCGGGTCGATCTGGATGCTCTTTTCAAAATAGCCGCGGGCGCGCCGCTCTCCACGGCGCCCAACGACTACACCCAGGTTGTTGTAGACCTCGGTGAGAGGCAGGCGGGAAACCAGAAAACGAAACGCGGTTTCTGCCTTGTCCATTTGTCCGGCATAAAAGGCCGACAGGCCAAGATAGAAGTGGGCTTCATTCGCATTGGGATCGTTGTTGGGAATTTTCGAGAGCCATGCAATCGCGGACTCGAATTCATGCGCGCCGAAGTAGAGTTTGCCCAGATGCAGCATGGCCAGCGTGTGTCCGGGCTCCAATCGAATCGCTTCCTTGAAGCGCTTGATCTTCTCCGGTGCATTGCCGGCCAAAATGCCGCGAACGTAGTTCTCCAAAGCATCCAGGCGCACCGGATGGACCTGGGTCACAAAGCGCTCTTTGGGGCCGGGAGCCAGGTTGATTCCATTAAGGACGTCCCACGCCAGCGCGGTCTGAATTGTGACGAGATCAGTGAGGGGACCGGCCTCTTTGAACTCCGGACTGAGCCGCAACTGCTCCGTATCCATGACCTGGGCTGCGGCGGTGAAAGTGCTTCCGTCAAAGTTGTAATGGCCCACGATCACGTAATCGGCGTCCATTTGTTGGGCAATCTCGTAGACCGTAGCGCGCGTAGGTTTGGCGACGAATGTGGCTGGCTCGGGCAGAAACAGACTGTTGGCCCGGAGCACACTGCGGCAGGGCCAAGGCCGACAAGACCGCAAACCAGAGAATACCGGCCAGGTTCTTCAAGATAAGATGATTATAGGCCACGCAGGAGTGGGTCGAGCAACATGCCAGCCTGCGTTCACTCCGACGGCGAATCTCCGTGGGCAAAGCTGGAAATGGAGCTTATAATTTGAGTCTCCCTGGGCGGGAGTAGTTCAGTGGTAGAACGCCAGCTTCCCAAGCTGGATGTCGCCGGTTCGATCCCGGTCTCCCGCTCCAAATTGCCTTGACCCGGCACAAAAGTAACGTGCTGCTATTAAGGGCCGGGCCGCATTTGCCGATGATTCCTACAAGGGCACTCTTCCTGTGAGCAATGCAGGGTGAAAACGATGCCCCAACAAGGAGCCGATTGACATGGCGACAAACCCACAACCGCTTAGTATGGATCTGGCGAGTTCGGGCCGAAATGCCTTTGATCCCATATCTCTTTTGGAGCGGGTCAGTGGTGACAGGGAACTGCTCCACGAGTTGGTTGATCTTTTTGCGCAGGAGTGCCCCGCGATGCTCTCCGACATTGAAAGTGCGGTGAAGGAAGGCAACGCGAGCGCGTTGCAGCGCGCCAGCCATAAGATGAAAGGGTCCGTTCTGCAGTTTTCTGCGGCCAGGGCTGGCGCCATCGCCGGCGCACTGGAAGTGATGGGGAAAACCGGCTCTTTGACAGGAGCCGCACAGGACTACCTGAAGTTAAGGGCGGAGATTGCGGTTTTACTCAAGGGGCTGAAATTGCTGGTGTCTGAAGACGCTGTCTCTTAAATTGAGCTAACAGAAAAGGTCGTACAGGGTGCAATTGGATATACAAACAAAACAGGGGCTGCCGCCAGTGGCGGCGGTCACGCACCAGCCAAAGCTGGCGCACGTCCTGTTGGTTGAAGACAATCGGGTAGACGCCCTTTTTGTTACCGGGCTATTCAATTCGTCCGCCGACGGGCTTCAATGCCGGCATGCGACCAGGCTCGCCAATGCGCTGCAGTTGTTGAAGACGATGCCCTTTGACGTGGTTCTACTGGATTTAAACCTGGACGACAGTACGGGCTTTGCGACATTCGAAGCCGTCCACAACGCCGCGCCCAGCGTGGCGATCCTGGTGATGAGCGGGTCTGACGACGAAGAGCTGGCCGTCCGGACGGTCCGGGAAGGCGCGCAGGACTATCTTGTAAAGGGTTCATTTGACCGGAGACTTTTATTCCGCTCCATTCGCTACGCCTACGAGCGCAACCAGACCGAAGAAGCGTTAAGGCAAAGTGAAGCTACCGTCCGGGCGATTTTTGAAAGCTCACTGGATGGAATCGTGATCGTGAACGACGCGGGCATCTGTCTGGAAGCTAACGTTGCCGCCGCTACGTTGTTCGGAATGGCACGGCAAGACCTGGGCGGCAACAGTATTCAGCGTTTTACCGAGGCAGAGTTTGACAAAGAGTGGACACGGTTCCGTAGCGAAGGAACCGGACGCGGCCAGTTCTGGGTGCGCCGTGAAGACGCGTCCCGACGTTTGCTGGACTGCAGTTTCAGAGCCGATATTCTTCCGGGACAGCATTTGTGTGTGCTGCGCGACATTACCGAGCAACAAAGTCTGGAAGAGCAGCTGCGGCAATCGCAGAAGATGGAAGCTGTGGGCCGGCTGGCTGGAGGCGTAGCGCACGACTTCAACAATATCCTGGGAATCATTAGCGGCTACGCCGAGTTGATGCAGATGAGCTCAAACGACGCAGCGCTGACTGACCGGACCGGCAAAATACTTGCGGCCACGCGAAAAGCGTCTGCGCTGGCCAAGAAGCTTCTGGCTTTTGGACGCAAGCAATTCCTGTCACCCCAGCTGTTGGACTTGACTTCCGTACTGGGCGAAGTGGACAGCATGGTCCGCTGCATGATGGGTTCGGGAACGCAATGTGTTGTCCAGACGGGGGAGCACCTTGGTCTGGTAAAAGCCGATCAAGGCCAATTAGAGCAAGTCATCTTGAACCTGGCCGCCAATGCCCGTGATGCAATGCCCAGCGGAGGAACCCTCACCATTCGCGTGGAAAACTACACCAGCAGCGGTGTGCCCGTGGAAGTTCCAGTTGGCGATTACGTTATGCTCTCTGTCAGTGACACCGGCGTAGGAATGGACGCGGAGATCCAATCTCTTATGTTCGAGCCGTTTTTTACAACAAAGAAAACCGGCTCAGGGCTGGGACTCGCCACCGTGTATGGAATTGTGGCCCAGAGCGGTGGAACCATCACTGTGCAGTCGGCGCCTAATGAAGGATCGACTTTCCGGATCTATCTGCCTGTTGCGGACCGTGAGGAATGTCCGGCCGCCGCTCCCGCAGGCCAGATCGTTCCGGCGCTCAAGGGGCGCGGCACGATACTGCTGGTGGATGACGATGACCGGCTTCGAGAAGTCGTCGGAGAGTATCTCCACGGCTGTGGCTACGCGGTCTTGAAGGCACGAGACGGCAAGGAGGGCATCGAGATGGCCGACGCCTGCTCCGGACTGATCGAGGTTGTGATTTCTGACATTGTCATGCCCAAAATCCACGGAGGTGGCCTGCTGAACCATCTGAGCAAGACCCGCCCGGAAACCCGCATCCTGATCATTTCAGGGCATGCCGATGACGCAGCGGTCAATCATGGGATTCATCTCGAAACCACTTCGTTCCTGCAAAAGCCTTTCAATTTCCAGACGTTGGGCGTCAAACTTCACGCGCTGATGGAACGGCCTGTTGCCAGGAACTAGCAAACGCCTCTGCATGCAGCCTTTGGCCGCGCCAAGACGAAACATATTCGCTTTGTGTTACAGTCAGACCATAGTCCCATGGCGGACAAATCCAACGCCTCTTCTCGCTGGCTTGACCTTCTGTGGGTGCTCTTTCTCGTTGGGCTCGCGTTCCTTCCGCCGAACAACGAGCCGCATAAGTTAATCATCCTTGCGATTGTCGGCGTCTTTCAATTACTGGAAGCCCGCGTGCTTCAATGGGCGCCAACCAGAGGACGATACTATGTTGTCCTGATCAAGCTGGGCCTAGCCACCATTCTCATCAATCACACGTTCGGCGTGGCCATCAACAGCAGCTATTATCCGATTTTTTATCTGCCCATCATGACGGCGGCCATGTACTTTGGGCCGGTAGGCACGCTGCTGTGGACATCGCTCGCGTCCGCAGCGTACTGCTCTTATCTTTTTCCGGTCCAGGCTGTGGGAGTCCCCTGGTGGCTCGCCAGACTCATGGGGGCTGGCTCCGAGTCGGCAGTATTCACGATTGATGCCGCAGGAATATCTGAGCTGGCGATGCGCATTCTATTTTTCTTTCTTGTCGGGATGATCGTGAACCGTTTTGTGATGGAGTATCGCATTCAGGTCCACCGCTATCAGGAGTTGACGGAGATGCTAACCGCGACCAATCTGAGCTTGAAGCAGGCCCAGGCAGACGCGCGCAGGGCGGAAAGGCTCGCGGCACTGGGACAGCTCTCGGCCGGCCTGGCCCATGAAATACGTAATCCGTTGAGCGTGATCAAAGGCTCGGCGGAAATATTGATGCAAAAACTTGCCGCCTCAGAAGCTTTGGCTAAAGAACTGGCCAGCTACATCTACACCGAAGTTAATCGTCTCAGTGCATTAGTAAGCCGCTTTCTGGACTTTGCCCGGCCATCGCGATTGGCACTGGAAGCCCGAGACCTTACGATGGTCGTTGGGAGAGCGCTCAAAGCAGTGACCGACCATGGTGCCACCGCCAACGTGGTCATTGAGCGTGAGTATGCACCGGACCTTCCCCAGGTGATGATCGACGAAGAGCTTTGCGAACAAGTATTCGCAAACTTGCTGCTCAATGGCTGCCAGGCCATGGGCGAACAAGGAGGCACGTTGCGCATACGGCTCAAGGCCGGCAGTCCCTGGGGAACAACCGTAATCGCGGAGATCGAAGACACCGGTCCGGGCATTGCGCCGGAAATGAAGGAACAGATTTTTAACCCTTTTGTCACTACAAAGAAGTCAGGAGTCGGACTGGGCCTGGCTATTGTCTCCAAGATTGTGGATGCACACGGCGGTTCGGTGCAGGTGGTCTCGGCGCCCGGACAACCAGGAGCATGCTTCCGGGTTACATTGCCTGCGTCGCGCGAGAAGGCCTAGGGGCCATTCTCAGCTTAGTGGCCACCTTGCTGCGCCAGACCGATACGTACAAAAAGTATTACTCCGGCGGGATGTTGGCCGTAGATGGGTGTTAGAAAAGCCGGCTTGCCGTAGAACATGACTTGCCCACCGACCGCCGTGGATAGCCGGGGAATAACGTTGATCTCGCGATCATATCCGGCGGTGTATGCCTGAATTCTGGCCAGGAATGTTTCCTGAAACCCGGGTGGTTCCAACTGCCGGCCGAGTAAAAGTTCATTGGTCCGGTCAAGGTTCTCCGCTCGTCCCCATACACGGTTCCTGGTCAGGAATCGCAAAGTTGATTCGGCCAGATATCCGTTGGAATTTCCTCCATCGCGGAGTGAATGATTTCTCCCCCAGAGCAGCGTGGTTGTCCAACTGCCGTTTTGAAAATTGCGGTTGTACATGACGGATGCAGTCATCCGCGCGATGTCCTCCGCCGGATGCAGTGCTTCAGGACTAGTCAAATGCGCAAAAGAATACTGCGCGCTCCAATTTTGCTTCGGCTGTACAGTGAGTCGCGTGGACCACGAGTCGATCTTGCCGGAATCAATGTCCCAGCGAAATTCATCCGGCTCGCGTCCGTGGAAGCCCGATGCTTCAATCCGGAATAACTTGTAAGCCAGCCCGACGGTGACTACATCGCTGGCAATATGAGTTGAGTCCTGCAAGTGATGTCCGAGGGGCGCCGCCGGATCCTCGGAGGCTGAGGCCCGATGCGGGTAAGCAGTAGGTCCCATCGCCGGATCGCCAACCGGCGCCGCGTAGAAGGAGAGCAGCGCGTTTTCGCCCAACTTCACGTCATACAGGGCGGCGAGCTCCATAAAGAAGTCATGAGGATGCTGGCCATCATTCAGCGGACGTCCAAACGCCGTCTCGCCCTGCTGGAACAATTGCGGATAGTAACGGCCGGTCACCGTAGCCGGTTCCAAGCTCACCATGGCTCTGAGGGTCAGTTGTCCTGGTCCCCACTGGCGCTGCGCCATGAACATGGACCAATTCGTAGAAAAGACTTTATCGGCGCCGCGCGGGCCGCTCTGTTCGATTGCGCTTAGGAAATACTGCCCGTGGAGCATCAGCATCCAATTACTCTTCATGGTCATCAGCATCGGGACCTGGATCGAATTCGGCTCAACCGAGGTGCCGGATGATTCGCGATGCAGGAGTGTGTCAATAAAAGTAGACGACTCTGTGTGCATGTGGTCATGCTGCATTGATTGGGTTTCTTGACTTTGCGGGTCCGCGGGCGTTCGGGGTTGCTCCTTATGGCTGGAGTGGTCAGCTTGAGCAATTGCCGCAGGCAACCAGCCCAGTAGTGCACATCCCAAAAAGAACGAAGATAGTATGGCCGGATTCTTCATGTTATGTCCCTGCCGCCCAAATAGCGGCTTGTTAGAAGTGATGAATCCTGAGATGCAGTGGAATGCCTGACACTTGTGAGAGACCACAAGGACACACTCCACGGACGATCCCAGCGTTTAAGAGATCTGCAGAAGGTAAGGGCTATCTAGATGCGCTGGATCAGTGTCCCGGGAGGGCCGGTAGATTTTGCGGAAACAGGTGCGGGAAGGGCCAATGAGCATATCTGCTGAAGGTCAGCTTCGTTCCCGTGCCACGTTGCAGGGATTGGAGGCGGCGCATAAATTGCCGCTGCCACTGCATATTGAGAATGCAGCGGCGCGCAGCAGGAGTGTGATTGCGTTGGAGAAGCGGGCGCTTCCGGCGCACTCGGCTCCTCGTCGTGGCAACTCGAGTCCTGAGTGAGCTTGGCAATAGGGATGTTTTCAGCAGGGAGTTGCGCGAAGCAGCAGACTTGAAACACGAAAACTGCTGCCAGCGTTATCGCCGCAATCTTGCCGCTTAGAAACGATTTGTTTGCGATGAACATTGCCGTCTTGCCTTCAGGCCTCTTCTAAATGATATCAGTATCAAGCTGTGCGCGTGCACCTAGTGAGCGCTGGCCTTAAGAGCATCGCCGGTGTGATGATCTTCGATTTGAAATCGGAGAAAATCATGAACTGCGCGCAGAGCGCTCGAATCCGCGGTCTTGATCCGAACACGCGCTCCGCCTTCAATCTCCTCATACTGGTAGGAAATTACGGTACTCTTTTCCTTCATGACGGAAACCCCGGGCGGCACCTGGTCATGAACGAACATAGGAATGGCAAAGTCGCCGTTGGAAAAAAGCGTTGCGATGTGCGTCAAATGAGACCGGATAGCCTGAAGGTTTGTGAGATCATGGGCGTCATTGACAGTAACCTCAATCGCGCCACCGTCAGCGTAAAGCCGGAAGTGGTGGGTCGTCTTGTCATGTGGAAACCCCATCGCCTGATCGCCGTTTTTCTCCACGTCGGCCTGGTGGGTTTGTTTTAAGTGTTCCTTATGCATTGGACACGACTGCATGTCTTGCGCTGCCAGTTGTATGCCAAAGCACAGTAGAAATGCTGCTAGTGTTTTCATGGTTTTTCTCTCCTTTGAAATCTGTGGGAAAGCTTTGCTGAACCTCCCAGGACATCCGTGAGGGTGGTCAATAAATGGGACTTCTGCCCCGGCCCTGCTTTCCGGATGCGTACCTTCCAGTCTGCCAGCAACTTTTTCAAATCTTTTTCCGTCTTCCTGAGAATCTTGAGGTCTTTCTGGACTGCGATCAGTTTTTCTTCTGTAAGTTCGTAGACCTGGTGACACGGCGCTCCGCCTGCATCTCGCGCTCTCAGAATGTCTGACAATTCTGCCAGCGTGAATCCAATGCGGAGTGCTCTTTGCACAACCCGCACGCGTTCAATGGCATCTTCTGGATAGACCCTGTAGCCCGAATCGGTTCGCAGGGCTTTCGGCAGAATTCCTATTCTTTCGTAATGCCGTATGGTATCCGGGCTCATTCCAGTTGCTTTCGCGAGCGTCCCTGAACGAAGGGTCTTTCCAGCGCTTTCGTGCTTCATGAGAGAAGTATCAACCCTGGAATGCATTCCAGAGTCAAGCATTTTCTGGAATGACGGAAATGGCCAGATTTCCCTATACTGGTGTCCCTGCTGTTGAAGGAGGTTGCGCGTGTTTATCAGAAATTCAGCCAAGGTGATACTTCCATCTGTCTTCGTTGTCGTTTTGACGGCTTCCGTCTTTGGGCAAGCTGCTTCGAGGCCGGCGCAAGCATCCACGGACGCTCCCCTGACAATTACTCTTCAGGATGCCCTCGAGCGCGCCCGCGCCAATAGTGTTCCATTTCATGCGGCGCTGACGGACCACGGAGTGGCGCGTCAAGACAAAGTCCAGGCCCGCGCGGCGCTGCTGCCCAGTGTGAACTTCACCAACACAGCGACATACACACAAGGCAACGGCACCAGCTCCGGAGTTTTTCTGGCCAACAACGGGGTGCATGAGTATCTGAGCCAGGCCGATGTTCATGAAGCGTTCACGTTCGCTGGACTCAGCGACTTAAAGCGCACCGGCGCCCTGGAAGCCGTGGCTAAAGCAAAAGCCGAGATCGCGGCCCGTGGGCTGGTGGTCACGGTGGTGCAATCGTATTACGGGCTGGTTGCTTCGCAACGCAAGTATGCCAACACCCAACAAGCGGCGACCGAAGCCCAGCACTTCCTGGAGCTCAGTCGTAAATTGGAAAAAGGCGGGGAAGTGGCTCATTCTGACGTGATCAAGGCCCAGATCCAGGCCCAGGACCGGCAGCGCGATCTGCGCGAAGCGCAATTAGCCATGGAAAAGAGCCGCCTGGAACTGGCGGTGCTTCTGTTTCCCAATTTCACCGAAAATTTCACCGTGGTCGACGACCTGGATTTGGCGCCGCCGCTGCGCAGCTTTGACGATATTCTCGTGCCGGGCAGGAAAGGAACCCTGACCTGCGGGTTGCCTCTTCTTCCCTCCGGGCTGCCCGATATGAGGTGCTCTCAGCGCGGGCGGGTTATCTTCCAAGTCTCACCCTGGATTACTTCTACGGAATTGACGCTGCCCACTTTGCACTACACGAGACCGTCGCGAATCCCCAGCCGCCTCCGGATTTCATCCGCGTGAACAACCTGGGCTATTCCGCAGTGGCGAGTGTGAACCTGCCCATCTGGAATTGGGGATCCACGCACAGCAAAGTTGTGCAAGCGGACCTCAAGCGCAAGCAGGCCGAGCGGGAACTGTCTCTCGCTCAGCGCAAGCTGCTGGCCGATATTCGCGGTGTCTATGGCGAAGCGGATGCGGCGCATTCCGAACTTGAGCTGCTCAAGAGCTCTGCTGAACTGGCGGCGGAAAGCTTAAGGCTTACCACGCTGCGTTATCAGGGTGGGGAATCGACAGTCCTCGAAGTGGTGGACGCCCAAAACACATTGACTCAGGCGCGCAATGCTTACGACGACGGCGTGGTACGCTACCGGACGGCACTGGCCAATCTGCAAACCCTAACGGGTACAATGTAACGTCAACTTCATCTATGAGAACGAAATCGATATACCCTTCGCAAAAAACGATCAGCATCATTACGGGAATGGCCCTTCTGCTTTTTGTTGCGGGATGCAAGAGCAGAGACAAAGAAGCTGAGGTTGTGGTGTCTGTACAGGCGGCCACCGTGCAAAAGGCCGATATTTCACGCACAGTGAACGCCGATGCGGCAATTTTTCCTGCCGCACAGTCTGTGATCACTCCGAAAATCAACGCTCCCGTAAGAACGTTTTATGTCACGCGCGGCCAGAAGGTCCACCAGGGCCAACTGCTGGCAGTGCTTGAGAACAAGGACCTTGCCGCCGCCGCTCTGGACAATAAGGGGTCTTTTGAGCAGGCCCAGGCGACTTACGCGACCAGCGTGGGCGCCACTCTGCCGGAAGACATGCAAAAAGCTGATTTGGAAACCAAGTCAACCAAGGAAGCGCTGGACGCCCAGCAAAAGCTGTATGACAGCCGTGAGAACCTCTTCAATCAGGGCGCGTTGCCACGCAAAGACCTGGACCAGGCGAGAGTCGCGCTGGTTCAGGCAAAAAGCCAATACGAACAAGCTAGGAAACATCGGGACTCTTTGAACGTGCTCGTGAAGGAACAGACGCTGAAGTCAGCGGGCGGCCAACTTACTTCGGCGCAGGGCAAATATTTTGGCGCGCAGGCCCAGCTCAGCTATTCGGAAATTCGCAGTCCGATTAATGGCGTGGTCACGGACCGTCCTCTGTATCCGGGAGAAATGGCTTCCTCCACCTCGCCGCTCATTACCATCATGGACGTGAGCGGCATCATCGCCAAAGCGCACATACCGCAAGCCGACGCGCAACTGTTACATAAGGGCGATGCAGCCACGGTTCAGGTCCCCGGGCTTGATCCAGTCTCAGGGAAAGTGACCGTGGTGAGTCCGGCGCTTGACCCGAACAGCACAACCGTTGAAGTCTGGGTGGAAGCCAAGAATCCCGAACAGAAACTGCGTCCGGGAACTACCGCACGGATTTCCGTGACCGCGGAGACTGTCCACGATGCGTTGGTAGTGCCTGTGTCCGCCCTTCTCAACACAACCGGCGACACGTCACAAGTGATGGTGATCAACGCCGAGGGAAAAGCAGAAAGCCGCGATGTAAAGATCGGGATCCAGACGCCGGAACTGGTGCAAATTGTGTCCGGACTCAAAGCGGGAGAGCAAGTCGTGACCCATGGCGCCTATGGCCTGCCTGACAAGACCAAGGTCAAGGTTGAGAAGCCTGCGCCTGCGGGCGATGCTGGTAAAGACAGCAAGGAGAAGGACTGACCAGCATGGCCGAAAACTCCAAGAGCAGGAATAGTGGCGAATCCGCTGTTGTCTCCTGGCTCTCCCAGAATTCCAAGACTGTGATCTTTTTGATCGTGGCGGTAGCGCTCGTTGGTGCTTATCAGGCCCTTACAATTCCAGTGGCAGTTTTCCCTTCCACTGATTTTCCCCGAAACGTAATCGGCATTGACAACGGAGTGATGCCTATTGACCAGATGATGGTGACCGTCACCCGTCCGGTGGAACAGGCGGTCAACAGCGTGCAGGGTCTGGAAACAGTGCGTTCGATCACCAGCCGTGGCACGGCGGAAATTGACCTCTTCTTCAACTGGCAAGTAGACATGTTCCAGACGCTGCAGCTTGTGGACGCGGCGCTGTCCAAAGTGCAGCCGGAACTTCCTTCCGGAACGAAGATTGAGAGCCACCGCCTTACTTTCGCGTCCTTCCCGATTCTCGGCTACAGTCTGACCTCCGACAGGATCTCGCAGACGCAGCTTTGGGAGATGGCCACGTACGAGATAGCGCCGCGCTTGAACCGTACGAATGGTGTCGCCACTGTGGTTGTACAAGGCGGCGCTGAGCCAGAGTTTCAGATCACGCCAGACCCGGCGAAGCTACTGGAAACTTCGGTCACCGTCACCGATATTCTGAACGCGGTCAAGGCCACGAATCTTATTGATTCGCCTGGATTGTTCGAGAAGAACCATCAACTGGTGCTGGGCTTAGTTAACGGCCAAGCGCGAAGTGCTGAGGACCTGGCACAGACCGTCGTCAAGAACACGCCGGCCGGTGTTCCTGTTCGCATTGGCGACGTGGCCGTTGTGGACCATTCGGTCAAACCCCTGTACACCATCGTTCGCGCCGATGGAAAGCCCGCAGTGCTGCTGAACGTCAATCGCCAGCCCGACAGCAATACGGTCGTGGTCGCAAATGAGGTGCACGCTGAAATAGATTGTATTCGCGCCTATCTGCCTCCGGGAGTGAAGCTGACGCCGTTTTATGACCAGTCGGGGATTGTGCAGGATTCCATCAAGAGCGTCCGCGATGCTATTTTTTTGGGACTGCTGCTCTCTGCGGTCGTGCTGGTTTTATTTCTTCACGATTGGCGCACGTCGATCATCGCGGGCCTGGTGATTCCCGTGACCATCATGGTGACCTTTATCGTGCTCAAGCTGCTGGGTCAGAGTTTCAACCTCATGACTCTGGGAGGCTTAGCGGCAGCGGTCGGGTTGGTCATTGATGACGCAATCGTGGTTGTTGAGAACATCGTGCTTCACCGGGATGCCGGACAAGGAAAGATTGAGGCCATCCGGAGCGCCCTGTCTGAAATTACAATTCCTCTCGTTGGCTCGACGCTCACGCCGATCGTCGTCTTTTTACCGTTAATTTCCATGACCGGCGTAAACGGTACGTTCTTTCGTGCTCTGGCGCTGACCATGTGCGCAGCACTGCTTACGTCGCTAGTCCTTGCGCTGACGTGGACCCCTACTCTCAGTCTCCTCCTGTTGCGGCACACCAGTGAAGCCGCGCCACCAGCCAGCAACGAGCCTGGCCATCCGGACGATGAGATTCGAAAACTCATGGCGGCGGAGGAAGCTTCCATGAAGGGCTTCTTTGGCCGTATCATCCACTTCTACGAACGCTGGTTGCGCCGGGCATTAGAACATCCGCGCTGGCTCGCAGCAAGTGTATTGCTGCTGATCATTGTCTCCGGCCTCTGTTTCCATTTTCTGGGCAGCGATCTTTTGCCGGAAATGGACGAAGGCGGTTTCATTGTTGACTATCTCACGCCCGCCGGCAGCTCACTGCAAGAGACCAACCGCGTAGTTTCGCACCTCGAGCAGATACTCCGGGAAATTCCGGAAGTTGAGAGCACCTCCCGCCGCACCGGCCTGCAACTGGGGCTGGCGGCCGTAACCGAGGCGAATAGTGGCGACGTCTCCGTAAAACTCAAAGCCAAGAGGAGCCGTGCGATCGACGAAATCATGGATGATGTCCGGGCAACGGTGAAAAAAGAAGAGCCCTCGCTGGACATTGACGTAAAGCAGCAACTCCAGGACATGATCGGCGACCTGACCGGTGCGCCCCAGCCGGTGGTGATCAAGCTCTTTTCGGAAGACGTAAATCTGCTAGGCCAAACATCGCCGCGCGTGAAGGATGCCATTGGAAAGATCAGTACTGTTGTAGACCTGAAGGATGGGATCGAAGACACTACCAGTGGTCCGACCGCCGAATTCAGGATCAATCCAACCATAGTCGCCAAGGCAGGTTTCACCGCGGAGGAGGTTTCCACCGACGCTACCGCAATTTTGCAAGGCGTTCCGGCGGGAACACCGTTGGTTTCCAACAACCGCGCCTATACCATCCGGGTACGCCTGCCTGAGCAGAACCGCGCGTCTCTCCAGACGATGAGTGACACCCTGCTGACAAGTTCGACCGGCAAAACCGCAACCCTGGGCACCCTGGCCCAGATATCCGAGTCTCCGGGACAGACCGAAATCATCCGGGAAAACCTGCAACGCCTGGTGGCAGTATCGTCAAGATTGAGCGCCAACGAGAGTCTGGGCAGTGGAGTGGCCAAGGTGAAGAAAGTGGTGGCGGACATGCATCTGCCTTCCTCCATTCGCATTGTGTATGGAGGCCTCTACGCGCAGCAGCAGAAAGATTTTCACGATATGGCTGTAGTCCTGCTCCTGGCCATTGTGCTGGTGTTCACTGTTTTGCTCTTTGAGTTCCGCAGCTTCTCGGCGCCTATCGCAATCCTGAGCTCTGCCTTGTTGTCCATTGCAGGAGTGTTCTTCGCTCTGGTGATCACCGGAATGACAGTGAATCTAGCTTCAATTATGGGCATGATCATGGTGATCGGTATTGTGGCCAAAAACGGAATCTTGCTGCTGGATGCCAATCATAAGTTCGCTGCTGTGGGATTCGCGCCGGAAGAAGCCATGATCCAGGCGGGACGCCGTCGGCTGCGTCCTATCGTAATGACTGCCCTGGCGTCCGTGGCCGGAATGCTGCCGTTGGCTCTCGCTCTGGGCGCCGGTTCGCAGATGCTCCAGCCGCTGGCTATTGCCGTGATCGGAGGAATTCTGATCTCCATGGTGCTGTCGCTCATCGTGACTCCTGCTGTGTTTTTCTATATGACGAAGAAGCAGCAGACAGCAGCCAGTTAAGCTAAGCCATTGCAGTTGCTTTTCATGATGTTCCGGTTTAGAGTCTTTTGGTTCTAATGCAACGCTTCGTTTCAATCACGACCATGGCAGCGTTGGTTGCGGCGCTGGTCTCACCCGCCATGCCCAAGTCCCACGCTGAAACCGGGACGCGTATGGTATGCCATCATGCCCCGGTGACGTACGCCCATCACTGCGCCGGAATGCAAGCCATAGGCGATTCGCAGCCAGAAGAAGCTCCGCCACAATCATCCACCTTCAGCGGCAACGAGACAGGGAGCTGCCCCATGGATTGCTGTTGCTGCGTGCAGGCCAATTTCGGCAAGAATGCTGCGCTTGTTCCAAGGCCATGGAGTGACG
>WNFI01577526.1_pt1 | contig 20928 bp, 12 predicted proteins | sample 5400471 | NCBI WGS metagenome assembly WNFI01 (sample SAMN13153348, study PRJNA577476) | soil metagenome | isolation source: 100 cm saprolite on Douglas fir-dominated hillslope | place: USA:California | collected 2013-09-17
TCGAGCCTCGTGCAGGTCACCAACCTCGGAATCTCCGTTAAGGACAGTCCGCAGAACACCCTCGTCTTCGTTACCCGCCTCGACAACGCGGCGCCGGTGTCCGGGGCCCACGTATCGATCGTCGTCCCGGACGGCAAGGCGGTGTGGACCGGCACGACTGGCGCCGACGGTATCGCGGTCGCGCCGCAGACGCGGCTGCGCGACCCCAGCAAGTGGTCCGCGCTCGCCTTCATCGTCACGGCGGAGAAGGACGGCGACGTCGCCTACGCCGGCAGCGACTGGAACGACGGCATCCTGCCCTGGGAATTCAGCCTGAATCTCGATCTCGAGGAAGCAGAGCCGCTGCTGCGTGGCACCGTGTTCACGGATCGCGGCGTTTACAAGCTTGGCGAAGAGGTCCACTTCAAGGCAATCCTTCGCAACAACACCCCCGGCGGGGTGCGCCTGCTGCCCGACGGCACTTCGGTGCTCGTCTCCGTTCGCGACAGCCGTAACAAGCTCGTCGATGAACGAATTGTCAAGCTGAACGCGTGGAGCACGGCGGAATGGACGCTGACCGTCCCCGCCGAAGGCGCACTCGGAAACTATTCCGTGCGGGCGATCCTCGAAACCGATCGGCCAAAGACGCCGGCAAAGGACACCGGCTCGGAGGAGCGCGAAGATCGCTACGACCGCGAGTACAAGAAGACGGTCAACGGTTCCTTCCTGGTGGCCGCGTACCATCGCCCGGACTTCCGGGTAGACGTCACGCTGACCGGGGATTCCCGGATCGCCGGCGACGGCCTGAAAGGGGTCATCACGGCGCGGTACCTGTTCGGTGCGCCAATGGGAAAACGTCCCACGCGCTGGGCGCTCACGCGGACGCCGGTCTATTCGGCGCCTGCGGCCGTGACGGAGAAGTTCCCGTCCGAGCGATGGACGTTCGTTGGCTATCCGGACGCCGAAAGCCGCGCGGGCAAAGCCGAGATGGGATCGGATGGTGCGCCATTGACGGCGGCGGGTCAGCTCGCCCTGGCGCTCGACACCGACGCGAAGGCGGGCCTGCCGTACTCGTACACGCTCGAAGGGGACGTCGAGGACGTGTCGCGGCAGCACATCGCGAACCGCGCCAGCCTGGTCGTGCATCCGGCGCCGTGGTACATCGGCATCAAGCAGCTGCCGCTGTTCGGCGACCAGCGTGACGGTCTCAAGACGGAATTCATCGCCGTCGGACTCGACGGCGCGCCGGTGCCGGGGGTCAAGATCGACGTCACCCTGACGCAGATTCAATGGACGAGCGTGCGCCGGTCGGAAGGCAACGGATTCTACGCGTGGGAGAGCCAGCGCAAGTTGGTGCCGTCGGGCGAATGGCAGCTGACCAGCGCATCCGGACCGGTGCCATTGACCGCGGAGCTGCCGGCTGGCGGTTACTTCGTTCTCGAGGCGACGGCGGACGCCGGCCAGGGACGCTTCACCGTCACGCGCGAATCGTTCTACGCCCTCGGGCGCGGCTACACCGCCTGGCAGCGCTACGACCACAACCGGATCGATCTCGTCGCCGAGCGGAGCACCTACAAGCCGGGCGACACCGCCCGCATCATGATCCAGTCGCCATGGGAGCAGGCGACGGCGCTGGTGACGACGGAGCGGGAGGGCATCCGGACGCACCGCCAGTTCGCGCTCACCTCGACGCAGCAGTCGATCGACATCCCGATTACCGAAGACGCCATCCCCAACATTTACGTGTCGGTGCTCCTCGTCAAGGGGCGAACGCGCAGCGAGGTGGGGAACATCCAAGGGGCCCCACCGAGCGAAGTGAATGATGACCCTGCCGATCCGGGCAAGCCTGCCTTCCGGCTCGGGTACGTGCAGCTCTCGGTGGAGGACTCGAGCAAGCGCCTGACGGTCGCGGTCGTCGCCAACAAGGAAGAATACCGGCCGGCCAACACGGCTACGGTGACGCTCGACGTCAAGGACAGGCAGGGAAAAGGCGCCGCAAGCGAAGTGACCCTGTGGGCCGTCGACTACGGCGTGCTGTCGCTGACCGCGTTCCGCACGCCTGACGTGCTCCGGTCCGTGTACGTGAAGAAGGCGCTGCAGGTCCTCACGGAGGACACGCGCCAGAAGATCATCTCCCGCCGCGTGGTCACGCCGAAGGGAGACACGGCCGGCGGCGGCGGCGGAGTGGCCGGAGGCGTCAGTTCCGTGCGGCAGGACTTCCGCGTGCTCGCCTTCTGGATCGGATCCGTCACGACCGACGCGCGCGGCCACGCGACGGTGGACGTGAAGCTCCCCGAGTCGCTGACGACGTATCGGATCATGGCGGTTGCGGGCGACCGCAGCTCCCGGTTCGGATCCGCGGACGGCGAGATCCGCATCAACAAGCCCGTCACCCTGAAGGCAGCGTTCCCGAGGTTCCTGGCGGTCGGCGACAAGGCGTCGTTCGGCGCGGTCGTGACCAGCCAGTTGAAGACGGCGGGGACCGCCACGGTGACCATCGAGAGCCTCGACCCGGAGGTCTTGCAGTTCGGGACGACGGTCCCGCAGACGGTCGACGTTGCCGCGGCCGGCTCCGTGGAGGTACGGTTCGACGCGGCAGGGCGGTCCACCGGCCGCGCGCGCGTGAAGATGACGGTGAAGCTCGGCGGCGAGACCGATGCGTTCCAGGACGTCATTCCGGTCGAAGTCCTGGTTTCTCCCGAAACGGTGTCCGCGATTGGCGAAGCCGGGGGATCGAGTCCGACGGCCGCGGAACGCGTGAAGCTGCCGGCGGGTGTCGTCACCACGTTCGGCGGGCTGCACGTGGACCTCGCGTCCACGGCGCTGGTTGGTCTCGGCGAAGGGGCGCGCTACCTCGTCGAGTACCCGTACGGCTGCGCTGAGCAGCGTGGATCGCGGGCGCTTGCGCTCCTGTTGTCCGCCGATCTTGGCGAGGCGTTCAAGCTCCCCGGCATCGACGCCGCGCACGCGCGCGCGACGGTGCAGTCGGCGCTGAAGGAGCTGGAGCGCTTCCAGTGCGAAGACAGCGGCGGCTTTGCCTATTGGCCGGGCGCGTGCGGGACCACGTCCCCGTACCTGACGGCGTACCTGCTCCACGTATTCAAAGTCGCCTCGAACATCACGCGGCTCTATGGCTACCGTGACCGGATGCCTGTCTTTGCGCTCGCCTACCTGCACGATGCGCTGGTGGCGAAGGGAGAAGGTGGCGGCGTGCGCTCGACGGAGCTCGAGCGGCGGATCGCGATCGCCATTCTTCCGGAGGCAGCGACCGCCCACGTCGAAGAGCTGAACGATCCCTATCTCATGTGGTTCTGGAGCTCGAACGTGCGCTCAACCGCCATCGCTCTGAACTCCCTGATCAAGGCGAACGCTCCCGGCGCGCAATACCGCGGCATGGTCGCGTGGCTCCTCCAGGCCCGCCAGGATGGACGCTGGAGCAATACGCAGGAAAATGCGCTGGCGCTGGAATCGCTGGTCTCGTACTACCGCCGCTTCGAGCCGTCGGTGCCCAGCTTCACGGCGGTCGCGAAGCTGGGCGAGGCGCAACTGGCCAGCGCGCCGTTCGAGGGGCGCTCCACCGAGGCGAAGGCCACGGACGTGCCGATGGCGAAGCTGCTGGCATCCGCACCGGCCGGCACGGAACAGCCGCTGACCTTCACCCGCACGGGCGCGGGGACGCTGTTCTACGCCGTGCGGCTGCGCTACGCCGTCGATCAACTCTTCCAGCAGGGTGACGACCGGGGCATCCGGATCGCGCGCGCCTACGCGCCCTACGTCGAGACCGGCACGCGTCCGGCGGCGGCGTCGTTCAAGGCGGGTGACATGGTCCGCGTGACGCTGACGCTGAACCTGACGAAAGAGCGCCGGTTCGTCGCCGTCACCGACCCGCTGCCCGCCGGCTTCGAGCCGGTCGAGTCATGGTTCGCCACGTCGGTAGCGGCACTCGCGAAGCAGCAGGACCGCGGGGACTCAGGCGGTGGTTGGTTCGACTGGTGGCAGCGCGGAGGCTTCGACCACGTCGAGCGCCACGACGATCGAATCCAGTTGTTCGCAACCCGGCTCGGCGAAGGGCGTCACGCGTTCACCTACGTGGTTCGCGCCACTACGGCGGGCTCCTTCCGCACCGCTCCCGCGCACGCGGAGGAGATGTATGAACCCGAGGTCTTCGGACGGACAGCAACGGCGGTGGTCGAGGTCAGGAAGCAGTAGTGCTGAAGGTGCTGAAGTTGTGTCGGCGGATACTCGCGCCCGGGTTGGCCGTCGTGCTGGCCGCGGGCCTGTGGATCCGGTGCGCGCCGATCCCGAGTGGATTACTCGAAGGCATTGACATGGCGTCGTCGGTCGTCGTGGATCGGCACGGGCGCGTCTTGTACGAGGCGCTCTCGACAGATGGTGCGCGCGTGCGGCCGCTGGGTGCCGATGGCGTTCCGGCGGTGCTGGCGGCGGCGACGATCGCGGCGGAGGATCGGCGTTTCCACGCGCATCCAGGGGTCGATCCGCTATCGCTCCTGCGGGCGGCGCGGCACAACCTCGGCGAAGGACGCATCGTCGAAGGGGGCTCGACGATTACGCAGCAGGTCGCGAAGCTCCTGATCCAGCGCCGGGAAGGGATGCACCACCGCGGCGCCGCCATGAAAGTGCGCGAAATGGTGCTGGCGCTGCGCCTCGAGCACCGTTTCACCAAACGCGAAGTCCTGGCGATGTACTTGAATCTGGCGGCGTACGGCAACCAGACCGCCGGCGCCAGCCGCGCGAGCCAGTTGTACTTCGGCGTCGATCCATCCATGCTGACGCCGGCGCAGGCGGCGTTCCTCGCGGCGCTGCCCCAGCGTCCGAGTGCGTTCAATCCCCTGAAGAACATGACGGCCGCTCGCGTGCGGCAGCAGACGGTGCTGCGCCGCATGGCCGCGGCCGGCGCGCTGAGCCCCGAGCGGCTGCGCGAAGCGCGCGCCGAACAACTGGTCCTGCGCCCCGGGCCCGGCGGCTTCAGCGCGCCGCATTTCGTTGAGATGGTTTCCGCCTTGGCCAAGGCGACGGCGGACGAGCGCGGCGGCGCGGCGCCGGCGCGCATCGTGACGACGCTCGACCTCGACCTCCAGCGCGAGGTCGAAGGCATCGTCGCGCACGAGCGCGAATCGCTGAGGGCGCATGGCGCGGCGAACGTCGCGGTTGTCGTCCTCGACAACGCGCGCGGCGAGTGGCTGGCGTGGGAAGGATCCGGCAACTACGGCGACACCAGACATGGCGGCGCGCTCAACGGCCCGCTCGCCCTGCGGCAGCCGGGCTCGGCCCTCAAGCCGTTTACCTATGCGCTTGCCTTCGAGCAGGGCCGGGATCCCGCGAGCGTGCTGCCCGACATCCCCTCGCACTTTCCCACGGCGGAGCCGGGTGTTCTCTACAGCCCCCGCAACTACGACGGCCAGTACCGGGGGCCGCTCCTGGCTCGCCGCGCCCTTGCCGGCTCCGAAAACGTGCCCGCTATTGCGCTCGCGTCCGACGTCGGTGTCAGCACGCTGCTACGCTTCCTCGATCGGGCCGGTCTGTCCACCTTCGAGCGCACGCCCGCATATTACGGTCTCGGCGTCACGCTGGGCAACGCCGAAGTTCGCCTGGATCAGCTCGTCGCCGCGTACGCGATGTTCGCCCGTGGCGGCATCTGGCGAGAGCCGACGCCCCTTCTGGAATCCGGAGATCGCGAAGAGCGACGGGTCGTCAGTCCCCGGACCGCGTTCTGGATCACGGACATCCTCAGCGATCCCGAGGCGCGGGCGTTCACCTTCGGGCGGGGCAACGACCTCGAGTTCCCATTCCCCGTCGCGGCGAAGACCGGCACGTCGCAGGCGTACCACGACAACTGGACGATCGGCTATACCCGCGACGTGACGGTCGGCGTGTGGGTCGGGAACTTCGATCGGACGCCGCTCCACCTGTCCTCGGGCGTGACCGGAGCGGGGCCCATCTTCCACGCCGTCATGATCGCGGCGAACCGCGGACGCGAGTCGATCGGCGCGCACGAGATTCTCCCACCGCCGCCGGACGTCCGCGAAGCGACCATCTGCGCTCTCTCCGGGATGCGCGCGAACCCCTGGTGCCCATCGCGGGCGAGGGAGTGGGTGAGCGCTGGAAGCGAGGAGCTCCCGTGCGCGTGGCACCATCGGAGCGACGAGGGCCTCCTGACGATCTATCCGCCCGAGTACCGCGCGTGGGAGAGTGAGGTCCGGACGCCCACCGCCGCGGCCCGGTCGGCCGTCTCGCCGGCGAACCAGGGGCGGCCTCGCGCCCTTGGCGAACCCCCTGGCCGTCGAAGCCTTGGCGAAGGACGGTTTGCTATCGCCAGTCCTCCCGGCGGCGCGATCTACAGCGTGGACCCGACCCTGCGGCGCGAGTTCCAGGCGCTGCCGCTCCGCGCCGTCACCGGGCGCCCCACGACGGTGACCTGGCTGGTGGACGGCAGGCGCCTCGGCACCGCATCTTCCGAAGGCAGCCTCTCCTGGCCGCTCGCCGTCGGCAAGCACGACATCGAAGCACTCGACGCCGACGGCCGGCGCGCGCGCACGTCCGTAATCGTCAAGTAGCGTTGGCGACCTGAAGCAGCGTCGAAGTGCTGCCTGGTTGAGCTGTCTCTGAGTACAATCGGAGCGATGGTCTTCATCGACGCCATCGATTCGCCGGTCGGCCTCTTGACGATCGCGGAGCGGGCCGGCCACGTATGCCTGCTCCACTTCGGGGCGGACGGTCCCGCCGTGGACGCAATGTTCGAGCGGTGGTATCCGGGCGAGCCGCGGACAAGGCAGCCAATCCCGGGCGTCGCTGCCGTCATGGCGCGGTATTTCACCGGAGAAATCGGCGTACTCGACACCATTCCGGTCGAGCTGAACGGCACGCCGTTTCAGAAGAACGTCTGGCAGGCCCTCCGCCGCATCCCCGGCGGCAGCACTATCTCGTATGCGGAACTGGCCAAGCGCATCGGCGAGCCTTCCGCCGTCCGGGCGGTCGGCACCGCCAACGGCGCCAATCCCGTCGCGGTGATCGTCCCCTGCCACCGCGTGATCGGATCGGACGGCCGCCTGACCGGCTACGGCGGCGGGCTTGACCGCAAGCAGTGGCTTCTGGAGCACGAAGGCGTCGTCCCCCCCACCCTCTTCCCGGGCTATGCCTGAGGTCGATGTCCATCGGCGGCGCGATGCTGTTGCTGCTGTTCTATCGGATGCTGGCGCCGCGCCGGGCGTAGTGGCTGGCGCTGGCAATCGCGGCAATCAAGTCGTCCGCCGTAAACGGCCGGATGACCGCCATACCCTCGGCAGCCGCCGCAGGCGTCGCGTCGCACATCCTTACCACCTGAACGTCGGGATAGTAGCGCCGCACCCGATTGGCAATGGTCTCGCTGAGGCCGTCCGCCATCTGATCCTCGATCACGAGGACGTCGAAGGCCTCCCCCTCCATACACGCGAGCGATGCGTGGCCCGCGTGGGCCGCCGCCGTGACCTTGCAGCCGGCTTTCGCCAGGACCCGCGAGGCGACGGCGCGCAGATCGGCATTGGGACTGACGAAGAGAACAGTAGACATGAGGGTGACGCCCGCGATCGCAATCGCAGTACCGCTTGTTTTCTTAGGAAATTCAAGCAAACCCGACCGCCAACGCGCAACGGCCGTTACGTTCCTGGACACCGCTGACGAAAAGCACACATGCCTCGGCCATTGCGCTCGGACGGTGCGATCGTCGACGCGGCCGGCGGGATCGGACGCCGACATCGCGCAAATTGGATGCACTCTGAAAAAATCTGTGTATCATCATCGCAGTGAGCACCCCGACAACTCGCGCTCGGACGTGGAAGGCGGGAGAGATCTTTACCGTCAACGACGCCACCGAGTTATATGAGGTGGATCGCTGGGGCAAGGGCTACTTCTCCATATCGAACGACGGCCACGTCCTGGCGCACCCGACGAAGGATCCGGCGCGCTCGATCGATCTGAAGCAGCTGACCGATCACCTCATGCTCCGGGGAATCGGGCTTCCGGTTCTCGTTCGCTTTCCCGACATCCTTCGCCATCGGCTCAGCGACATCCATAACGCCTTCAAAACGGCCATCAACCAGCACAGCTACGATGGTCGATACCTCTGCGTTTACCCGATCAAGGTGAACCAGCAGCGCCATGTGGTCGAAGAAGTGCTGGACTTCGGCCGCGAATATGGGTTCGGTCTCGAAGCGGGCTCGAAGCCGGAGCTGCTGGCGGTCATGGCCCAGGCCTACAACGACACGCCAATCATCTGTAACGGGTTCAAGGACGCCGAGTACATCGAGATGGCGATGCTGGCCCAGAAGATCGGGCGCAACGTCATCCCCGTGGTCGAGAAATACACGGAATTGGGCCTGATCCTGAAGTATGCCGAGAAGGTCGGGGTCCGGCCGCAGATCGGCATGCGGGTCAAGCTGGCCGCCCGCGGCAGTGGCCGCTGGCAGGGTTCAGGCGGCTATCGTTCGAAGTTCGGGTTGACGGTCGCCGAAATCCTCCGCGGGCTCGATGAGCTCAAGGGGCTCGGCATGCAGGACTGCTTCAAACTCCTGCACTTCCACCTTGGCAGCCAGATCCCGAACATCCGCATCGTCAAGGGGGCCCTGAACGAGGCGGCGCGCATCTACACGGAGCTCGTCAAGGCGGGCGCCGGCCTCGACTATCTCGACGTCGGCGGCGGGCTCGGCGTCGACTACGACGGCTCCCAGACCAATTTCGAGTCCAGCGTGAACTACACGCTCGAGGAATACGCCAACGATGTCGTCTACCACATCCAGACGGTGTGCGACGACGCGGGCGTGAAGCATCCGACGATCGTGTCGGAGAGCGGGCGGGCGGTCGTCGCCTACCACAGCATCTTGATCTTCAACGTCCTGGGCGTCGCCGCTTTCGGTGAGGAGAAGATTCCGGACGCGATTTCGCCCGACGAGGCCGAGCAGCCGGTCATCGATCTCCTCGAAACCTACCAGAACCTGGCCGCCCGGAACGCGCTCGAGAGCTACCACGACGCGCAACAGGCGCTCGATATGGCGATGAACCTGTTCACCGGCGGCTACCTGCCGCTCGAGCAGCGCTGCCAGGCCGAGAACCTCTACTGGGCGATCCTGGTGAAGCTGAAAAAGCTGGTGGCGCAGATGGAGGACATTCCCGAAGACCTCCAGGCGCTCGACGACGCGATGGCGGACACCTACTTCTGCAACTTCTCCCTCTTCCAGTCGATACCCGACAGCTGGGCGATCAAACAATTGTTCCCGGTGATGCCGATTCACAACCTGAACCGCGCCCCCACCCACCACGCGGTGCTGGGTGACATCACCTGCGATTCGGACGGAAAGATCGACTCGTTCATCGATCGCCGCGACGTGAAGAAGACGCTGCCGCTGCACACGGTCAACGGCGACCCGTACTACCTCGGCGTCTTCCTCGTGGGCGCGTACCAGGAAATCCTCGGCGACCTGCACAATCTCTTTGGCGACACGCACGCCGTGCACGTGAGCCTGGACTCCCAGGGCAACGTCGTCCTCGACGCCGTCATCAAAGGAGATACGGTTCGCGAGGTGCTCGACTACGTGGAGTTCGACGCCAACATGCTGGTGAAGAAACTCCGGAACGACGTCGAGCTGGCGGTCCGCGAAGGACGCCTGACGTACGAGGAGTCTGGTCGGCTGCTGGAGTTCTACGAAGAGGGCCTCCAGGGCTACACCTACCTCGAAGAGCCCCGCGAACGATAACGGACGCGGGGCGCCCCGATTAGCGGTTGCTTTGCGCTATTGCACTCGGACGGGCCGCTCCTCGGCCTTGCTGACCGTTACGGTGACAGCGCCCTGCGCCAGGTTCCCGGCCCGGTCTCTGCACCCGACGTTCAGGATGTAGGCGGCTTCCTTGCGGGCGCGCACGCTCGCGGTGAACACCCCGGTGATCACGGCGTCCGCCGCGGATGGGCCCGCGATTGACATCAGGCCGCACGTGGGCGTCGCGTCCACGTCGTCGGTCGCGGTCACGGACACACTTACGGTCACCATTTTCCCGTTGGGCGGCCACACGAAACTGGGCGAGGCGGAGAGCGCGGTGATCGTTGGCGGGGTCGTGTCCGGCGGGACCACGACGTCGACGGACGCACTGCTGCGGTTCCCTGCCGCATCCGAGCAGGTCACGCGCAGGGAGTAGGTCCGTCCGCCGACCGCGCGGACCAGGGCCGAGTACTGCCCGGTGATGCTGTAATCGCCCGGCGCGGCCCCGCTGGCGGTGATGGCGGAGAGTGCGCACGATGGCGCTTCGCCGGAGTCATCGGTGGCGACCACCGCGACGCTGACGGGGACGAGTGCGTCGTTGGGCGGCCAGATTCTCGACGGCGTCGCCGTCAGGCTGGTAATGACCGGCGGGGTCGTGTCCAGGACTGCCGCCGGCGTCAGACGGAAGGCTCGAGGCACTCCGGCTACCAGGCCTTGTCCCGCTATCTGGCCCTTGGAGTTGACGGCCGTCGCCCCTGAAAGGACCCATCCGGAACCGGCCGGGATGCGACCGTTGAGATCGCTCATGCCATCGGCATCCGTGCGAACGAACGCCTGTGAGGCGCCGCTGAGCAAGGTGAAGGTGCCGACGCTGACGCCGCTCGAGATGGCGTCGACCGAGCTGAAGGACGAGCCGAAGGCGTCGATATCGGTGGGGGCACCGGTGGAGAACAGGAATGCGTGAGTCGTCTGACCGAGGCTCGAGTGTCCGCCGACGCGACCATCGGCGTCGATGGCACAAGCGGAACTGCTGCTCGATGGACCCTGGAGGGTGCCGATGTCCGTCAGCGAGCCGTCAAGCTCGAGGCGGAACGCATGCTGATAACCCGCCGCCGTCGTGAACGAACCGACGATCTGGCCGGTCTCGTTGGCTCCGCAGGCCGTCGAGGCGGTGCTGCTGAGGACGGGAGGTACGAGCGGCGGCAGCCCGGCACTCGCGCGCCACGCACGGTTGCCCGCGGCCGAGTTGCCGTAGCCCACGACATCACCGTTCGCGGTGATCGCGTAGCCGATGCCGTAGGTGCCACCGGGCAGCACAGGGATCGTCGTGATGCCGACGCCGTCGACGTAGCGAAATGCCCGCAGGCCTGCGGGCATGTAATAGCCGGTCAGATCGCCGCTCGCGTTGATCGCGGTCGCGACGCTGTACACGGACTCGAGTCCTGGAACGTAGGTCCACCCGACGCCATTCGTAAATCGCACAGCGCGAAACCCCTCGGGGCGGCTGACATAGCCCGACACCTGTCCGGCCGCGTTCATCCCCGTCACCGTGGGGACGAAACCGTCAACGGTGGTTCCGAGGTCCTCCACGGTATACCCGGGTGCACTGGCCTGGAGGGAATGGTGAGTCGGGACGGTGAGAAGCAGTACACCAAGTGTGGCCGCGAAGACGCGTCGGTTCATGTCCGACCTCCGCACGGGACTCAGCAATTCGGGTGCCCCGGTAGAGCCGGATGCTGAAACCGTTATCCGCGAGACGTTTGCACGGAATTGCCCGCGTGTGCGCTCCGTGTGCGCCATGCCGCGCGAACCCTGGAATGGCGCACTCCGTTACGTATCTTGTAGGACCCGATTGTGCCCTACGGGGTACAGACGCGATCGAATGCCGCGGTCAGCTCCGAGGCGATCATCTCGGCCGACCGGCTCTCGATCTCGCGCCGTTCGAGCATGTAGACGAGCTTTCCATCGCGAAGAATGCCGACGGCTGGTGACGAGGGCGCATAGCCCGTGAAATAGCTCCGCGCTCGGTCGGTCGCCTCGACGTCGCCGCCGGCGAAGACCGTCGCTACCACGTCCGGCCTGACCGAGTGCTGCAGCGCCATGGCGATGCCCGGGCGGGCCTTGCCGGCCGCGCACCCGCAGACCGAGCACTGGTTATCTCTCTTACTTCTTGAACATGGCGTCGCGTTTCGCCTTGAACTCGTTGCCCGGCTTCCATTCGGGAAGCTTGTCGGCGTTCGCCACGCGGTAACCCACGGCGAGCAGCAGTTGCGCGTCTTCGGCGGCGCCGCTCAAATCCCAGTCAGGCTTCACCTCGTCCGAGGGCGCATGGTAGTCCTTGTCGGTGTACTCGTCGCGCTTCGCCTTCCCCCACTCCGCGGTCTTGCCGATGTACTCGACGCCGGCATCGGGGTCGAGCGCGGGCACGCCCTGCTTCGCGAAGTTGAAATGGTCGGAGCGGTAGTACGACCCCTTCTCCGGCTCGGGATCGGCCCTGATCGTCCGCCCCTGTTCCTGCGCCGCCTGCCGCAGGTAATCGTCGAGGTCCGACGCCCCGAGCCCGATGACCGAAATGTCCTTCGTCTTTCCCCATTGGTTGATGGTGTCGATGTTGATGTCGGCCGCTGTCTTCGCGAGCGGGTAGAGAGGATTCAGCGAGTAGTACTCGGAGCCGATCAGCCCCTTCTCTTCCGCCGTGACCATCAGGAAGAGGAACGATCGCTTCGGCCGGGGCTGAGCCTGCTTCAGCGCTCTTGCGATTTCGAGCACCGTCGCGACCCCTGACGCATTATCGAGCGCGCCGTTATAGATCTTGTCGCCGTTGACCGGCTGCCCGACGCCGAGATGATCCCAGTGGGCCGTGTAGACGACAAATTCGTCCTTAAGTACGGGATCGCCGCCTTCCAGCTTCGCGACGACGTTGCGCGAGTCGATGGTGCGCAGCTTGTTGCGGATCCCCATCGACGCCTTGAGGCCGAGCGCCACCGGCTTGAAGTCCTTGCTGACCGCCTGCTTCTTCAGCGCGTCGAAGTCCTGGCCGCCCATCTCGAACAGCTTCCGTGCCGCGTCCAGGGTGATCCAGCCCTCGATGTTCGCCCTGCCCATGTTCTGGTCGGGGGCCGCGAGATCGAACTTCTCGTTCAGATTGCCCTGGACGACGGAGAAGGGGTAGCCGGCCGGCAGCGTCTCGTGCACGATCAGGACGGCGGCGGCCCCCTTTCGTGCGCCCTCCTCGAATTTGTACGTCCAGCGGCCGTAGTAGGTCATCGCGCTGCCGCCGAACACCTTCGGGTCGAGCTTCGCGGAATCCGCTGGATCCGGCACGGGCGGGTCATTCACGAGAACGACGATGGTTTTGCCCTTGACGTCGGTCCCCTTGAAATCATCCCAGCCGTACTCCGGCGCTTCCACGCCGTAGCCCGCGAACACGACCTCCGACTGGTCGATCGATGCGCCGCCGGCCGCGTGCCGGCTCCAGGCGACGACCTCATCTCTCCATTTCATCGTGCCAGTTTCGCCCCGCTTGGTGATCGTCAGCGGCTTCGCTTCGGTGCCCGTGATGCCGACGAGCGGCACCTTCTGAATGTAAGTCCCGTCCGGGTTGCCCGGCGCGAGGCCCAGCTCCTTGAATCGCGTCTCGAGGTAGGCGATCGTGACGTCCTCGCCGGCCGTGCCGGGCGCACGGCCCTGGAACTCGTCGGACGACATCTTGCGCGTCATCTCGAGAATCGCGGCCGGGTCGACCTTGGGCAAGGCTGCCAGCGGTACGGAAGGCCGAGGAAGCGCGCTGGAGACCGCCGCGGGCTGCGAACCGGATGGTTCGCCTCGGCTACACGCTCCCGACAGGGCCGCCGCCATAACGGCCGCAGCAATCAGACAGTGATATCGCGGAATCGGCATCCCTCCATTGTAGGGTCGAATCAGGCGCGACGAGTCTTTTCGTCCGCGATCGGCCGTTCCAACTCCCCGACGCGGAGCCATCGATAGCCATAGGGTTCCAGCTCGATCTGGTACAGCCCCCCGCCATCCGCCTCATTCTGCTCCTGCGACAGCAGATTCAGGAGCTTCTTTCCCGTCGGCCCGTCCACGCGCAGGCGCACGCGGCAGGGTTTGTCTGCGAAGTTGTGGAGCAGGATCGTCGATCGATCGTTCCAGTCGTAGCGCATGCCGAGCACCCGGTCCGGCAACCGCGAGAGGACCTTCCAGTCTCCCCAGCCGATCTCCGCGCACTCTTTCCGCATTCTGATGACGCGCTCCATCCAGTTGAGCAGCGAGTTCGGATCGCGCCGCTGGTCTGCGACGTTGACCTGCTGGTAGCCGTAGATCGGATCGGTGACCACTTTGCGAATGGGACGGCGCGACGTGGTGAAGCCGGCGTGGGGGTGAGCGGACCACTGCATGGGCGTCCGTGTCGCGTAGCGTTCGGGAAGGCGGAGATCCTCACCCATCCCGATCTCGTCGCCGTACATCATGATGGGCGTTCCTGGCAGGGTGAACATCAGGCTATAGGCGAGCTCGATGCGGCGGCGATCGTTGTTCAGCATGGACGCGAGCCGCCGCCGGATGCCGCGGCCGTACAGCTGCATCCGCTTCTCCGGGGCGAACGCCTTGAAGACCGTTTCACGCTGGTGCGGCGTCAGCCGCCCGAGGTCGAGCTCATCATGCGTCCGGAGGAACACGCCCCACTGGGCCGCGGCGGGCCGCGCGTAAGTCGCGAGCAGTCCCTCTCTCAAGGCCGTGGTGTCGCCCGTGGCCAGCGAATAGAACAGCCGCTGATTAACCCAGAAGTTCAGCATCATCTGCAGCCGGTCGCCGCGCTCGCCGAAGTAGGACAGGCTCTCCGTGGGCGGGACGTTTGCTTCGGCGAGAAGGATCCCGTCGCGGCGGCGCCACTGCAGGAAGTCGCGGATCTCATGGAGGAGTTCGTACTCGCGCGCCGGCCGCACGCGGGCCCCTTTACGCTCGATCACGAAGGGCGCCGCGTCCATCCGGAAGCCTGAGACCCCGAGTTGCAGCCAGAACCCCATGATGCGCATCAATTCCTCCTTCACGGCGGGGTTGTGCGTGTTCAGATCCGGCTGAAAGTCGTAGAAGCGATGGAAGTAGTACTCGCGCGCGACGGCATCCCGCGTCCAGGTGGCGTTCTGCACGCCCGGAAAGATCATCCCGCGGTTCCAGTTGGACGGCCGCTTCTTCGCCCACACGTAGTAGTCGCGATACGGCGACTCCGGATCGCGCCGCGCCTTCTTGAACCATGGATGCTGATCCGATGTGTGGTTGACGACCAGATCGACGATCACGCGCAAACCGAGTTGCCGCGCCTGGTTCATCAGCTCGACGAAATCGCCGAAGGTGCCCGTCCGCGGATGGACGCCGTAATAGTCCGACACGTCGTATCCATCGTCTCTGTTCGGCGACGGGTAGAAAGGCAGGAGCCAGATGCAGGTCACGCCGAGCCCGGCGAGATACGCAAGCTTGTCGGTGAGTCCGACAAAATCCCCGACACCGTCACCATTCGAGTCGATGAAGGTTTCGACGTTGAGGCAATAGATGACAGCGTTTTTGTACCAGAGGTCGTGAATCATGGCTGCTGAGCTGAGCAAATCGTGTTCCACGTCCTCGTCCGATGATCACGCCTCGCCTTGACCGAGGACACAGATGAACTCCCCCAGGATCATCGCCGTGGCGCCCCAGACCTGGTGCCCCATCAGGTCGAAGTAGGGATACTCGATGGCTACACCCTCGCGTGTGCGCCTGCCCTGTCGGATAGCCGACGCATCCTGGAGATCCTCCACGGAAACCTCGATCACCTCCTCGACTTCATGCGCGGCCGGTGTGAAGGAGGGGCGTTCGTCGGTGATGCCGACGATCGGGTGGAGGGTGAAGCCGCTGACGAGCACGTGGACGGGGGTAAGTTCCCCGAGCACGCGGACGCGCTGGCCGGCGTGCCGACGCAGTCCGCTCGCGCGCACGGTCAGCGGGATCGACGGCCCGCGCTCTCCTGGATAGAGCAGCAGCAGGCCGGCCGCGAGTCGTGCATCGCTCGGAAACTCGCCCGGCTTCCAGCCCGAGCGCGGCGGAGTCGGCATGAACCGGAGCTGCGCGTCGAGGCCCGGCAGCGTGCCCGCCAGGCGCTCGCGGAGCACCATCTCGAGGGCTTCCATCGGGGTGCCGGTCATCGCGCTCGACGGTGCGCAACCTTCGACTTCTTCGAGTTCGCCGCGGACGCCTTGTCCGCGAGGAGTCCGACGCTGAGGCCGTAGGCGTTGACGCAGTTGTACCCGAGGATCGCCTGATAATTCGGATAGACGAGGAAGTGGCGCTTGACGCCGGTCACGAGGGAGGCGTCGATGTTGCCAGGCGGCAGGGGGGCGCCGGTAACGGTGGTCACCCCGAGCTTCCTCCACGCGGCGAGCGGCAGCGGCACGGTCATCTGCCGCCGTGCCAGGCAGCCTTCCGTCTGCAGTGGCGCGGTTTCGGGGAGGGTCTTCAGCACCGACGCGGGGACGCGGACCTCCCGCCCCCAGGACTGGTCCTTGTTCCAGCCATGCGCCGCCAGGTAATTGGCGATCGACGCGAACACGTCGGGCGTCGAGTTCCAGATGTCCCGCTTGCCGTCGCCGTCGAAGTCCTGGGCGTAAAGAAGGAAGCTGGACGGCATGAATTGCGGCTGTCCGAGCGCCCCGGCCCACGACCCGCGCATCGCCGCCGGCTCGACGTCGCCACTGTCGAGGATTTTCAGCGCGTCGAACAGCTCCAGCCTGAACATCGCCGAGCGGCGCGGATCGTACGCGAGGGTCGCCAGCGTCGCGATCGTCGGACGCACGCCGCTGAACCGGCCGAAATTGGATTCCAGTCCCCAGACCGCGACGAGGATCCCGGCGGGCACGCCGTACTTGTCGGCGACCTGTTTCAGGAGGTCCTCGTGGATCTGCCGCATCTCCCCCGCGGTCTTCACGACCTTCTTCGACAGGCGCCGCGCGAGGTACTGATCAAGCGTCTGGACAAGCTCCGCCTGGGTGCGATCGCGTTCGATCACGATCGGCAACGGCTCCAGGCCCGTGAGGGCGCGGTCGAGCGTGGCCTGGCTGATGCCGCGGGTCAGCGCCTCCGCCCGCACCCCCCCCAGCCATTCCTCGAACGATGGCTGAGCCAGTGGCATCACCGGAACCGTCTGCTGCGCGAGCAGGAGCACGACGCTAAGCACAGCAGAGGACAACCACATCATTCCATCTATTATGCCGTGCGCCTGTGAGGCAGGTTAGGATCCCGCTATGGCAAGCCAGGATTTCCCGCGCATCGACCCGGCCATGGCCCAGGCGGTCGGCCGGCTCGTGCACGGCGCCACGTTCGACGATTTCCTCCTGACGCCACAGCGCAGCATCCTGGCGCGGCGCGATCCCACCGTCATCGATCTCTCGTGTCGCGTCTCCCAGCACCTGGCGCTCAAGCGGCCGATCGTCTCAGCCAATATGGACACCGTCACGCGGGCGCCGATGGCCATTGTCCAGGCCGAGGAAGGGGGCATCGGGATCATCGACCGCGGGTTCCGCTCCGGCGACATCCAGCCGCAGGTCCGCGAGGTCGAGATTGTCAAGCGGACACAGCACGGCGTCATCTCGGATCCGTACAGCGTCGCGCCGTCCGCGACCCTCGAGCAGGCAGCGGCGCTGATGGCGCGGTCGCGCGTCGGCACACTGGTCGTCCTGGACGCCGACCGGCGTCTGAAAGGGCTGCTGACCGAGCGGGATCTCCGGTTCGTCCCGAGCGCCGGGCTGACCGTCGCCGATCGGATGACGCCCCTCGAGAAGCTCGTCGTCCACACGGGCCCCGTCTCGCTCACCGAGGCCGAGCGGATCATGGTCGAGCGGAAGATCAAGAAGCTGCCATTCGTGGACGAGAAGGGAAGGCTGCTCGGCCTCGTTACCGCCCGCGATCTGACGAAGCAGCGGCGGCTGCCGTTCGCGACGCGAGACGAGCAGGGCCGCCTTCGCGTCGGCGCCGCGATTGGCGCGACCGGCGATTACCTGGAGCGGGCCGCGGAGCTGATCAAGGCGGGCGTCGACGTGCTGGTCATCGACATCGCCCACGGCCACTCGCAGGTCATGGATCGCGCGCTCGGGGAGGTCCGGAAGCGCTTCGGGGACGTGGAGGTGATTGCCGGCAACGTGGCAACCGCCGAAGGCACGCGCTTTCTGCTCGAGCGCGGGGCGAACGGGATCAAGGTGGGCATCGGTCCCGGCGGCGGCTGCACCACGCGCATGACGACGAGCTTCGGCGTGCCGCAAGGGCAGGCGCTGGTGGATTGCCGCATCGCGATCAACGACGCCGGATCGGACGTGCCGTTGATCGCCGACGGCGGAATCCGCCGCGATGGCGCCCTGGCGCTGGCGTTGATGTTCGGCGGGGACTGCGCGATGCTCGGCAGCGCCTTTGCCGGCACCGAGGAGACCCCCGGCGACGTCGTACATAAATCCGTGCTGCTGCCGGAGTCGCAGAAGACAGTGAAGGTGCCTTTCAAGGTGCTGCGCGGCATGGCGTCGCTCGAAGCGATCCGTGATCGACTGGACGTGGAGGACGCAGACCAGGTCGAGGTCGAGGCGATTGGCGCCGAGGGGATGGAGATCAGCGTGCCCGCGAGAGGATCCGCGCGGACGATCGTCCGCGAGATGATCAAGCACCTCTGTTCGTCGATCAGCTACGGCGGCGCCGCCAGTCTCCGCGAGTTCCGCGAGAGGTTCTGGGCGGATCCGGATCGCTACCTGATCAAGTTGTCGTCATCGTCTCGACGTGAGTCCTACGATCGGTAGTTGAGCCCGGTGCCGAGGATGTTGGGGAGCTGGGACGGACGATCGGCGATGAGCTCGTCGCCCGTGAGCTCGGTAACGGCGGTCTGGAACCCGAACCCGTAGCGGACCAGGCAGATCCGCGTGCCTGCGGCCCGGGCCGTCCTGAGGTCGATGGCCGAGTCGCCGATCATTATGGTGTCGCGCGTTCCTGCCTGCGCGACAGACCTGAGGTGATTGAGGCCTCCGGGATCGGGCTTCCGCCCGTGCGGCGTGTCGCCGCCGACCACCCACCGGAAGAACGGCGCGACCCCGAGGCCATCGAGGATGCGTTCGGTGTGGTGCTGCGGCTTGTTCGTGAGGATCGCGAGCGCCGCCTCCGGCGCGAGCGCGCCGAGCGCCTCGCGCGTGCCGTCGTAGAGACGTGTGTGCACGAGCAGCCGCTCGTCGTACAGCTCGAGGAACTGCGGGAGTGCGACTCGCAGGTCAAGGTCGAGCCCCGCCGCCTTCAGCGCCCGCCGGACCAGCAGGGGCGCCCCTTCGCCGACCATGCCGGTGATGGCGTCCACCGGCAGCGGCCGTCCACCGTGCTCCACAATCAGCGCGACGCAATACCGGCCGCCGCCGTACGAGCGCGGCCCTGCGACGAGCGAGCCGCCCAGGCGGCGGCATTCGTCGAGGCTGCGGTCGAGGTCTTCGACGGTGATGTAGATCAGCCACGCCGGCGGCAGGTCGGCGTTGCCGCCGCGCGCGTGGCAGACGCCAGCGATGGGCGTTCCGTCCGCGCTCATGACAAAGTCCGAGTACGCGCCCATGGAGAGGGACTCGGGCTTCCAGCCGACGACGGCCTGGTAGAAGTCCCGAACGCCTTCAGCGTCGGCGACCGTCAGGTCCTGCCAGGAGATGGTTCCGGGCTCCGGCGTGACGTTCATGAGCCTGCAATTCTAGTCGATCGTTATAACATCGGCCATGCCCCTGACAAGAATGACAAGGATGACAAGAGTGAGCGCGTTCGCCGCCGCCGCCGCGGCCATCGCCATGTGGATGCCGGTCACCGCGCAGCAGCGGCCCGCCGCTGCTGCGGCCGAGGAGGAGTCGCTGCGTCCCGCGCCGGCCCGCCGTGCCGACGAAGGCAAAGGACCATACAAGACGCTGGTGATCCGGAACCGGGCACCGCAGGGAGCGGATTACGAGGTCGACGCAAGCGGAATGTATGTCATGCCCGGTTTCGTCGACCTGCACGTACACGGCGGCGGCGCCCCCAAGAACGCGGACGCGGAGTACGCCTACAAGCTGTGGCTGGCGCACGGTGTGACGACGGTGCGCGGGGTGCCGCTGGCAGGGAACGCCTTCACCGTCAGCGAGAAGGCGCGCAGCGAGAAGAACGAGATCGTCGCGCCCCGTATCTTCAACTACCAGCGTGCGGGCGTGGGGTGGGACAAAGGCCCGGTCGAGGATGCCCTCAAGGCGCGCGAATGGGTGCGCTGGGCGAAGGCAAATGGCGTCGACGGCCTGAAGCTCGGCTCCTGGCCGCCCGACATCATGGGCGCGTTGCTCAGTGAAGGGAAAGCCAACAACATGGGATCCACGGCCCATCTCGACCAGGGTGGGGTGGCGCAGATGAACGCAATCGACGCTGCGCGCCTCGGCCTCGCCACGGTCACCCACTTCTACGGCCATTTCGAGTCGCTGCTGAAGGACTACCGTGTCCAGTCATATCCGGTCGGCCACAACTCGACCGACGAGTACATGCGCTTTGGCCAGGTCGCGCGCCTGTGGAACCAGATCCACGAGCCGGGCAGTCCGGAATGGAAGGCCTACCTGCAGGAGCACCTGAAGCTCGGCACCACGTTCGATCCCACGCTCACGATCTATTCGGCCGGACGCGACGTCATGCGGTTCCGCAACGCCGAGTGGCACGACAAGTACACCCTGCCGTCGCTGATGGATTTCTACACGCCGAGCCGCTCCAACCATGGCGCGTATTGGTACGACTGGACGACCGAGGACGAGGTCGCGTGGCGCAACTTCTACCAGGTCTGGTTCAAGTTGGTGAACGACTACAAGAAGATGGGCGGCCGGGTTACCACCGGATCCGACTCCGGGTTCATTTATCAGACCTATGGGTTCGGGTACATCAACGAGCTCGAGATGCTGCAGGAAGCGGGCTTCCATCCGCTGGAAGTCGTCCAGTCCGCGACGATGAACGGCGCGCTCACCCTCTCCGAGCCGCAGCACAAGCCGCTCGAATTCGGCATCGTCCGTCCCGGCCTGCTGGCCGACATGGTCGTCGTCGATCAGAATCCGCTGCAGAACCTGAAGGTGCTTTACGGAACCGGCGCGGTGCGGCTCAGCGACAAGACCGGCAAGCTCGAGCGCGTCGGCGGCATCAAATACACAATCAAGGACGGCATCGT